>Ga0272442_10007827_pt1 | contig 13718 bp, 12 predicted proteins | sample SSMForm2O_FD_200262 | JGI IMG/M metagenome (GOLD analysis project Ga0272442, IMG submission 200262) | Marine sediment archaeal communities from Little Sippewissett salt marsh, Falmouth, MA, United States - SSM-Form-2O | ecosystem: Environmental > Aquatic > Marine > Wetlands > Sediment ...
CCTCCAGAACAAACGCGACAGCTACTTCTGGATAAGCGGCACCTACTTCTGCAACGCCCCAATGCGCATAGACCTCAAATTCAGCACTGTTGACGCGCCAAACGCAGGCAGCGTACTCTTCGACGTGGTGAGAGCAACAAAACTAGCATTAAACAAGAAGCACAAAGGCGCGTTAATTCCACTCTGTGCATACGCCTTCAAACGACCTCCACAAATGATGCCGCTTGAAACCGCAGAAAAAACCTTCGCCACATTCATAAAAGAAAACACTTCAACGTGACCCATCCAACTCAGCCAGTTCACGCTTCACCTTCTCTTTCACGCCAACCAGCTTCGTTTTCTCCTTCAACAAGTTTATGTTCTCCACAGGAGTAGGATCAACACCACGAAGAACCCCCAGATAGACGCTTGTGAAATCGCCGACGCAAACAGTTGACAACATCCTCGCAAGCGCACATTCGCCCTGACTCCACACTTCGAACATCTTCGAACCAGAAGGCAAAAGCGCCTTGGTCGTTTCGATTCTACTACGAATCTCGTCTGGTTCCGCCTTGTCCCTCAGGAATATCGTGGAAAAACATTCCGCAAGCTTCCCAGCCCTCTCCCAACCCACAATCTCATTATGATCAAGTTCGGAGAAAAACTCCCACTTCGAAGGAACCTTGCTGTTCTCATTAAACTGCTGCTTGAAACGCTGCGCCACGCTGCGGTAAACGCCAAACCCGTAAACCACAGGAACACTCCCGTTAATTCCCGAAGCCAACATCTTCGCAAAATTGTCTTTCACAGGTTTTTCAGGCGAATTCTCACCGCTAACACGCGCCAAAAGCTCTACCGCTTCCGAAAGCTCCCCAGAAACGCCCGAAACAACTCCAGCTTTTTCCAGCGACCTGAGCAGAGGCACAAACATGTAAGGAAGCGCTGCCCGCGGTGGCATACCCGAAGGAACACGCAGATACGGCACACCCAGCTTTTCAGCAAACTCCAGCAAGCTGCCTCCCGAGCTTACGCAGAAAATCATGCAGCGCCTTCGTACAGCGTCAAGGAAAGCACTAAGAGATTCCTCGGTCTCCCCAGAATTACTCATAACTAACACAAGGCTGCGCTCGTTTGCATAAGCTGGCAACAGGTAGTCTCTGCTAACTTCTATTGGAACCTGGACCTTGTCGCGTGCCCAATCTTTCAGAAGTTCGCCTCCGATTGCTGAACCGCCCATACCCGCAACAACTACGTTTCCAGGTTTAGCATATTGCAGCGAGACTTTCTCGGCGATTTTCGCTGCTTCTCGATAGTGCGCCACCACGTCCACACAGAACGCAAGCATATTGCTCTTATCGATTTCCCTTATTTTGCCCGCATCATCCAAGACTGACACTGCCACTTTGCTCACCAGATTACCCGCACTTTTATATTCAGTTTTCAACTTTTAAGCTGAACGTAAGCAAGCAAGATTTTTCGGTGAAAGGAGCACGGTGAAATGAACAGAAAGAAGCTCACTATAGCTGTACCAGCATCGGTTATTTCGGACACTCCGCATTTACGCGAGAAAACCTCAAAAATAGGCTTGATTGGAAGAGCCGCAGCTGTTTTCAGAGTGAACGAAATCATAGTTTACCCTGACAACGCCGGAAAGGGCAAGCAGAGAAACGAAGCTGATTTGATAGCGCTGTTACTGTCGTATTTGGAGACCCCGCAGTATCTTCGGAAACGCTTTTTCAAAATTGACCCGCGGTTGCAGTACGCTGGGATACTGCCGCCGCTGCGAACTCCGCATCACCCACTAAACAGGAAAGCCAGAAACCTGAAGGCTGGCGAGTACCGAGAAGGCGTAACCGTGTCCAAAACGAAAGAGGGCATGCTTGTGGACATCGGCGTGGAGCGTCCTGCGCTTATGCGAGAAACTCATTGGGCTTTGGGTAAACGTTTGACGTTGCAGATAGTTAAGGCTGGTGAACGCGTTGAAGTCCAAGCAGTAAGCAGAGACGAAGTTCCGGGTTATTGGGGGTACAAGGTTACTGTGGAAAACAACTCTTTTGGAAGGCTTGTGGAAAACGGAAAATTCGATTTAACCATAGCCACGTCCAAGATCGGCACTAGATTTATGGACGTAGCTGGGGAAATGGCTGAGAAATGGAAGAAGGCGGAGTATACGCTTGTGGCGTTTGGTGCACCAGCGCGTGGACTGCATGAGATTGTGGGAGAGGAAGGCGCAGACCTGAATGACCTCACGGATTTCGTGGTGAACATGGTTCCTGAGCAGGGAACAGAAACCGTTAGAACAGAAGAAGCGCTCTTCGCGTCGTTAGCAGTCTTGAACGTGCAGTTTGGCTGGTAACACTTTCGGAGCTGATGCAGTAAAAGGGAATATGGGATAAAGAAATAAATGCCCGTTTAGATATGTGCTTTTCATGGCGACCCTTGACATTGCAATGCCACTTGCGTTATTAGCTGTCTCAACTGTTGCTTTGCTTTTGAACAAGCGAACTGAAGGAAAGTTGAAAACGACTTTTGAGGAAAGGGAACTTCGCACACGAGACGTTGTCATGCTTGTGGTGATGATTGTTGTAGCGGTTTCCGTTATCGGCTACGTTTCTATACTGGACCCAGGACAGATTTTCCAGAATATCATATTGTTAGTTTTTATGTTCTCGTATTCAATGCTGCTCTTCATATTTTCGTATCTTTTTTCAGGCATGAAAAGAAGAAGGGCGCAACTGTTCTCTTTGGGGTTCGCTGTTGCAGGTTTACTTGCGGGAACGATTGGTCTACTGGAGCCTTTTGCTGATGGCTTGGCGCTTTACAGGGCGTTGGCGTTTTATGGTTTAGCAGCGTTTGCCCTCGCTTCAATAATACTTGATATGAGAAAGGCAGAAGCACATGAAAGATGGTACGTCGCGGTTCAGCCGCCAGCTTTATTCGTGTTGCTGTTCGTGTTTTTCAACGTGGCGTATGATGGAGCACCTGTTTGGGCTCCAGTGCTACTGGACGTTTTTGCCTTAACGTTTGCAGTGTTAATAATCCTTTATCTCGGCTCTTTGTTTACTTGGAAAACCACTCTGGTTTTCGCAGTGCTCCTAACGGTAGTGGATATAATTCTAGTGTTAGGCACAGGTACCATGGTTACAGCGGCACAACAATTCACTGGGTTAGGGCTTCCAGTTCTGGTTCATTTGCCGAATGTGCCTCTTGTTTTTTCAGCGGAAGGCACGGTTCTTTTCAGGGGGCTTGGGCTTGGTGACTTCTTTTTCGCTGGAATTCTCGCCCTGCAAATGTTTAAAAAATTCGGGAAACAAGCGGCTTACACCTCAGCGGTAGCCATGACCATTTCCTTCGCTATCTTCGAAGCGTTTCTACCTGAAGTTTTGGGTTTTCTTGAGCCGTTGCTTCAGCGGGAAATCGGTGGTTTTCCAGGCACCTTAATGATTATTATAGGATGGCTTCCTGTAGTGGCTTGGAAAATGTTGAGTGAGAGAAAACAAAAACAGCAAGATAGGGAAATGGATCAAAAAATAGGAAATGGTGTTTTACCCGAACAGGGCGCCTAAACCTTCTAGCGCTGCGTCTTCTTTGGCTTTGTCTTCTTCAGCTTTCTTCTTCTTGTCTTCTTTCGGTTTTTCTTCTGCGGCTGGTGCAGCTGCTGGTGCTGGCGCGGCGGCCATCATTGTCGGAGCAGCTTTGATTGCTTCGTCAATGTCTACTTCGCTTAAAGAAGCTACTAGAGCTTTTACTTGTACTGCGTCAACGGTTATTCCTGCCGCTGTCAAAACGCTTGTCACGTTTTCTTCGTTAATTTCTTTTCCTGCCTTATGAAGGAGCATCGCGGCGTAAACGTTTTCCATACTTTTCACCTCTTCATTCAACTATTTTAACTTTTTTAGTTGATACAGCCTTTTCCCCTAAAGGAAACGAGCTAATACTTAAACCTAGGCATAGCCTACGTCGGTTTTCTTGCCGTTTAGAAGAATGCCCAATCGCTTAAGAACCTTTCGTCGCGTTTACACCTTGAATTTTGTGAAACCGTCTTCGTGTTTCAGCTGAACGGTTTGCTCACCCATAAAATGAAGTTGGTCATCAGCTTCTTGCCATTTGAAGGGACTTGCGGCGAAAAGAACGCGGGACCAAAGTCATCGGCTACGACCCAACATACTAGCGAAAATATCATGTCAGAAACAGAGTGCTTGGACTATGACTCTCAATAATGATTGTTATGGTCTTTTCTCACATGTTATAGCACGTAACGGCTACAAGGAACATTTTTAACGTATCCGTTTAGGATTAGCGCTCTTCCTTTATTGCTTCGCCGAATATACGTTTCAACTCTCGCTTCATGGTTGCAGTGTCGTGAGTTAACCCGAAATAGTCGGCGAAATAGTCAGTTGTCCGCAGAGTCATAGAGCGCCCAGCGCGTTCAGCCGCAACTAACCCCATATCCCTGAGAAGCTTTACATGAGCGTAAGCGTGCTGACCTCTCGCTTGGATTACTCTTTTCTGCGAGACAGGTTGCCTATAAGCAATGTAAGAAAGCGTTTTCAACGGTCCAGAGGAAAGTAATGGTCTATTGACGAGCTTCTTAACCAGTGGAGTGAAATCTGCTTTTAACTGTAGAACGTAGCGTTCATCCTTTAGCTCCAATATTTCAAGCGCAGTGTTTCTGGCTGAATATTCTTGCATGAGGACTTTAGTGTATTTTTTAGTTTTATTTTTCGACCGAGTGCTTAAAACCGAGCATAACTCGTTGATTGTTAAAGGGCGACCTGCAACGTACAAGGCTGCCTCTAAAAGCCGTAGGCGGCGCTGCATTTTCTCTTCTTGGGCCTGCTTAGCCTCAGCCTGCGAGTTATCTGATTGTTCTTTCGTCTTTTGCAACGTTCAAGTTCCCTACAGCTATGTATAATTCTTCGGTTTCCTCATTCTGCCACAAACTCACTTTTCCATCTTGCGCCAGAAACAGCAGCAGAATAAACGTGCGAACCGCTTCCATTCGGTCAACCCCTTTTATGATAGTTGAAAACTCGATTATTCCAGCGCCTTTAACTTTCTCGCAGAGAAGCGCATAAAGCGTCTGCATCCTCGTTTCAAGTTCCGCCAAGAACGCGTCAAACTTGGGCAAAAGGTCAGTAAACGCTGGAAGCACAGGCTGCGAAACAACCTTGTCAATGCGATGCAGCTTTTCACCCTTCAACACCTCATCCAACACATCCAGCAAATTCTTTATGGTTGTCGAGGTTAACTCGTGCCTCAGAGGCAGAAACAGCGGTGGCGGAACGAAGTCTGGAGGAGGCTTCGGCGGCGCTGGCGGCTCCTGAAGAGTTAACAGAAGCTTAGACTTCATCAAGTAAATAAGCGCAGACGAATCCAACGCAACACCAGAAGCTCTGAAATCCACCTTTCCCGTACGCTCCATCTCCGAAAGGAAAGACCTAAGCAGGTAAGAGATGTTCACGTTCCAAGGCCTGAGCTTTTCAAGCTTGTTTAGCTCAAAGAGAATGTTCCATGGAGGTCTCAGGTAAAAAGGTCTTCTTACTGCTGTTGACACTAACTGGTCGCCTCCAAGAACTTAGCTGATACGACGCTGGACACGCCGTTACGCTCGTAAACTCCGTAAATCTTCTGAGCTTTATTCACCATCTCAGGCTTCAAAGTGATAACTATGAACTGGATTTGCCCAGACTCCTCCAGCAACACGTCGGCAAGTTTGGTGGTGTGAAACGCGTCCAAGTGCGCGTCAACCTCGTCAAGAATGTAAAATGACGAGGGAGTGAAATCTTTCAACGCGAATATGAAAGCGACAGCCGAAACAGAGCGTTCGCCACCACTTGCACCGCTAACAACTATCGACGGCTTGTCTGGGAACTGTACAAGCATGTCTATGCCGCCGTGGAAAGGCTCCTCAGGATTCTCAAGCTGCAAAACGGCAGAGCCGCCTCCAGTCAGCTTCGAGAAGTAAGTCTGAAGGTTGATGTTGATTTTTTCAAAAGCATCCATGAAAACCTTGCGTTTTCTAGCTTCAATTTTATCCATAAACTGTACGATGGCCTGCTTTTCGCGTTCAAGCTCATTCAAACGCAAAGATAACTCGCGGTACCTTGAAATCTGCTCCTCGTAATGCGACAAGGCAAGCTGATTAACCCCGCCAATCCGTTCAAGCTCAAACCTCATCATCCTCATCGAGGTTTCAGCCGCCTCAACCTGCTTCGCCGTCGTCTCTAGAGGCTTGTCATACCCGAACTGCCTAAGCTGGCTTAGATACTGCTGAAGCTGCAACTGGCAAGTCTGAACGCTCAACTGAAGCTGATTCAAAAGCATCTCAGACTGCTCATACTCCGCGTCAAGCACACGAAGCTCATCATCAATAGCATCTATCTGTGAAGTAAACTTTTTAGCTTCCTCCCTCGCAGAAAAAACCACCTGAGAAAGCTCAACACGGCTTTTCTCCAAATCAGAAATTTCCTGCTTGAGAGCTTCACGCTCCTGCAGCGCCTCAGCCACTTCCTTCTCCACTTTACCATGCTGCTGCTTAACCTTAGAAAGCTGAATCTTCGCGTTCTGATACCCAACCCGCAAGACATTGTCAAACTGGGATTGACGCGTAGACATGTCAGTTTGAACCGTGCCCAAATTCTGCCTGAGAGCAATTATCGCCTCCGCAAGCTTTTCCCGTTTGACCTCCAACTCCTGAATGTGACCAACATCAGTTTTCTTCCTTAACTCGCCTAACTCAGCTTGCAGCTTCTGAATTTCCTTCTGAATTGCACTTCTCTCAGACTTGTACAATCCAATATGTTCTCGTGCAGTTTCGATTTCCTTTTCAATTTTTTCACAGTACCTCTCCACGCGCCGCACGTTTACTTCAGTCCGCTTGACGTTCCGCTTAACCCTAACCATTTCTCTGTCAAGAGTAACTATGGAATCGGACAGGCGAGCAATCTCAATTTTGGTACGTTCAATCTCCTCCTCGAAAACGGACATGTCAGTGTCTCTCTGAGAGAGATGTTGCTGAAGAGCCTTCACAGCTTCATCAAGGCTTTTGATGGCGTTTTCGCTGGGAATAAGTTTCGAAAAATCTATAGGAGACCTGTAGTAGCCGCTTTCGAAGCCGCCTCCGGTCTCGTAAAGGTTCCCGTTAACCGTCACAGCCCTGTAGCCTTCAGTTGAAAGAGTAAACGCAGTCTTATCGTTAGACGCAATTAATGTGTCTCCGAAAACGTAGTTGATTGCCGGCTCGTAAGTTCGAGCGCACCTAACGAAGCTAGAAGCAACGCCGCTAACGCCCTGTCTTGAAGGTGTCTTTAAAGTATTAGGATTCGAAGCTCCTTGAAGCGGGATAATCTTGATTCTGCCCAGCTTCATTTTCTTCAAAGTTTGTGTGCACATAAAAGCTGCATCGATGTCTTTCACAACTAAAGCGTTAAGCCATCCAGCTGCAGCCGCCACTACTGCTTTCCTGTAATTTTTCTCAACCTTAATCAGCTTGCGCAAACGCCCATAAATACCCGAGATAGCACCTAAATCGCCAAGTTCCTCTATGCTTCGTAACGCTTTTTCCTCAGCCGCCACGGTTTCCGCAAGCTCCCGCTGCGTAACGAACTCTATCACGGCATCCTTGGCAGAACTCGCTATTTTACCCGCTTCAGAAATTTCTCTTTCAACAGACGCTCTTTGGGAGATTCTCCGCTCCAGAGTATTCTCAAGGCTCTTAAGCTGCGCCTTCTGCTCTTTCTGAACCTTGTCAAGCTCGTTAAGCGAGTTTTCAATTTCCTCAAGCGTCGTGGTAAACCTTGCTTTGCGGTCGTTCAGTTCCCTGAGCCGTCTGGAGCTAAGCGTAACAGTATTCTGCTCTTTCAAGTACTCAGATCTTAAAAAGGCAAGCTTGCGGTAGCGAGAGTCGATTTGCGTTTCAAGTTGGCGTGTTTTCTTGCTGTTCTCTCCGAGACCAGCCCAAAGCTGAGCTGTCTCCTGCGCCAGAGTGTCATGCTCACCCTCTTTCTCGTTGATTTGGGACTGAAGGTTCTCGTGTTCACGGCGTAGCTTTCTTATGTGCATCCGGTTTTCTTTAATCTCGTTTTGTATAGACTGGTACTGCTCCAAGTTGTTGTCTCCGACGCGCTTCAGGCTTTCAAGACTGGCTTGCCCAGAGCTTATTTTCGTCGTAATCTCTGTAAGCCTCGATTTCAATTCCCCAATCTTGATCTGCACCTTCAGCACTTGAGAGCCTCCTTCCTCAACCATTTCTGAGCTAAGTTTCCGCCACTCGCCTTCAACCGCTCTTCTTTTAGACCTGTGGTCGTTGCGTGACGCACGGAACTTTTCCACTTTACTCCTGACTTTATCAGCCTGCGCTGAGACTTCCCCAACCTTCTTGTTTAACTGAACAACTTCATGGGAGATTTTAACCGCTTCAAACTTTTTCACTTCGCGCTGGATGAAATTGTACCGTAAAAGCTCGTTGCGTTCCCGCTCAAGGTCGTCCAGCCGCTTCTGCACTTCGTCTATGCGCCCCATAGCCGTGCGGATTGAAATGTCCGCTGTCCGCAGTTTGTCTTCCGCATCAACTTTTTCAGCGTCGTACTGGGCGATTCCAACGAGGTCTTCAATTATTTTTCTGCGTTCCGACGGGTTAACATCCGTTAACCGCGTTATGGTTCCCTGCGGGATGATGTTTTGGCTTACGCTGCTTATCGCTGCCATAGAGAGAGTTTCAAGTATGTGTGTCCGCGAGATTCTTCTGCCGTTTAAGCGGTAAACGCTTTGGCCGTTTCTGTAAACTTCCCGCGAAACCGTAACTGTGACCGTGTCAACGGGCATTACGCCGTCTGAATTGTCAAATTGAATTATCACTTTAGCTCGTCTAGCTTTTTCCAGCCCAGCTTTTTCTGAGCCGTGGAAAATCAGTTTTGCAGCGTTTTCAGCACGCATCCTTCTGGTGCTTAATTCGCCGAGAGCAAACAAACAGGCGTCCATAATGTTGGTTTTTCCGCTTCCGTTCGGACCAGTTATGGCGGTGAAACCCTTATCTAGGGATACCTTAATCGTTTGCGGTCCGAAAGACTTGAAGCCTTTAAGCTCTATTTTTTTAATGTAGGGCATTCAATCTGCGCCCTCGCTTTTGGAAGCGGTGCATCGTCGCATAAACATCTCTTCAACATTCTTATAAAAGCTTATTCGCATCAACAAGTTTTAACAGTTATGTAAAAACGGCACGTAAAAGAGAAACCTAATAAGTAACGCTGAGAAAAAGCGAGGAAAGGGTGAACGTTGAAAATGAGCCTTAGATTGGGCTTAGGTAACCTAACTGGCGTGCAAGAAGTCCTAGTCTTAGCGCTGATGCTAGTGTCCGTTTTTGCACTTTTCTTTTCCGACCTAGAATTCACCTACAAGATAGGTATAGCCGCATTGGTATTCAGTTTGATCTTCTTGACAACCTTGGCAAGCCAACTGTTAAAACAGGAAAAGAGAACAGACAGCTCTGAAAGATAAAACCCCTCCCTTATAAATCGAGTAAATTGCGCTTTCATCCAATTGCAGTGTTTGCTTTTTCGTTATTTAGGTTTCTGAAAGCCAGATAAATTAGGGTAACAGACAATTCCGCTTTGTTTTTGGGATTAAAATTTATTCCAAAAAAGACATTCTTATTCCCCGCACACGGAGATGTTGAATTCAGATTTTTCCACTGAGCTTCATTAATAAATATTAAATATAACTATCAATCTACAGTTGTCTATTTCACTACACTACAATTGAGGTATGTAACTATGCAAGGGAAGACTATTTGGATATTAGGTTTCCTTTCTTTTCTGGCAGGGTTGAACGCAATTAACGCGATGTTTATGTCGGTTAATCTGGGAATAGAAGGAACATTTCAGCCTTACCTGATTGACAGCCTAACTGGCGGGATTCCAGTTTACGTGTATTTATTCGTCTCTGTACTTGCAACGTTCCTTTTCCTTGGAGCGACCTCCATCAAAACAGTAACCGAACTGTCAAATAAAGCACTGCTTAACGCGATTAATTCAAAAGTGAATACTATAGAGAACGGTCAAAAGCTCCAACAAAAAGTTCTAGAAAGCTTGCAGGCGAGGGTGTTTCTAGTCGACGAAAGCGTAAATGGTATGAGAAAAGAAGTGGCAAAAGCGTTTGGCAAGCAAGAAGAGGAGATAAAACAGGTTCAAGCTAATTCAGTTATGCTTAACAGTAAACTAGCTGAAGTCAAAGGTGAAATGGCGAAGCAAATTAAGGGGCAAAGTGAGGAGATAAAGAAAGTTAACGCTAACTTAGCCAATCTGTTCAACAAAAACTTGGCTGATTTCAAAGATGAACTGGCCGGGCAGCTTGTAAAAATGGCAAACAATATGGAGAAACATGAACGAAGAAACAGAAAGAGCGAAAAGGCCATCTTGAAACAGGAGGAAGAAATCGCAGAAATCAAATTGAACATAGAAAGGCTAGAAGAGGAGTTTGGCAAGCCAAAACCGCAACTGACAAGTGAGTGCAAGGTAGAAGATGTCAGGGGAATAGGGGAAAACACTGGGAATGAGTTGAGAGAAATGGGAATAACAAACGTAGGCGAACTAGTCTTGACAGACCCCAAGGTAATAGCGGATAGAATAGACATGTCCGAGAAAACCGTTGAAAAGTTGCAGGGAAGAGCCCAGCTCGCCATGGTCCCAGGCGTACAAGAGAAAGACCTAATCTTACTAGAGGAAGCTGGCGTCATGAACAGACAAGAACTTGCTAATCAAGACCCTCTTGAACTCGGCATGAAAATAAACGGAATCAGCAAAATTTACCTTGAAGAGGGAAAAATCGCAGAAGCTGAAAAGCCAACAATCGAAGAAGTATATGCGTGGATAAAAGCCGCAAAAACATAACTACCTGAAAAGAGCAAAATTTTGCCCTAACCTTTTTTACCTCTTTTAACACGCGCTTCAGAGTGCAGTAAACACAGAATATGCTTTTTAAACTTCAGAGTTTAATAACAGGAGACAGGCGAGACAGAACAGTTTTTTGTTTAACTTGATTCTATTTGATATCAGATTGTAACTTGCAACCGGTTTATACAGAATCGGTTAGTTCATTTTGATAAAAAGTCTTAATAGCGAGTTTACGGATGAAATATGTGGTGAATTTTATGGCAAAGCCAGTTTTTGAGTGGTATATAGACAAATCTGGTCAGTACAGATTTAATCTAAAGGCACCAAACGGCGAAATCATTGCCAGAAGCGAAGGTTACTCGTCGAAAGCAGGCTGCGTAAACGGAATAGAATCAGTAAAGAAGAATGCGCCAATAGCAGAAATTGTTGAGGCACAAAAAGAATAAACCAGCAACCTTTCAGTTTTTACGAAAGGAAGAAACGAGACCTGAAAAGAAAGGAGGTGACTTCGTGACCAAAGTTGGTGAGACCTATCTCTGCGAAATTTGCGGAAACAAAGTTGACGTCGTTGCCGCAGGAGCAGGACAACTTGTTTGCTGCGGACAACCTATGAAACTCGTGAAAAAGTAGATTTACGAACTACCCGTTTCTCGATGCCGAACATACTTATTTTTTTCCTCTTTCAGCCAATTAATCAAGCAGCAAGACATAGGTAAACGAAAAAATCTATTACGGAGTAATGAGGAAAAAGATTAAAGGGTTTTTGGATTAAATTTTGAAGTTCTTATGTTGACCGCTTTTAACCTACTCACAGGTTTATTGGATTTTTTCAGTTTGTAACGCGCCAAACCTAACCCATTAATTAGAAATGGGTTTTCTTTGTGTATCTTAAGTGCTTCTTTGAAAACAGCCAAAGCATCATCATGTCTTTCTAGAGCCAAATAAGCCGACCCTAGATAGAACCAAATTGAAGCATCGGAGGCGTCTATTTTTATCGCCTTTTGATAATACTCAATTGCCTTATCAAAAGCCCCTAATCCTGAATAAGCGCTCCCTATACCGTTAAACGGTCCAGCGTCGTTTGGGTCTAACTTTATAGCTTTTTGGTAATACTCAATTGCCCTGTTAAAATCGCCTAATCCGAAATAAGCACCAGCCATACCGTTAAACGGTCCAGCATTGTTGGGGTCCAGCTCTATTGCCTTCTGATATTTTTGCAGTTCTTTGCGAAGTTCGAACTCTTCAAGAAAATTATTTTTCATAGCAACACCATTAAAATCTGATATTAATATCTGTTTTGAGGTTTTACGTAGTGAATGATTGTGTACAACGATTGAGCGTTTTCGCTACTTCAGCTTGAATTGTACGGTCACTGTTTAGGTTTGAGAGTTAAAATTCTTATCCACCATGATATATTAAAAGTCATTGGCTTTTTGAAGATGGTTAGCTTTTTATGTTGGCAGTAAATGCTACACTCACAGTGGATAAAGCATGTCTGCAGTGGTTATAGAAAGCCTGTCTGGGCTGCTGAGAGGCGTAATGTTTGGAACCGTTGGGTTCTTCACAGTCATGATACTGTCAATTGTGTACAGGTATTTTACAAACGAGAGACTATCCTCGTTTCTTGGCATCCTGTTTGGATTAGGCGTTTTGGGATTTTCAGGAGGGTTGCTTGCAATTTTGGATACCCCCACTGTGGGAGGCGCCATCGAAATTGTGACAATAAGCATTTTCACCGTGTGGGGTGTTAATACCGGTGACAAAATAGCTGAAAAGATGCCGAAAAAAAGCGCTTCCGCCATAATAGACGGAATCAGAGGCGGAAAAACAGTGTACACCACAGTCAAGTTGCCTAATTCACGGCTAATATACGACATGGCGGGTAAGCCTAAAGTTCCTGACGCAGTGAAAGCCGAGTTGTCAGAGCGCGAATTCACCTTGCCCGCAGACCTTCCACTGGAAGACATCACCAACCGAGTAAAAAGGCGCTTGATTACGGATTGGGGAATAGGAGACGTAGAACTTGAATTAGATCAAGAAAGCAGAGTCATTCACTTCGCAATATCAGCCAAGGAACGAGGCTTAAGCGCAGCTATACCTGAAGGAAGCGTGGCTGTACCAATAGAATGCAGAGTAATCCCCTCTAACCTTGCACTAGGCGATTTCGTAAAAATATTCTTGGAAAACAACGAAGTCATCGAGAGAATCGAAGTAAAAGGTGTAGACGAAGAACAGAGAGTAATAACCATCGTCGCAGACCAGAGTTCAATTGAAACGTTCCGAGGTAACAAGGCATCTTTGGTGGTTGCTCTACCGTCCGCCGTACCTACATGTCCAGCTATCAGCGTAGAGCAAAAATCGGGCGAAATTGAAGAGTTCAAATTACAGAAAATATTCAACTCTCTGAAAAAAGTCGGAGTCACCGATGAACTGGCAAGAAAGATTGTGGCAAAAGTTCAAACTAAGCTGTCAAAAATGGACCCACCCATTTCCACAAAGTTAATCAAAGCAGCAGTTGTCGAAGAATTAGAAAAGGAAAAACCAGAAGCCGCAAAAAAACTGCGAAACCGAAAACTGTGGGACCTAAAATCTTTCTAAAAACTGGATAACTGAGTTCGGCGTTTAAAATCTGGTTTGGCGCGGTTTCCGCCTTCGCTTCACCTTTGTCATCAGCATTACAGCTGTTATGTGAGAACACATTGCCTTCTGCAGGAACCCTGGACAACTGCAACTCAGCTTGCCAGTGTAGTCCTGAACAACAGTGTAAGTCCCGTGGTCTCCGACAACGTTGTAAACGCCTCCGCCTAATGACTCAACCCTACCGCTCTCCACCAGCCGCCTAGCCTT
>Ga0272442_10007828_pt1 | contig 13718 bp, 16 predicted proteins | sample SSMForm2O_FD_200262 | JGI IMG/M metagenome (GOLD analysis project Ga0272442, IMG submission 200262) | Marine sediment archaeal communities from Little Sippewissett salt marsh, Falmouth, MA, United States - SSM-Form-2O | ecosystem: Environmental > Aquatic > Marine > Wetlands > Sediment ...
TCTTTTTTTATATCTTTAAATATTTCATCTATTTTTCTGTCTGAATTGATTATTTTAATATTATGATTTAAAAATCTAGGTAATGCAAGAAATTGTTTTCTAACTTTTCTTAGAACTTCTATTTTTTCAAAGTAAGCTTTTTTTTCTTTTGTTTTTTCATATTTTTCTTTTACTCTTTTCAATGCTGTATCTGCAGAAAGATCTAAAATAAATATAATATCTGGTTTGATAAATTTAGATGAATAATCTTGCCATTCTTTTTCTTCAAATTGATATGCTAATGTACTATAAATATATCTATCGCAAATTACTATTTTTTTATCATCTAAGTTTTGTTGAATTATTTTTTGATGTTCTTCACTATCTTTTGTAAATAATTCAATCCAGGTTTCTTTTTTTGTTCTAGAAGCAAGCCTTTGTCTTATTATATTATTAATTTTTTTTCCATATTCTGATTCTGTTGGTTCTGAAGTTATAAAAACAACACCTTTTTTTTCTAAGTATTCTTTTAATAAAGAGACCTGGGTTGTTTTTCCATCTCCATCAATTCCATCAAATACAATGAATATTTTTTCTTTCATTTTATGATTTTTAAAATTTCTTTATTTAGTTTTTCAATATCTGCTTTTTTTACAGTGGGAGTAGATTCTTGTTTTTTAATAAAAGATTCAATATCTTTATCCAACTTAACAATATTCTGAACAATATCTTTTTCTTTTCCTTGTTTCTTTTTTTCTATTATTTCAAGAAGTTTGTTAATAACATAACTATTCAAATGCTTTTTCATAGATTTTATGGTTTTCACAAAATCTATCCCAGGAATTTTTTTAAAAATTTTAACATATTTTGCATTAATTAAACCACGATAAGCATAAAGATATTTTTTGTAAGTTACTTTGTTTTTTGATTTAAGATATTTCATATAATTTGCTTTACACATAGATTGATAGTGGTGAAAAACAGCTTTTGGATTAAAAGATTTTTTTGCAAATTTAACTAATCCTTCTGGTTGTTTTCCATAATAAATAATATCTGATGTTAACCACTCTATTGTTGTTGGATTAGATTTGCTTAGTAATTCGCAGAACTTGAATATATCAAAACCTACAATATCTATTGTTTTTCCCGGCCTTTCAATAACTTGTTTCGGTTTTTTTAATTTTAGATAATCGCTTGTTTCATGAAAAAAAACAAATCTTACATCATAATCACTATCTGCACTTTCCATTCGCCATGCTCTGCTTCCATTTTCAACTGCAAAGATAATTTTTACTTTTTCTTTTTTTTCAATTTGTTTTAAAATAGATCTTATCTTAGATTTCATTTCATATATTTATCCTCAATTGTAGTTGTTTTTTTATCTCTTATTTCATATCTATCTTTTCCATACTCTGTTGTTAACCAAGCATTTATTATTTCAAGTGCTTTTTTTTCATCTAAAGATCCTGAAATACATAATATATTTGCATGATTATGTTCAGATACAAGTTTTGCTTCTTCTTCTGTTCTACAAGTGGCAGCACGAATTCCGGGAACTTTATTAGCTGCAATTGACATGCCAATACCTGTTTTACAAATCAAAATACCACGTTCACATTCTTTGTTATAAACAGATTCTGCAACAGCTAAAGCAATATCTGGGTAATCAACTCTTTCTTCACTGAAACAGCCTTTATCAACAATTTCATGTTCTTTGAACAAGGATTTCAGTTTTTCTTTTAATTTAAAACCACCATGATCACTTCCTATTGAAATTTTCATTTTAAAACGATATGAACAGTTCTAGATCTTGGACCATCAAACTCACATAACATTATGCCTTGCCAAGTTCCTAAGACTAATTTAAAATTTTTTATTGGAATGCTTATACTTGGGCCAATTATTGCTGCCTTGATATGTGCATCTCCATTTCCATCACATGCATCATGTTTCCACTTTCCTTTCGGAATCTGTGATCTTAAATAATCTAAAACATCTTCACACACACGAGCATCTGCATTTTCATTAATTGTTAAAGCAGCGGTTGCATGAGGTACATAAACTAGACAGATACCCTCTTTGATATCTGATTTAGAAACTATCTCTTTAATTTCAGATGTAATATCCATAATTTGTTCTCTTTTTTCTGTTTTTATTTCAAAGGTCTCCATAAGTTTTTAAAACTTCTGTGATATATAAAGATTATGAAGAATATTGATTTTTTTATTGGAAAGAGAAGCAAAGATCTAGAAGTAATTGGAAAAAAACTTGATTTTAATATCTTATTTGTCAAAGAGATAATTAGTTTAGATGATTTTAGAAATCTTAAACAAGAGAGTTATGATGCTTGTTTAATTAATACTTGTGAAATGAAAATGTTAATTAGATTAATTGATAAAGCTTCAAGAATGTTTAAGATGGTTCTTGTACTTGGAACTGAAGATAATCTTAACAGGGCTGCTCTTGAAAACAAAAAAGTGCATGGTTTAGTTGCCCCAGAATATAATAGAAAAAAAGATCTTTTATCTCAAAGAACATCTGGATTAAATCATGTTTTGTGTAGGCTTGCAAAAACAAAAAAGAAAATTATTATTTTTAGATTTTCAGATATAAAATCTAAAATTGGTAAAGACCAAGCAATTTTCTTTGGAAAATTGCAACAAAATTTAACATTATGTAGGAAATATAACTGTAAATATATAATTGCAAATTTTACTTCAAAAAAGCAAAATTTAGTTCATAAACGCAAATTAAAAGAATTTGAAAAAACTCTTTTAGCTAAGAATGTTTTTAATTAATTTTTCTTAAATTTATCTAGTTTTTTTTCAATTCTATCAAGTCGTTTTTTTATATCTTTCCACATATCTTCCATTATTTCGTGAGGTGGTTTTGGTCTAAATTCTGCTGGAACTGGTTTTCCAGATCTTAGAAAGTCAAGAACATGTTTTTCTTTTAATGTGTAGTATTTTTTTCCCTCTCTCCAGCCAGATTTCACTAATCCTATTTCTTCTAATAATTGTAGGTGAAAGTTGATTGTTTGGGGTTTTCTTTTAATTTCATTAGAGATTTCTGTTAGATATTTGTCTTTTTTAGCTAAACTTAATAGAATTTCTCTTCTTACACTGGATGCAAGGGCTTTATGAACAATCTGATCTGATAATGGTGGCATAAGTATAATAATCGATTTTCATATAAAAGTCTTTCTATTCTAGTTTTCTAGTAAAACCGAAACATTTAAATAGTAGTATCTATTCTATTTTTCTAAGAAAATAGAAATTAAATTTAGGAGATTAAGAAAATGAGTTTAAAAAATAAGATAAAAGAATGGATCTACAGAGGTAGACAAACAGATAGAGAATATGTTGCTATGTTTCAACGTGGTATGGATTCAACTTCTGAAGCAGCTGAGGCAAAACTCTATTGTTTAGAGTCTGTGCTTAGATCTACTAGACAAAGACACTATCAAGCATAATTTTAATTAAATTTTGGAGGTTAAAATGCCAAGACCATTACCTCACGAAAGACTTCATGGAGAACCAACACATCTAGATATTCTAGATAGATTGGATGAAATCTTAGAAGTTTTAAAAAGAATTGAAAGCAGACACTAAACTCTGCTTTTATTTCTTAAATCTAGTATGGCCCCAGTGAATAATCATGTCTGGTTTAGGTTTGATATTTTCTATATTGGGTAAGTCGCATGCTCCAAAACAAGTTCCCATCCAAATTATACACTTAGCATTTGTTTCTTTTTCAATTAATTTAGTTATTTCTGTTCCCCTTGGTTTTATTGCTTCTGGTAATTGTAATAAAACAAGCTTTGCTTTTGCTTTTTTTATACTGTTTACTACTTTCCTTAACTCTAGTTCATATGTCATTTTATTTTATAGAAATCTTTTCTATATCAAAAAAGTTTTTTAATGCAGATGTTAATTCATTTAATCTTGTTTTATCTCTACCAATGAAAAGAGCTCTTGCTCTTGTTCCAGGTATAAAGAAAATAAGTTCTTTTTCTTTTAATTCTAATTTTCTATAAGTATATGGCACAAGGTATTTTACAAAAGATTCTAATTCATCTTTACTTTTGGTAAGGGGAGTTCTAATAATCTTTATTCTTGAATTTAATTTTTTACCTAAGAATTGTATTTGATTTGGTTTTAATCTGTTTATGTTTAATCCAGATACAGAAAAAACTAACATTCCATTATATTTAAAACAAAAATCTGCTTTAACTTTTGTAATATTATTAAATAGATTTAGAGCTTGTATTGTTTTCATATCTAACTTAGCTTTCATTTCTTTTCCTTCTTTTTCTTTGTTTTTTTCACAGTTTTCTTTTTTTCTTTAGTTTCTGTTTTTTCTGGTACTGATTTTAAAACAGCAACAACAGAAATATTAAATCTTTTTTTCAGAGTTTCTTTCACATCTTCCTTAGTTAGTTTTAATTTGATTACTTCTACTTTCTTGGTATCTATTTTTGGAGAATCAAAAGCTAAGTAAATTTTTTCTACAAGATCTTTTTTTAGAAATTTTAAAGTTCTTTTCAAACCGAATATAACATTTTTACCTTTAAGTTCTTTTGTTAAATTAATAGATTTCATTTTTTCTTAGTTTTTCTTGCAAGTGCTTGTTGATCTGTTATTTTAACTAACAAGCCAGGAAGTCCTGTTCCTACTGGAACAGGTTGATTTAGAATTAAGTTTTCTACAACACTGACTAAATGATCTGAAGACCCATTAATAGTTGCATTTACAAAATGTTTTATTGGTGTTTCAAAACTTGCTCTAGCTAGAATAGATGATTTATCACTAATAATTCCAACTCTAGTAACCCCTTTAATTTTTCCACCAGCAGTCATTGCATCTGCTATAAGTTTAATATGTTTTTTATTTACATCAATACCCTGTTTTTCTATAACTTTGCTAGCTTCATTGACAATTGCTTGCCTAGCTGCTTCAATTCCAAGAATCTTTGCAATTTCATGAATATTATTAGAGGTTGTTTTATCTTTATTTACTCCCCTTATGTTAAAAACTTCTTCAAGATTTGAACCAGCTGTTAAAATTACAAAATCTCTTCCTCTTTGAACAGGTAGTACTTGGGTAATTCCCTTTACCCCAAATATTAATGTTTTCTTTAATTTTTCTTTTAATCTATAAAGTCTTTTGTAATCTTTTTCAATTCTACTTTTTATGATAACCATTGAATCTTTTTTAGCTGTTTTCAAATGTTTTGCTTCCAATGCCTTTACAACCTTATCCACTGTTAAATTTAAATTTCTGAGCATTTCTTTATCAAGATCTATGTTTATTCTAGAATTTACAAAATCAATAGATATTTCTTTTGAAATATCTAATAATGTAACTTCTTTTATTTTTGCTGCAACTCTGCTTGCACCTTTTTCATTATTATGATCTTTATCTAAGAAAATTTCCATAGATGGTGTAGACGGTTTTTTTCTTGCATCAAAAATCTCAATAAGTCTTGGTAAACCAACAGAAACCTGCATCTCAGATATTCCTGCGAAATGGAATACATTAAGTGTCATCTGCATAGATGGTTCTCCCATACTTTGCGCAGTTACAACACCAATTGCTTCTCCAGGAGCAATTTCTTTGTTTTTCAAGTGTTGTTTTGTGATATCAACATTATCTTCCCCATAAATAAATTGCACAATATTTGAATTAGAATCTCTAACTGTTTTATCATATTCTATTCTAATATCTTGTAAAGCATTGATTAATCTTCTAGATAGATAACCGGATTTTGGTGTTCTCAAACCAGTGTCCATAAGTCCATCTCTTCCAGTTATTGCTGTGAAAAAGAATTCATCTGGATCTAATCCCTTCAAATAACCATTTCGTATAAATCCATGAGATCTTGGAGATAAACTTCCTTCTTTATAAAAAGATAAAGTTCTGTTTGTATAACCAAAGTCAATTCTTTTTCCCCATAATGATTGCTGTCCAACAATATCTGCCATCTGTGTGATAAATAATAACTTTCCCTTAGAACCACAAACAAACATTGTGTATGCAGAATTATCTTTTTTTAGATATTTTTCTACAATTCCGCTTGCTTTTGGACGTATATCATTTAAAATTTGAAGTAATTTAATTTCACGAGTTTCTTCTGCAGACCTTCCCGGAAGAATTTCTAGTTTTTTATTTTCATAGGATTTTAAAATATTTTCTGATTTTTTATTTGTCTCATCATATATCTTTTCTATTTCTTTAACAGCATCTTTTCCAGTTTCAATATCTGATAATGAAAAAGTAATTCCTTTTTTAGTTAGATAAAGCACACCAATCAAGAAAATTCTTTTTAAGAAACGCATTGTTTTCTTTCTTTTTACTTCTCTATCTAATTCTCTTAATAATGTGTTTCTTTCAATTCCTAAAATATTAGCATCTAATAATCCACTTACAATTTTTCCATTAGAAATTTTAAAATAAGCATCATATGGGCAATTTTGTTTTTTACAGTTTTTAAAATGAGGACATGATTTCTTTTTACAAGAACGAGTTTGCATTTCAAAATTAATTTTAGGTAGTAAAACAGAAATAATTTCTTTTCCAGTTACTTTCTCTTTTGAGAATGAAATTTCTTCTGTTGGGATTCCACATTCAGATAATAATTGAATAGCATCTTTTTTATTTAAAGTATCTTTACTTAGCAAGTAAAGGCCAGTAATTGCATCTTCTCCACACCCAAAAACATTTGCATTTATTTTAGGAGATATAAGATTTTGATCAACATCTAAAAGTGTTTGTGCTTCTGCTCTTGCTTCTTCTGTTTGTGGAACATGAACATTCATCTCATCACCATCAAAATCTGCATTATATGGGAAACAAGTTGCAGGATGAATTCTAAATGTTCTTCCAGGAAGAACTCTTGTAAAATGACCCATAAGACTCATTCTATGTAAAGAAGGATGTCTATTAAATAAAACAATATCCTGATCACGTAAGTTTCTTTCAACAGTATATCCTATTTCAAGTTCATCTGCTAATTGGGTTCTTAAATCATCTGTTATTCTTTTTCTTTTTTCATCTGGACGTGCAATAGCAACTGCTCCAATTTTCCCTTCTTTTTTTACCATATTTCTTAAATATTCTGCATTAAGTTCAGTCATTCTTTCTGGAACTGTTAACACTTTTGCAATTTCATATGGAATTCCTACTTCATTCAGTTCAATAAATGGATCTGGACTAATAACTGTTCTAGAAGAGAAATTAACTCTTTTTCCAGCAAGATTATGTCTTATTCTACCTTCTTTTCCTTTAATTCTTTCTGTTATTGTTTTTAGTGGTTGACCAGATCTATGTCTTGCAGGAGGTACATGAGATATGTTATTGTCAAAGAAGGTGGTGATATGATACTGTAATAAATCCCAAAGATCTTCAATAATAACTTCTGGTGCCCCAGCATTCAAATTTTCCCACAGTCTTTGATTTGCACGAATAATATCTGATAATTTATGTGTTAAATCATCTTCTGATTTTTCTCCTGTTTCTAATGTAATGGAAGGACGTGTAGTTACTGGTGGAACTAATAATAAAGTTAAAATTGCCCATTCTGGACGAGATGTTTTTGGATTTATTCCAAGAACTTGAAAATCTTCATCACTAATTTCTGTAAGCATTTCTCTTATTTCTGTTGGGAAAATTCTTTTTCTTCCTTTATAGAAGGAAGATGGTTTTTCTAACTTAATTTTTTCTTGTTTTGCTCCACAGTAAGGACATTTTTTTGCATTTTTTGCCTTATCTACTCTTTTCTTTTTAATGTCTTCTTCTTTTAGAAGAATACGTCTACACTGTTGGCAAGTTGCTTTTAAGCAAAGTTCAATTAATGGTAAAAATTTAATATGTAATACTGGGCGAGCTAGTTCTATGAAACCAAAATGTCCAAGACATTCTTTAGTAAATCCACCACAAGTTCTGCATCTTACACCAGGGGTTATTGCTCCCAATCTAAGATCCATTAATCCACCATCTACAGGATAACCATCCATGTCATAAAGTTCTGGTGTTACTATTTTGGCAACAGCATATTTTTTAATCTGTTCAGGACTAAATAAACTGAAATTTAATTTTCTTACTTGTTTTGATACTATTTTTGACATTTTAATCTTCGTATTTATTTTTTAAATCAAAATGAGGGAAGATATGCATTGAGGTTAATTCTTCCATCAATAGTTTAGATGCATATGATATTTCTACAGGGTTTAATTTGTGAGAGCCACAAACCATACATGCTGTTTTCTTTTTTAATTTACTTTTATCTACCATTGCCCCACATTTTTCACAAATATGTACAGCAACATTATCTGAACTAAACCTTTCTTTTAATAGTAATGATGCTCCATGTGCTACTAATGCATCTTTTTCCATTTCTCCTAATCTTAATGCACCACCCTTTGCACGTCCTTCAACTGGTTGTCTAGTTAATAGTGCGACTTTTCCAGTAGCTCTTGCTTGTATTTTATTTCCAACCATATATTTTAATTTTCTATAATATGTGTTTCCAATAAATATTTTAGCTTCTATTTGTTTTCCTGTTACACCATCATATAATGTTTCTTTTCCATCTTGTCTAAATCCAAGACCTAATAAGGTTTTTTCTAATTCTTCAGGATCCATTTGATTAAAAGCAGATCCATCAATTGTTTTTCCTTGTAAACATCCAATTTTTCCGGTAATTAATTCTAATAGATAACCTACGGTAAGTCTAGATGGAATTCCGTGTGGGTTGAATATTAAATCAGGTCGAATTCCTTGGCTTGTAAATGGAAGATCTTCTTCTGGAGCAATTAATCCAAGAACTCCTTTTTGTCCGTGTGGAGATGCAAATTTATCTCCTATTTCTGGAAATCTATTATCTCTCATTCTAACATGAACAATTTTTCTTCCTTCACCATCCAAACTTGCAAAAACACCATCAACAACTCCTTTTTCACCTTGTCTTATTACAATTGAACTTTCTTTTTTTGATTTTGCAAGTGAAATTTCTTCCATTTCTAACATGAATTTTGGAGGTGAAACTTTTCCAATAACCACATCTTCTTCTTTTAAATCTGCTTCTGGAAAAACAATACCATCTTCTTCTAAAAAGTTATAGCTATCTTCTGTTCTATATCCTCTAACATCTTTTGTTGGAATGGCAATTTTATCTCTTAAATTTCCAGTATAATGAAGTTCTGTAGCTGTATATGGTCTAAAGAAACTAGATCTTGCTAGTCCTCTCTCTACACTTCCCTTGTTCAATACAATAGCGTCACTCATATTATATCCTTGATAAGGCATAATAGCTACAACAACATTTTGTCCTGCTGGATGCATTTTAACAGTATCATAAACAAAACTTCTTACAACTGGTTTTTGTGGATAGTGTAATAAACTAACATCACTATCTACTAAATCTAAGAAATTTGCAGAATAAACACCAAGAGCCTGTTTTTGTGCTCTTCCAACCTTGTTTAATCTTGGAGCCTGATCATGATTTGCAAAAGGAATTAAAGACATAACTAAACCAAAAATTGCAACAGGATCAATTTCTACATGTGTATGTTCTGGTGTAATCTCTTTTTCATTCATAGCAATATAAAGAGTATCTTCTTCTCCAGTATCAATATATTCAATTATTCCTTTTTTTATCAAATCATCCCACATTATTTTATTTTCTTTAAGATCTTTGATATGTTCTTGTGTGAGTAATGATTTTCCTTCTTTTAAAATTATTAAAGGCCTTAATACACGTCCAATATCTATATTTATGTTAATAGTATCTATGCTTTTATCATATCTTACTCCCATTTCTTGTGGGAATTCTCCAGCTCTTCTTTTTTCTCTTACTTTTTGGACAAAAGAATTTGGATCTTCTACAGATCCAATAAATTTTCCAGCATAATAAATATCAATTTTACCTTGTTTTTCCATACCAATTTTTTCTAACTCTTTTTTGAAATCTTTTTCATTTAATGATATATTTGTACTTACTTTAGCAAGTAAAGAGAGGTTTTTTCTTAAACCAATAGGGGTTCCTTCTGGTGTTTCAATAGGACAAAATCTTCCAAATTGTGTTGGGTGTAATGTTCTTGCTTTGAAATTTTCTTGTTCAGATGGTAAAAGACTAATAACTCTCTGTAATTGTGAAATTATAGAAAGACTATTTGTTCTATCCATGTTCTGAGTTACTCCAGTTCTTTCTCCAATCCAAGATCCTGTTGCAAAAGCACTTTCAATTCTATGTGAAAATAATGTAGATTTTGCTAAACTTTTAATAGAATAAAATTTCTTTTTTCTTGCAATTTTTTGTAAACTATGTTGAAGATCTCTTATAAATATTGTAAGATTAACTCTAAATAAATCTGTTAATAGATCTCCACTTAATCTTACACGTTTGTTTGCATAATGATCTTTGTCTATTTTTAATTTACCTTCTTTAGCAAGTAAAAATTGTTTTATTAATTTACATAAATTAATTGCTTTTTCTTTTCTTGAATCTGTTGTGGTTCCAATATGTGGTAAAAATGCAGAATCTGTTCTTAATTTTACACGATCTATTACTTCTTTTCTTGTACCTTGTAAATTCATAAGTTCTGCTATTTTAAAGAAAGCTTCTTCGCTTGAAGGAACATTACTATATTCATAAAAATTGACAATCATGGTATCTGATTCTTTTCCAATTAATTGTGCTATTTCAGAATCTTTTGATAGTCCTAGTGCTTTTGCAAGTAAGATTGCTGGGATATTTTTAAACCTAGAAAAATTAACTGCAATAACTCCTTCTGGAGTTTCATTAATGGTTACTGGGATTCTATAGCTTCCTCTTTGTGAAAATAATCTTAAGATTAAACCCTTAGCAGTATTTTCTACAAAGGCTTGGTTTTGTGTTAGTTCTTCTATCATTACTAATGCTCTTGAGTTTCCATTAATAATGAAATATCCACCAGTATCATATGGATCTTCTTGTTGTCTAACTAATTCTTCTTTAGTCATACCAGTAAGATTACAAACATTACTTTTTACCATTATAGGAATCTTTCCCATCTCTACTTTGGTGTATTCTTTAGAACCAACTCCAACCTCAAGATAAACTGGTGCAGAATAGGTTATTTTTCTTAATTTTGTTTCAATAGGTAAAATATCTCTTATAGAACCATCTGCTTCAATAATCTGCGGTTTTCCTACAAATATTCTTCCAAGCCAAAGTTCTACTTCATCTCTTGGAATTTCTTCATTTATTGCATCTACAATTTCTTGTAATCTTCTTTCAATAAAATCATTATAAGATTTAATATTTGATTCAACTAATGAATGTTGTTCTAGATATTTTCTAACTAAAATATGATCATTTTTATTTTTAATTTCTGTCATTTTTTTAAGGTACCACTACTCTATAAAATAAGACTTTTTTTCCTTCAGAAATTCTTTCTATTTTTATAATGTCTCCAACCTTAATGTCTTTAGGCAACATTGGATCTTTTTTCCTCATTTTTGGAAGTTGAAAGACATCTACATTTAAGCTAGCTAAAAGCTTTTCTGCTTCTTCTTTTTTTAAAACAGAATGTTTTGGTTGTAGAATATGCATCTTATTTATTTTTTTAATTTACGAGGGCGCATATTTATATTTAAATCTAATAGTGATTAGTTATAAAAATTCATTCTCGAACGTTTTTAAACCTTTCGTTTATTCGAAAAATTTAAAAGAATAGGTTGATTTAGTTGAATAAGTTAAAAAAGAGGCAGATTGGAAAATGAACACAGTTTTATTCGCAGGATTGCTTGGAGGAATCGGTGGTTTGACAAGGGGAGTTGTTGGTTTATTGAAGGCACTTTCTTTAAGAAGAAAAATTTTATGGGGTTATTATTTGATTACTGTTGCTATTGCTATTGTAATTGGTTTTTTTGTAGGAATCATATTTGATTTTGATCCAAGATTAAGCTTATTAGCTGGTTATGCTGGTACAGATATTTTAGAAGGAATTTACAAAAGTTTTGCAGTTAAAAAAGTTTATATTTCATATACTAAAGCAAAATAAAAATTAAAAATTTTTAACCAATTAAATTTTTCAAATTTAAATAAAATGAAAATAAATATTAGTGTTAGTGAAGATGAAATTAAAATATTAAAGAAAAGAGCTAAAAAGAATTTTCTTACAATTAAAGAACAAATAGAGGATATTATTAGAAGAAGTTGCATTTCTTCTAAAAAAGTTTCTTATTATCAAACAAAAGCAGATGATAAATTAGTTGAAGTTTTTTCAAGATATGGCAGAAAAAAAAAGAAATCTAAAAAAAAGAAAAAAACTAAAAAAAAGAAAACAAAAAAGAAAAATTAATGGAACTATTGTTTCTCTTATTTTAGTTTTATTGATTTTAATAGCTTTAATACTTTTATTAAGACCTGAAACAGTTCCTGGTGAAAAAGTTCTTATTCCAATTTTAAGTGACGCCCATGTAACTGAGGTAGTTGATGGGGATACTTTTGTTATTGAAAATGGAGAGTATGTAAGACTTATTGGGGTAGATACCCCTGAATCTTATGAAGAGAGTTATGAGGAAGCTAAAATTTATTTAGAAAATCTTATTTTAGATAAAGATATTAAACTTATTTCAGATTTAGAAGATAGAGATAGATATGGCAGGCTTTTAAGATATGCTTATGTTCAAGTAGAGGATAAACTTATTTTTGTTAATTCCAATCTTGTTTTAGAGGGTTATGCTGGTGTCTTTTTTGTAGATCCAAATGTTCTTTATAGAGATACAATAGAAAAAGCCTATGAAAATTGTTTAAGGGTAAGGGGAGAAGAATGTGGTTCTATTTAGAATTTGTAATCTTATTAGAGTAGTAAAAAAACCGAAAGATTTATAAAGAGTTGTTTTCTTTAGTCAGTAGTAAACTTTTTCAAAAGTTTAATCAAAATAGATAAAATGGCAACAAAACAAGATTTATTAAAAAAAGTAAAATATCACTTTGGATTAAATGTTTATGAAAGTAAAGTATGGTTAGCTTTACTTAATAGAAATATCGCTAGTGTTGGGGAAATTGCAGAAGCTAGTGGTGTTCCAAGATCTAGAGTATATGATGTTCTTGAATCTTTAGAAAAGCAAGGTTTTGCTATTTCAAAATTAGGTAAACCTGTAAAATACATTGCTGTTAAACCAGCTGTTGTATTAGAAAGATTAAAATCTAAGATTCTTAGAGAAACTGATAGTAAGGTTAAGGTTCTTTCAAACCTTAAAGAAACACGTGAATTTAGAGATCTTGTAAATCTTTATAGTAATGGTATTGAACCTGTTCAACCTCATGAACTTAGTGCAGCTGTAAGAGGAAGAGCAAACATTTATGGACATATCAAAGATTTAGTTGCAGATGCAAAAAAAGAAGTTATTCTTGTATCTAATATTAATGAACTTAAAAGAAAATCTCATTTTTTAAAACCAATTTTTGAAAAACTTAAATCTAATAATGTTAGGATTTTAGTTGCATCTAGTGCAAGTGAAAAAGAAACTAAGGGAACTTTTTTAACTGTTTCAAAAATGCTTGGTGTACCAATTAAAAGAGTAAGAGTAAATGGAAGATTTTGTATTGTAGATGGTCACAAATCTTTACTTACCATAACACCAGAAGCAGGAGAAGAGGATCTTGCAATTTTACTTAATAGTCCATTTTTTAATAAGGCTATGTCTTCTTTTTTGATACCTTCTTTAAGAGCTGCTTAAGAGATTAAAGAA
>Ga0272442_10007830_pt1 | contig 13717 bp, 8 predicted proteins | sample SSMForm2O_FD_200262 | JGI IMG/M metagenome (GOLD analysis project Ga0272442, IMG submission 200262) | Marine sediment archaeal communities from Little Sippewissett salt marsh, Falmouth, MA, United States - SSM-Form-2O | ecosystem: Environmental > Aquatic > Marine > Wetlands > Sediment ...
TGGCCAGGACGGCGCCCTCTTCGTGTCGGACTACGGCACGACGGGCGAAGAGCGGTGTGACTTCAACTGGGACGGCGGTGTGGGTGGCCAGGACGGCGCCATCTGGGTGTCGCACTACGGTCACTAGCAGCTCGCCGCTGCCCGGTTCGCACGGCCATGCTTGGAGGTACAAGTCGTAGATACGCGGCTCTCGTTCTATTTCCCGACTCGAAGTATCCGATAGAACGTATCAGCCGAGGAGTCCGTGAGGAGGTGATGCCTTGGGCACTCGCTACCGAGTGCGGGTATGACTTCGTTCACCGGACACAGGACACAGGGATAACCTCAAGGAGTACCAACTCATGAAGCGTGTTCTGATTGCCCTCATGGTCGTCGCGTTTGCGGTCCCGGCGTTTGCCGGCGGGAACCCGCGTGCGCGTGCGTTCGTTTCGTTCGACCCGACGTGTGAGACGGGTCCGTACGTTCACCAGGCGTGTCCCGCGATGGGCACGCTGATCGACTGCTACCTCGTCGTCGACTGTCTCGACGATGGCGTCCGTTCGGTGTCGCTGTACTGGATGACGAGCGGTTTCGGCATGGCGTTCGCCGCTGACTACACGGTCTTCCACCCCGCGGCGCAGAGCCCGGTCGGTGGTCCCGACAACGCGGCGCAGGGCTGGCTGATCGCCGCTCCCGACTGCGTGTATCCGAACGAGTGCGGGATCGTCGTGATCGTGAAGCAGCCGTACTTCATGCAGGCTACGAGTGGCACGATCGACATTCTGCCGAGCCCGGTTGACGGCAAGCAGATCGTCGACTGCAACTTCGACGCGGACGTGTACTGCGTGCTCTCGAACGGTGGCCTCTGCGTACCGCCGAACCCCGGCGACACGCCGTGCGAGTGCCTCCCGAACCCGGTCGAGGATGCGACGTGGGGTTCGATCAAGGCTCTGTATCAGTAGTCTTGGTCGACCGAACAGGCAGTTCCGGAAGCGGGCGGCGCCCCTGGTGCCGCCCGCTTTCTCGTCTGGAGAAGGCCAAGCAGGCGCGGACGCCGGGGGCCTCCGCGATATCTGTCCGAAGCCGATATGGCGGCGAGCGCTTCTCACAGATTCCTCACGAGAGGTGCGGAATCGCCCTTTCAAACCGAGGGGGATTGTGGTATACTCAGGAGTGGAGAGGGATGCGGCCGTTCGAGGCCGCGTGCGGGGATCAGGTAACGGGCTTTCCGCTTGTCTGTCTTTTCGGCAAAGGAGGTGGTCGCGAGCGAACGTCTTGGAAGAGAGTGTGGGCGAAGTAGACGAAGGCCTTGGTCCCAACCAGAGGGAGCTTGAGAGATGAAGAAGGTTCTGATTGCCCTCATGGTCGTCGCGTTTGCGGTCCCGGCGTTTGCCGGCGGGAACCCGCGTGCGCGTGCGTTCGTTTCGTTCGACCCGACGTGTGAGACGGGTCCGTACGTTCACCAGGCGTGTCCCGCGATGGGCACGCTGATCGACTGCTACCTCGTCGTCGACTGTCTCGACGATGGCGTCCGTTCGGTGTCGCTGTACTGGATGACGAGCGGTTTCGGCATGGCGTTCGCCGCTGACTACACGGTCTTCCACCCCGCGGCGCAGAGCCCGGTCGGTGGTCCCGACAACGCGGCGCAGGGCTGGCTGATCGCCGCTCCCGACTGCGTGTATCCGAACGAGTGCGGGATCGTCGTGATCGTGAAGCAGCCGTACTTCATGCAGGCTACGAGTGGCACGATCGACATTCTGCCGAGCCCGGTTGACGGCAAGCAGATCGTCGACTGCAACTTCGACGCGGACGTGTACTGCGTGCTCTCGAACGGTGGCCTCTGCGTACCGCCGAACCCCGGCGACACGCCGTGCGACTGCGAGCCCAACGCCGTCGAGGATGCGACGTGGGGTTCGATCAAGGCTCTGTATCAGTAGTCTTGGTCGACCGAACAGGCAGTTCCGGAAGCGGGCGGCGCCCCTGGTGCCGCCCGCTTTCTCGTATCCGCCCGTCCCCTTGCGCCTTGCGCCCCCTGTGCGCGCGTGCTAGGATGAATAGGTGAAAGAGATACCCCGTCGAGGCGACCGCATTCGGCCGCCCGGGGGTGGTTCGCGGCGGACGCCGGTCGTCCGCCGTCTGTGGCATCCTCAAGGAGAAGCGCCCGTGGTTCGACGAGCAACCGTTCTCGCAGCGCTCGCTCTCGTCGTCGCGGCCGGATGCACGATGGCGCCCGGCGAGCGTCCGCCGGAGGGTCCGTTCGAGATCGCCCTCATCGCCTCGACCGACACGAGGGGCGAGCTCGAGCCCTGTGGGTGACACGGGGGCCAGAAGGGCGGGCTGGTCCGGAGGGCCGGCTACATCAACAGCGTCAAGGAAGAAACTCCCTTCACCCTCGTCGTCGACGGCGGGCTCTTCCTCGCCCGGCGCGACTTCGAGCGCGAAGCGGTCGACAACACGTTCCTGAGCGGCCTCGTGGCGACCGACTGCATCGCGAGCACGATCGGCGCCGGCGACCTCATGCTGGGCGTCGACTACGTTCTGGCGAGGGCGGCCGGGAACGGGCTTCCTCTCGTCTCGGCGAACGTCATGGACGAGGAGACCGGGAAACCGGTGACCGAGGAGTATTTGGTCGTGAAGCGCGGCGGCATCGCGTTCGGTATCACGGGTGTCGCCGACCCGACGAAGGAGATCAGGCTTAAGAGTGACGTGGGGACCGCCGGTGTCACCATCGTCGACGCGAAGGAGGCCCTCGCGCGGGTCGTCCCGGAGATCAGGAAGAAGGCAGACTTCGTTGTCCTTCTCGCGCAGCTCGGACAGGCGGGCGCCAAGGCCGTTGTCACGGAGGTCGAGGGGATCGACTTCGTCGTGGTCGGCGACCAGCGGGGGCGCGCCGTGCCGTACGAGCACGGAAACGCGGTCTTCCTGCAGCCGGGGTACCGGGGACAGTACATCGCGGACTACCGGCTGAGCTTCGACGAGAAGAGAGCCTACCTCGGATACGAGGGCGAGGTGGTGACGCTCGGCGGCAACGTGCCGAGCGACGCCGCGATGGGGCTCATGCTCAAGGAGCACAAGACGGCGATCGAGGAGGCGCGCAGGCGCCAGCTCGCCGAGCAGGCGAGCGCCCGGGAGAGCCAGAGGTCTGTCGATCAGCCTCCGTACGAGGAAGACTGCCTCGGCGCGGCCGGCGCGTGTCGCCGGTGTCACACGGAGGAGTACGACCACTGGGCGACGACGAAGCACGCGCACGCTTACGAGACGCTCGAGCACGCGCACCAGGCGGTTAACCCCGCCTGCCTCCGGTGTCACACGACGTGCCGGCTCGATCTCGCGCAGGACGGCTCGCAGACCGTGCCGGGGAATCTCAGGAACGTGCAGTGCGAGTCGTGTCACGGGATGGGGACGGAACACGCGCGCGACGGTTCGTACGGGAAGATCACCGTAGAGACGTGCCTGGCCTGCCACGACAAGGAGAACAGCCCGGACTTCGACTTCGCGACGTACCTTGCGCAGGTCGTGCACGGGCAGTAGCGCGTGGATCCTCGGAGGCCGCGGGTGCGGCGAGAGGAATCCTGCATATGGCGAAACGAGCATCTCTCTGGGCCGCCGCGCTCGCGATCCTGACGGTCGCGCCGGCGGCCTTCCCGAATGAGATCAACGTTCTCGAGTCGAACGAGAACGAGATCGTCCTCGAGCTTGTGACCGGGGACTACTCGGTGGCGCCGAGCCCGCGCGCGGAGGGGTACCTCCGCGTCGAGGCCGAGGGATACGTTCCTGGCGCCGACGCCGGACGCCCGCGGCTCCCCTTGAAAGGAGCGCTCGTCGGCGTGCCGTTCGGATCGAGGGTCCGCCTCGAGGTGCTCAGCGTGGAGGCCGAGGTCGCGGCCGAGGGGCGCGTGGAGCCGGCCCCCGAGGAGAGCTTCGAGCGCTTCGAGGACTTCACCGTTCCCGTCGAGCGGTACCGTCCCGACGAGGATTACTACGGACGCGGCGGGCGGTACCCCGAGGACGTCGCCCGGCTCGGCTTCGACTCGGTCCTCCGGCACCAGCGGGTCGTCCAGGTTCTCCTCCATCCGTTCCGCTACGACGCACGGAGCGAGCGTCTCGAGGTCCTCACGCGGATCGTCGTGCGGCTCGACCTCCGCTCCGGCCACCGTTCTCCTCGGCTCGTTCCGGAGGCCGCCCACGAGCCGGAGTGGGAGGGCATCTACGCCGGTACGGTCGTCAACTACGCGTCCGCGAAGGACTGGCGCATGCGGCGTCGGCCCGAGGGGATCTACCATCGCGGTCGGACGCGGCAGTCGGGCGAGGACTACCGTCTCCGGATCCGCGAGACGGGGCTCCACATCCTCGGGTTCGCGGCGCTCTCCGCCGAGGGCCTCGCGGCGGATCATCCGATCGACGAGGTGGGCGTCTTCAAGCGCTCGTACGACGAGGACGCGGCGGACCCGTTCGTCGAGACGCCGTTGCCCGTCGTCGTGACCGACGCGAACGCGAACGGCGTCTTCGACGGGTCGGATTGGATCGTCTTCCACGCGCTCTCCTTCGAGGACGAGTTCGCGCTCGTCGGCTACGAGGACCGCTACGGGAAGGACAACGTCTACTGGTTCGGCGTGGGTGAGGAGATCGCCGCCCGGGCCGGGACGAGGGTCGGCTGGCACGACGCCTCCGGCCTCACGCCGCCCGCGAGCTTCCGCGACACGCTGCGTTTCGAGGAGGACGTCTACTACGACGCCTCGCCGCCGGCCGACGCCGTCGACTGGTGGCACTGGACGCTTCATTTCCGGAACGGCGACGACTACTCGCTGCCGTTCGAGATCCACGACGCCGACGGGTCGGGGGACATCATCTTCCGCGCTCGCTACCACGGCGACGAGGACGGACGGCACCGGATCGACCTCTCTGTCATCGACGGGCAGTCGAACGAGAACGACATCGGATACCACGAGTTCTACGGCAACAGCACGAACATGCAGGAGGACATCGTCGAGCTGGGCCCGGTCCCCGCGGGCTACCTCTCGGACGGCGCGAACACGCTTCACGCGGTCGGCGAGGGAGGTCGCTCGGGAGCGAACCTCGACTGGTTCGAGTTCGACTACCTCCGGGGCTACGAGGCCGTCGACGGCAGGCTCGCCTTCACGAACGGCGGCGGGACCGGTCTCTCGGAGTTCGAGGTCGGCCGCTTCGACGGCGACTCGATCGTCCTCTTCGACGTGACCGATCCTCTGGGGCCGGTTGCGATCGAACTCGGCGCCGCGAACGTCGTTCCGGACGGAGGCGGCTACACGCTCGTCTTCCAGGACGAGCCGGACGGATTCACCCGCTACCAGGCGGCCGAGACCGGCGGCCTGATCGCGGTCCCCGAGATCGAGCGGCGGGAGCGGGCGGACCTCTTCGAGCGCGAGGCCGACCTCATCGTGATCTCGCACGAGGGCTTCGCGTCGGGCGTCGAGCCGCTCATCGCGCATCGCGAGTCGCAGGGCACGACGGTCGCCCACGCGATGCTCCAGGAGGTCTACGACGAGTTCGGCGGCGGGATGCCGTCGCCGCACGCGATCCGGAGCTACCTGAAGTACGCGTTCTACGAGTGGAGCGTGACCCCGCAGTTCGCGATGCTCGTCGGCGACGCGAGCGAGGACTACCGCGGCGACCTCCTGGCCGTCGGCGACAGCGATCCGGACTTCGTCCCGACGTATGTGCACGTCGGTGTCTCCTGCGCGGGTGACCTTCTCTCGGGCGACGAGTGGTTCGTCTCGTTCCGCCCCGAGTCGCCGTACCTTCCCCAGATGTACATCGGACGGCTTCCGGTCGGGAACACGATCCAGCTCGACGGGCTCGTCGAGAAGATCCTGGCCTACGAGGGCGTCTCGGCGGGGGAGGACTGGCGCGAGAACATCACGTTCATCGCCGACGACCAGTGGTCGTACATCACGCTCTCGTCGCCGTACTCGAAGAAGTCCTCCGAGAGCGGGTTCACGGACATCTGTCTGGAGCTGGCGGACATGGCGGGGGCCTCGCCGGCCGGGATCGACACGACGGTCTACGCGCTCCGCCGCTACACCGATCCGTTCCACGGGAGCACGACCTCGGGCGACGTGATGTACGCCATCGAGACGACGAACTTCGTGCGAGGTACCCCGCTCGGGGAGCTCATCGAGACGATCGACGAGGGCGCGATCCTCGTCAACTTCCAGGGGCACGGGAACCGCACGCTCATGACGCACGAGAACCTCCTGCGGGCGAGCGATCTCGCGTCGCTCGCGAACGAGGAGAGGCCGTTCATCTTCTTCGGCTTCTCGTGCCAGCTCGGCCAGTTTCACTACTGGAAGGAGGGCGCCTCCGGCGACTGCATCACCGAGCAGATGCTCTTCCTCTCGCCGACGACGGGCGCCGTGGCGGTCTTCGCGAGCAGCGGCGAGGAGTACCTCAGCGTGAACCAGAAGTACAACCGGGGCATCTTCGAGGCGCTCTTCACGGACCCGACGCCCGACGGCCCGCCGGGGGAGTACTTCTGGCCGCGCTGGACCCTCGGGAGTCTCCTCGCGAAGGGGACCGTGAAGCTGCTGACGTCGGCGCGACCGTCATCCCCGGCGCGGGCCTACACGCTTCTCGGCGACCCGCTCCTTCACATCCAGGCGAGCCCGCCGGAGATCCGCGTCACTGCGAACGGCGTGCCGGCCTTCAGCGGAGACTATCTCGACGCCGAGAGCGTCGGCGCGCCTCTTCATCTCGTGGCCGATATCGCCGATGAGGTGGAGATCGATCCGGCGAGCATCAGGCTCGTCGAGACCGACATCGGCGAGATCCCGCCGGAGAGCTACACGCTCGAGGCGCTCGTCGACAGCCTCGAGTTTCAGGAGACAAGTCGGTGGTACCGACTGACCTACGACACGGAGATCCGGGAGGGCAGCTACGAGATCCGGATCTTCGCCTCGGATCTCTCAGGCCAGTCGACACGGTTCGTGATGTACAACAGCGTCAAGGCCGAGATCCGCGATGTCGCGGGTCATCCGAACCCGTTCGAGGAGAAGACGAACATCCTCTATCTCCTCAGCAAGGAGAGCGACGATGTCACGATCCGGTTCTTCACGGTCGGCGGACGCCTCATCGACGTGATCAGAGGCGCGCCCGGGAATCGGAACTACAACTTCGTCGAATGGGACGGCCGCGACAAGGAGGGCGACCTCGTCGCGAACGGCGTCTATCTCTACACGATCGAGACGGTGATCTACGACCCGGAGTCCGGCGAAGAGGAGCGTGTGACATCGGACGTCGGGCGGCTCGTGAAGATCGGAGGCATCGACTAGCCGGGCGCTGCCCGGTGGACGCCATGGACTTCGACAGCATCGGAATCGATACAGACGAACGGTCGGGCAGGGTCGTCGCCCTGCCCGACGGCACGCAGGGCGTGGCCGAGGCCGTGAAGCTGGCGCGCCGGGAGGGGACATGCGTCCTGCCGTGGTCGCTCGCGGCCGGCACGGAGCTTCCCGAGCTCCCGGCCGCGGCGGTCTGGCTCTCGACGGAGCGGATCGGCGGCGTGCGCGAGGTGGCGCCGGCGGATCTCGTCGCCGTCGCCGGCGCCGGCGTCCCCGCGGGCCTTCTCGCGGAGGCTGCGGCCGAGCACGGGCTCTTCTGGCCGGTCGCCGACCTCGTCGCCGGCGCGACGACGGTCGGGGAGACGGTCGAGACGGCGCCGGGCAACTGGACGCTCCTCGGCAACCTTCTGCGGCGCTCGTCGCTCGCCATCGAGGTCGTGCTCGCCGATGGCGCCGTCCTCCGGACGGGCGCGCGCACCGTCAAGTGGGTGACGGGCTACGACCTCCGGCAGCTCTTCATCGGGTCGCGAGGGACGCTCGGCATCGTGACGGAGGCGACGCTTCGGCTCGATGCCATCGCGAACCGCGAGCACCTGATGGCGCGCTACCGCGACGACTTCGAGGATCTGGAGGCCGGCGGGCCCGTCGTGATGGGGGAGGCGGGACCCGGCGAATCCGCAGCTCCGCCGCCCGTTCACGATGCCGCACCCGACGGCTCGCTCGTTCTTCTCGAGCGACTGAAGCGCGAATTCGATCCCGACGGCGTTCTCGCGCCGCTCGCCGTTCTCAACGCGCGGCTCTGACCTGTTGTGCGTGGAGGTCTCCGTTGGCCGGTCCCGGAATCGAACTCGAGAAGCGGAGGGAGATGGCGGAGAAATGCCGCAGTTGCGGCACCTGCCGTTCGGTCTGTCCCATCTTCGACGAGGTCGGGAACGAGTGCGGCACCGCGCGCGGCAAGGTCTCGCTCGTCCGCGCGGTCCTCGACGGCGACCTCGAAATCTCCGCGATCTTCGACGATCGCATCCAGCTCTGCCTGAACTGCAAGGCGTGCATCGACGCCTGCCCGAACGACGTGCGCGTCGACGATCTCGTCCTCGCCGCGAGGAGCGGCCTCGTCGAGGCGGGGCGGCTCCCCTTCCTCAAGCGGCTCATCTTCCGGCAGCTTCTGAGGCGCGGGCGGCTCCTGCCGCCGGTCGGCAGGCTGGCGTCGTTCTTCCAGCGGTTCGTTCTGCGGGGGCTTCCGAAGGAGAGCGCGTTCCGCGCGCTTCTCCCCGCGGCCGGGATCGACCGTGATCGCACGTTCCCGGATTTCGCGCCGAGGAGCTTCATCGAGACGACCCCGGAGATGCTGCGGCCGGCGGGGCCTCTTGCCGACGTTTCCGGCGGTTCCGGTGGCGCGTCGGGCGGCGACGCGGAGCCCGGGGCCGACGAGCGCGCTCGGATCGCCCGCGAGGCCGGCCGGGTCGCATACTTCGTCGGTTGCGCCACGAACCTGCTCTATCCGGAGACCGGCCGCGCGGTCGCCGACGCGCTGCGCCGCTCCGGCGTGACCGTCGTCGTCCCGAAGGGACAGGTCTGCTGCGGGACGCCCGTCTTCAATGCCGGAGACTTCGTGACCGCGCGGGAGCTCGCGCGAAAGAACATCGAGGTCCTCGAGGACGCGAATGTCGACGCGGTCATCACGGCGTGCGCCTCGGGAGGCCTCGCCCTCAAGCGTGAGTACGAGGAGCTGCTGGGCATCGAGGGCGGCGTCGGAATCCCCGTCTTCGACGTGACCGAGTTCCTTGCGCTGCGCGGTGCATTCTCCGCGGCCGTTGGCGCGAGCGCGACCGGTCGCACGCTTCGCGTGACCTACCACGATCCCTGTCACCTGGCGCGTGGCCAGGGCGTCCGGGACGAGCCGCGCGCGATCCTTCGATCGCTTCCCGGCGTCGAGTTCGTCGAGATGCGCGAGGCCGACCGCTGCTGCGGGGGCGCCGGCACGTTCAGCCTGACGCACTACGACGTCGCGAAGTCGATCGGGGAGAAGAAGATGGCGGCGGTGCGGGACGCGCATGTGGACGTCGTGGTGACTGTCTGCCCGTCGTGCGTGATGCAGCTCCGCGACATGACCGCGCAGCACGGCGTCGATGTGCAGGTGATGCACCTCGCGGACCTTGTTGCGGCGGTCAGGGAGGGCCGGGGCTGGTAGCCCGTGCACCGAGGTCGCGCGGCGGGGCTCTCGCGCCCATCTCCGGGCGCCGGGCCGGTCCTGTTGACAACGGGCACCGTGCTTGCTAGAATGATGGACGGATGGGGCGCGGTCCCCGGGAGACATCTGAAGGCGCTGCGCCCCGTTTCCTCGAACTCGACATACTCCTGCGTAGCTCAATGGTAGAGCAACCGGCTGTTAACCGGTTGGTTGGTGGTTCGAGTCCGCCCGCAGGAGCCAGCACAGGAAGGCCCGGTCTGTCAAGACCGGGCTTCCTCACAGCCGATGGGGGGAGTTCTTGAAAGGCACCCCCGCACGAGAATACAATCCGGAAGCTGTGAACGTCCGAAGTGACGTCGCCCGTGCTCAGAGTCCCGGCGACGCGTGACCTTCGTCACGCCGTCGGTTTCGGAACCCTCTTGTGGGAGTAGGCATGGCTTCTCAAGACAGAATGGCCATACCCGTGGGCGACCTCTTTAGGGGGTGGGGGCGAGTGCTCACCGGCTACTGCCCGTCGATCTCGATTGAGATCACGCGTGAGTGCCCACTCCACTGCCCCGGCTGCTACGCCTACACACCTGAGCGTTTCCACTCGCGCGGCTCGATGCAGTCGATGCCGGAGTACCGCGGACAGGCGCTGATCGACGGAGTTCTCGCTCTCGTGCGGGAACACCGCCCGCTCCACGTCTCGATCGTAGGCGGCGAGCCGCTCATGAGAATGCGGGAACTAGACGTTATGCTGCCGCGCCTGACCGAGGCGGGCGTGGCCGTCCGAGTCGTGACGAGCGCTGTGCGGGAGATTCCCGCCTGCTGGTCCCGGTTGGACGGGCTGTCATTCGCCGTCTCGGTCGACGGCCTCGAAGCCGACCACAATGCGCGGAGGGCACCCGCGACCTATGACACGGTGCTTCATAACATACAGGGACACTCCGTCATCCTTCATTGCGTCGTGACAGGGCAGATGGCCAGGCGGCCGGGCTACTTCGACGAGTTCCTGGCCTTCTGGTCGGAACGGCCCGAGGTCCTCCGAGTCTGGTTCAGTCTCTACACCCCGCAGATAGGAGAACACACCCCGGAGGTTCTCTCTCCAAAGGAACGAGCCGGCGTGCTCGAGGCGCTGGCCGCGCTGAGACCGCGTTTTCCGAAGGTCGAACTGCCGGACGCCGTCATCGCGGGATACCTTGAGCCTCCTGCTTCGCCGCGCGAATGCGTCTTCGCCCGTTGGGTACCGGCGTTCGCTGCAGATCTTGTGACGAGGATCACCCCGTGTCAGCTTGGCGGTGACCCGGATTGCCTGCAGTGCGGCTGCATGCCGGCAGCAGGGCTCAAGTCGCTCGGCGACTACCGGCTTCTCGGCCTGCTTCCCGTCCGTTCTGTCGCACGCGCGTCTACGGCCCTCGGCGAGACAACCAGGAGATGGAGACGTGATGGTACGCGGGACCGCGGAGTGAGCGAGGTGTAGCCGCAGCGGCTGTTCTCTTCCGCCTCCGGATGGGCCCGGCGATTCTGCTTGACTTCACTGCGCCTTCTGACTAGACTGTACGCTAGCAGAGGCGACCACGTTGGTATGGTGACATATCCGGAAGCTCTTAGGAGGGACCTGGCGCGCGAGCCGGTCCCTTTTTGCGTTTCAGAGGCGCCATGAGGCACCCGCGGATATGAAGCCATGCCGGCGGTCGGTGATGGCGCCACCTGCAGGGGCGGACAGGCCCCGTCACGGAGCATGTCGGAGCGCCGGGAAGCCCGGCGCCGGCAAGACGATCGCAGGCGAGGAGACGATCCTTGCTGCGAGAACAAGAGAGGTAGAAGATAGTGAGTACCAACGGAACCGTGAAGTGGTTCAATGACGGCAAGGGCTTCGGCTTCATCTCCTTGGAGGACGGGTCGAAGGACGTGTTCGTTCACCATTCGGCGATCCAGGGCGGAGACGAGTTCAAGACGCTGAACGAGGGTGATCGCGTGCAGTTCGATGTCGTGCAGGGCGAGAAGGGCCCGGCGGCGGAGAACGTCACGAGGATCATGGAGTAGTCGGCGACCCTAGGATCGCAGACTGTTATTGATGTGCGGGGCCGCCCTATGATTCAATGAGTGTGGCCCCGTTGCTTCTCTCGCCAGGTGGGCCAGTGCCACAATCGAGGATCCGCATTGAACGCACTCTTGATCTACCCCAAGAACCCCGAGACCTTCTGGAGCCTCACGCATGCCCTCAGGCTCATTAACCGGAAGGCCGCGTCGCCGCCACTTGGGCTTCTGACCGTGGCCGCGATGCTCCCACCGGATTGGGACCTGCGTCTCGTTGATCTGAACGTGCGCGACATGACCGACGAGGACCTCGCGTGGGCCGACTGCGCTCTCGTGAGCGGCATGATCGTGCAGAGGGACTCTGCGTTGGACGTCGCTGCGCGCTGCAAGTCGGCAGGGCTGACCGTCGTGGCCGGTGGGCCGCTCTTCGCTTCGGAGGGCGAGAGAGCGAGGTTCGGGGATGTAGACCATTTCGTGCTCAACGAGGCGGAGCTGACACTTCCTCCGTTTCTTGAGGACCTCGAACGCGGAACACCCCATCGCATCTACCGGACGGACCGGTTTGCCGATCTGACCACCAGCCCCGCCCCTCGCTGGGACCTTGTGGACCCGCACGAGTATGCCTCCCGAGGAGTCCAGTTCTCGCGCGGCTGTCCCAACAACTGCGAGTTCTGCGAGGTCACGCAGCTCTTTGGCCATCGCTGGAGGACGAAGGCGGTCTCTCAGGTGATCGGCGAACTCGATACCCTCTATGGTCTCGGCTGGCGCGGTGTCGTTCCCTTTGTGGACGACAATTTCAACGCGAAGGGTGAGTACCTCCGCCGCGAGCTCCTGCCCGCCCTGATCGAGTGGAGGCAGGGCAAGCGCGGCATGAGCTTCAGCGCTCAGGCTACGATGGAGCTCGCCGACGACACAGAGCTCATCGAGCTCATGGTGCGCGCCGGGTTTGGCACCGTCTTCATCGGGATCGAGACTATGGACGAGGTGAATCTCGCCGAGTGTCGCAAGAGGCAGAATCGCCACCGGGACCTCCTGGCGGATATCAGGCGCATCCAGAGAGCCGGGCTTCAGGTTCAGGCAGGCTTCATCGTCGGGTTCGACAACGACACGCCGTCGGTCTTCCAGCGGATGACCGAGTTCATACAGAAGAGCGGGATAGCCACCGCGATGGTCGGGCTCCTGCAGGCTCCGGTCGGTACGGCCCTGTACAAGCGGCTCGATCGCGAGGGGCGGATACGCGTTGACCTCTCCGGCGACAACTCCGACGGCACGACGAACATCGTTCCGCGCATGGGTCTCGAGTCGCTGCAGGCGGGATACGGCAGGCTTCTGCGCGACCTCTATGGGCCGACCAATTACTACCGCCGCGTGCGGACCTTCCTCAGGGAGTACCGGCCGCCGAGGACGAACATCCGCATAACACGGTCGCACGCTCTGGCAGTCATCCGGTCCTTCTATCACCTGAGCCTAGCCGGGCGCGAGCGGTGGGAGTATCCGGGCCTGCTGTTCTGGACGCTCTTCAGGCGTCCCAGGGCCCTCCCGGTTGCTGTCGTGCTCGCCATCTACGGGTATCACTACCGCATGTGCTTCGAGCCTCTCTTCAGCGCTAGGGTCTCCGGACCCGCTCGCGCTTGAGGCTACTGCTACGCTCGACTCCCTCCGTCAGTCTCCTGAATTGCGCTCTCTGGTCTGAGAAGGCTTCAAAACGAACAATGGGCCGCAGCGCCCTCTCACTGATCGCTGGCCGATTGACTGCATCGGGCATGCGCAGGATATGCTCCTGGATCTCAGGCGCGAGCCGCAGCATGGCCATGATCTGCGTCACCCGAGCCCGAGTGACCCCCTCCCGCAGCGCGATGGCCGCCTGGGACTCGACCTCGCCAGCGTCAAGCCGGCGCTGCCATTCCATGGCCATCTTGAGTAGCTCAACGACCCGGGGCGTCCTGGGCTTCTTCGGCGGCTTCGGCTTGCCGCGGGGCTCAGGGAGGGCGCTGACGACCCGGTCAGCCGCCACCCGCCGCGTCAGGACGCCCAGGTTGCCTTTCCGGAACGCTCCCTTCGGCCCAAGCGTGACCTCAACGGTCTGCTCGCAGTAGCTGGCCCGGCTGGCGCCGTCTCCGCCATCGAGGGCCATGTGCCGGATCCGGAACCAGATCTCCGTCTGTGCCCGCCCCCGCCTGCGTCGAATACTGTTACATTCGGGGAGCCA
>Ga0272442_10007831_pt1 | contig 13717 bp, 12 predicted proteins | sample SSMForm2O_FD_200262 | JGI IMG/M metagenome (GOLD analysis project Ga0272442, IMG submission 200262) | Marine sediment archaeal communities from Little Sippewissett salt marsh, Falmouth, MA, United States - SSM-Form-2O | ecosystem: Environmental > Aquatic > Marine > Wetlands > Sediment ...
TCGAGCAGCGGTTGAAGGACGGGCCGAAGTCATCCCCTTTCATAAGGTCGACAGCCTGCCCATTACCGTGGCCGAGCTCTTGGCGCTGATAAAGAAGGCTGCCGCTTAGGAGAGAAAGATGAGCAAATTAGATAAATATCTGCGTTTGGACCTGATGCCCCATTTCGCCTGTCCCGGGTGTACTCACGGCATCGCTTGGGCCTCCATGGTCAGAGCGATCGACAGCTTGGGTTTGGATCAGGATAATACCATTATGGTCTGCGCCATCGGTTGTGCCGGCCGTCTTCCCATCTACTTAAACTTTCCGTCGATTCGAACCCCCCATGGGCGAGCTCTCAGCTATGCCACCGGGATCAAATTGGCGGATCCCAAGCTGAATGTCGTGGTGTTTATGGGAGACGGAGATGCCGTCGCCATCGGCGGGAACCATTTTATCCATGCCGCCCGACGTAATATCAATCTGACGGCTATCGTGGCCATCAATGAGATATACGGGATGACCGGTGGTCAGTATGCTCCCACCACCAGTATGGGAAACAAGGCCTCCACGGCCCCTTTCGGGATGATCGAGCCAAGGCTGGACGTGTGTAAGCTGGCCGTCGGTGCCGGCGCTTCATTTGTGGGCCGCGGCGACGTCTATCATGTCAGGGAACTGGCTCCGCTTATCTCCAAGGCCATTACCCACAAAGGATTTTCCGTGGTCGAGATTTTCACCAACTGCCCTACCCATGTCGGTCGGCGCAGCAAACTCAAAAAAGCGTCTCAGGCACTGTTGAGCTTCAAGGATCTTCTGGTCTCTCAAGCCCAGGCCCGGAAAATGACGGAGGAAGAGCTGGCCGGGAAGTATGTCCGCGGTATCCTGCATGAGGAAATGCGACCGGAGTATGTCGAAGAATATGACCGGGTCACCGGTTTTAAGGAAGAAGGAGTTTCCCGATGAACATCATGGACCAATCACGTATAGAATTCCGGTTCAGCGGGTTCGGAGGCCAGGGATTGTTATTGGCCAGCATCATCCTGGCTGAAGCCCTGGTCAACGATGGCTTTCAAGTCATCCAAGGCGAATCTCACGGGATAGAAGCCCGCGGCGGCGCAAGCCGCGGCGAGGTGATTGCCAGTCGGGAAGATATTTACGACCTGGCTGTCAGTAAACCCGATATCTTTGTGGCGATTTCACAGGAAGCATGTACGCGCTACCATGCACAAAACAGAAAGGATGCGTTGGTTATTTTGGATTCCTTTCAGGTCCGGGAGATCCCGGAACTCGACACTCAAAATGCCTATGCCTTTCCTTTCACCAAGCTGCTCAAAGAAAAGCTCAATACGGTCCTTCCGGCAAATATCTGCTTTCTGGGGAACTTGGTCGGGCTGCTGCCGCTGGTCTCAGTAGAGTCTCTGCGCACGGCGATACTGCATCGTGTTCCCAAAGGAACGGAAGAACTCAATCTCAAGGCGTATGAGTTGGGGATTGAGCTGGCTCGGGGCGCGAAGCCCCTCGGGAAGTGAGAGCCGGCCATGAAGCTGGCGGAATATCAGGCAAAACAACTGTTCCAGGGCATAGGGATCCCCGTACCTCGGGGTGCGACCGTGACTTCACCGGAAGAGGCATCACGGATTGCCGCCGAACTCGGGGGGGATGTTGTCCTCAAAGCGCAAATACACAGCGGCGGTCGAGGCAAAGCCGGAGGGATTCGCTTCGCTTCCAGCCCGGATGAAGCGGATCGGATCGCGAGGGTAATGCTCCACTCCGAACTTAAAGGAGAAATGATCAACCGGATTCTGGTGGAGGAGAAGCAAAACATTCGCCAGGAGTATTATCTGAGCGTCATGCTCGACCGCAATACACGAAAAACCACGCTGCTCTTCTGTCCGGCCGGAGGCATGGAGATCGAAGAAGTCGCCCGGTCGACACCCGGGAAGATTATCAAAATCGCTGTAGACCCGGTTCTGGGCCTGCAGGATTTTCATCTGAGCGCTTTAGGACGCGGAGTCGAATTCGATACTGCGCAGCTCCGTCCGCTGAAAGCCTTGGTCCGCAAATTATATGCGGTTTATACAAAATATGATTGCCTTTTGGTGGAAATCAATCCTCTGATTTACCTCGATTCCGGGGAGATCGTCGCCCTGGACGCCAAATTGGAGATGGATGACAACGCCCGTTACCGTCAGCCCGAGCTGACGGCGATGGCGGATGAAGCTTGCGAAGACCCGCTGGAGAGGATCGGCCGGGATGCCGGATTTGTCGTGATCAAATTGAAGGGAACGGTCTCGGTGATCAGCAACGGCGCCGGAATCGCCATCTCGACTCTCGATCTCCTGAAAAAGCACGGCGCGGACGCGGCCAACATTTTGGATCTTAGCGGCGGTGCCACGGCGGAAAAGGTCATGCGGGCGGTGGATGTGGTCACTCAGGATAAGGACGTGAGTGCGGTTCTGTTCAACATCTTTGGAGGGATCACTCGATGTGATGAGATCGCAAGGGGCGTAACCCAGGTCCTGGAGAGAATCCCACCGGAGATCTCCGTCGTGTGCCGTCTGAACGGCACCAATCGGGACGAGGGGATTCGCGTTTTGAAAGAAGCCGGATTGGGAGCAGCCTTCGATCTGGAAGAGGCGGTTCGGGAAGTGGCGCGGGTTCAGCGGAATAAGGCGGAAGCATGAGTATTTTGGTTGATCGAAACACGCGTTTGATTGTGCAGGGTATAACCGGGCGGGAAGGGGAATACCACGCCCGCCTGATGCAGGATTACGGCACCCAAATCGTGGCCGGGGTAACTCCGGGCAAGGGAGGGCGTCATGTGAGCGGGATTCCTGTTTTCGATACCGTGGCGGATGCCGCCGCGGCCACCGATGCCAATTCCAGCGTGCTTTTCGTCCCCCCCCGGTTCACCAAAGATGCTATCCTGGAAGCCGTGGACGGTGGACTGCCCCTGGTCGTGGCTGTCGCCGAGGGAGTCCCTTTTCAGGACATGAATTATTGTTCCGCTTACGCCCGGTTTCGCGGCAGTGTCTTGATCGGTCCGAACACGCCGGGAGTCATTTCGCCTGGAAAATCCAAAGTTGGATTCATGGCGGACGTGATCTACAGCGCGGGCCCGGTGGGCGTCCTGTCGAGGAGCGCAACTCTTTCCTATGAAACGGCCAATAACCTTACCCGCGGCGGAATCGGCCAGAGCACGGTGGTTGGAGTCGGAGGCGATCCGATCCCGGGATCGACATTTGTCGATCTCCTACCCCAATTTGAAGCCGACCCGGAAACGAAACTGATCGTGATCTGCGGTGAGATCGGAGGCCGAGAAGAAGAAAAAGCGGCTGAGTATATCCGTGCGTTCGTGACCAAGCCGGTAGTGGCGTTCATCGCCGGTGAAGCCGCTCCCGAGGGAAAGCGTATGGGGCATGCGGGGGCCATCGTTTCCCCCGGGGGAGAGGGTGGTGCCGCCGTCAAGAAAGAATGCCTTCGAGCGGCTGGGATCCATGTCGCAGAGAAGCTGACGGATATCGCCGGCTTGGCCTCCCGCCTGTTTGGGCATTAAGGAGGCGGATCAAATGAACATCACGCTGAATTATGGAAAAACGACGATCTCTTTTGCGCTTCATGAAAAGAATTACGTGGGAAGCCTGAATCCTCGGGACGTTCCCGGAGCGAAAAATGGTCCGGACGCGGTCCGTTATGCCTTGGAAAATCCGATCGGCGGGCCCCGTTTGCGGGAGCTCGTTTCATCCGGGGATCGCGTGGTGGTCCTGGTCAGCGATATCACACGCCCCGCGCCCTCGAGTATTCTGCTGCCGCCGCTGCTGGATGAATTGTCCGCGGCGGGTGTTCCCGACAGCGCGATTCAAATCGTCTTCGGATTGGGCGTTCATCGGCGTCAAACCGCTGAGGAGCAAGCAAGATTGGTGGGCGAGGATGTTTTCCGGCGTATCCGCTGTCTGGATCACGATATTGAAAACTGTCGGGCGGTCGGTGTGACCAGCCAAGGTGCGCCGGTCGAAATTTTCGAAGAGGTCCTGGATGCCGACGTCCGGATTGCCACCGGCAACCTGGAATTCCACTATTTCGCCGGTTTCAGCGGGGGAGCCAAAGCCTTGGCGCCCGGGGTTTGCAGCCGCGGGACCATTCAGGCCAACCACAGGCGGTTCCTTCACCCGGGAGCCAAAGGCGGCCTGATAAACGGCAATCCTCTACGTGAGGAGATCGAAGAGATCGGTCGTATGGTGGGAATCGATTTCATGTTGAACGCCGTCCTCAACAGCCGCAAGGAGATCGTCCTGGCAGTGGCCGGGGATGTGGAAGCGGCGCACCGGGAGGGCGCCGAACATATCAATCGGATATTTCGTAGGGAAATCGAAGCTCCGGCGGATATCGTCATCACGTCCCCGGGCGGATTTCCAAAAGATATCGATCTGTATCAGACCCATAAAGCCATGGAGAATGCGCAGTTGGCGGCCCGTCCGGGCGGAATCATCATCGTTGCCGGTCAATGCGGCGACGGTCTCGGGGAGACTGAATTCGGCCGTGCCATGATCGAAGGGACCCCCCCCCATGAACTGATAGAAGAATTAGAGCGAAATTTTGTTCTGGGACGACATAAAGCGTCGCGCGTGGCACGCATTCATAGGGATCACGAGATCTATCTGGTTTCGGATCTGGCTCCGACGATAAAAGAAAAATTGTTCGTCAAAAACTTCGATTCCGTGGACACGGCCCTGAAACAAGCCTTGGCGGTTCTAGGGGCTGAGGCGCGTGTCCTGGTTATGCCCTTCGGAGTATCCACCCTGCCTTACCTGAAAAACTAGCCGCGGTACCGGTATTCTCAGGGATTTCGGAACAGGATCTTTTCCGCCTGGGAGAGCGCTTTATCCAGGATTCCGACTCCGAGATCGATGATTGCCGGCGTGGAATTAAGCGGCGGTGCGATGCGGATCGATGCCGTTTCAAAGGCGCCCATAAACATGGTGTACAGTCCATTTTCAAGAGCCAGTCTGCAGATGGTCTTTGCGGCCTGGATTCCCGGCTCTCGTGTCTCGGCATCCTTTATGATTTCAATGGTGGCGAGCAGCCCTCGACCGCGGACATCTCCGATGGTAGAGTGTTTTTTTTGGAGTTCATTCAGCTTCTCCAGAAGGTGTTTTCCCAGCTTGGTGCAGTTTTGCAGCAAGCGCTCTTCCTCGATCACCCGGAGGGTCGCTAAGGCGGCGGCGCAGGCTGGGGCGTTGGCTTCGAGGGTATAGCTTTGTTGAAAGTGAAGGCCGCGGGCGATCGTCAGGTCTTCGCGGGCTACCATGGCGCTGAGTGGGAATCCAGAAGCAATGGGTTTTCCCAGACAAACGATGTCCGGAACCAAACCGAGATGATTCATCGCCAACCACTTGCCGGTGCGGCCGAAAGCGGTCTGCACCTCGTCGGCGATAAACAGGAATCCGTATGTCTCGCTCAGTTTTTTCAGCTCCAGGAAATACTCATTGGGAGGAATCACCCATCCCATGTCACCGAATATAGGCTCGATGATCACGGCGGCGATATCCTCGGGAGGGCAGAAGGTCGTAAACATGGTTTCGGTGAGGTAGCGCAGGCATTGCAGTCCGCAGGACGGATAATTCAACTTGAAGGGACAGCGGTAGCAGTATGGAGGGGGGAGGTGGAAAACACCGGGGAGGGGATGGAATCCCCTGACCATCCAATTCCAAGTCGAAGAAACGGAAAGGGCGCCGTAGGTCTGACCATGATAAGCGCCGGAAACGCAGAGGATGTTGGGTTTTCCCGTACTCCAGCGCGCCAGCTTCAAAGCGCCGTCAACGGCATCGGAGCCTGAAGATCCGAAAAACACTTTTTTGGGAAACCTTCCCGGAACCAGATCGGCCAGTTTTTCAGCCAGAGTAAATCGGTTTTCCGTTGCCCCCAGAACGACGTGATCAATCTGTTCCTTTACGGCCGATATGACGGTGGGGTGCCGATGGCCGAGATTGGCCACGCATTTCCCCGAGACGAAATCCAGATAGATGTTTCCGTCCACGTCCTCGATCCATGGCCCTTCCTGATTCCGGGCTGGGATCCCCCATATGGGTGGAAACGGATCGATCGGATCTCCCGTGCTCCGAAGCAGAGCTCGAGTTTTGGGACCCGGGGGTTTTATTCCGATATAGGGTTGAGAAGCCGGAGGTTTCAAGATGTTTTTCTCCTTGTTCAGTCAGGCGTATCAGGATTGTAGCGCGAAATCGGAACTACCGCAAGCGTGGGGAGTTTACCTTCTGGCGCGCACATCGGGTGTTCGGTTCAAACGAAGGTCTTTTCGGTTCAGCTCGCAGGAACTTCGGGCCGGATAAAGATGCCGTGCCCAGGCTGTCCGCACACCTCGCCTTCCTGCATCACCACCTCTCCGCGGACGATCGTGTGAGTAGGCATTCCCTTGACTTTCCATCCCAGGTAGGGGACGGCGTCGACGCCGCGTGTATGAAGTCGGTCCTTCCGGATCGTGTCTTCTTTTTCGAGATCGATGATGACGAAATCGGCGTCGGCACCTACTTGGATGACTCCCTTGCGGGGAAAAAGCCCGAAAAGTCGCGCGACGTTTTCCGAAGTGACGCGTACGAGCTGAGGCAGGCTGATCCGCCCGTTATTCACTTCGGTGAGCAGCAGCGGCAGCGCGGTCTGAAAACCGGGGATGCCGCCGGCGGCATCCCAGATGTTGGTTTCTTTTTGTTCCCGCGGGAATGGGGAATGGTCGGTGGCGATGCAGTCGATGGTTCCATCCCGTAAACCTTCCCAGAGGCGATCGACATCCTCCGGAGTTCCAACCGGCGGAGCGCACTTGACATTGGTCCCATAAGCTCCTCCGAAGCGCGTCATGTCGGTGGTGGTCAGCACCAAGTAATGAGGACAGGTCTCCGCGGTCATTTTTTCGCCTTTAGATTTGGCGTCAGCGATGATGGCGACGCCTTCCCGGCTGTGCATATGACAAATATGGACGCGGGCACCTATTTCGCCGGCCAGCAGCCTCACGCGGGAGACGGCCAGGGTTTCCGTGATGTTGGGACGCGATTCGATATAAGCCTGAGGGTCTTTACGCCCGGCTTCCTTGAGCTCGGCGGTGAGAATGTCGATAAGATCGGCATCTTCGGCATGGATGACGTTGGGCAGCCCGGTTTTCGCAATCTCGCGCATAACCTGAAACTGCTGGCCGGTGGTAGCGGCCCAGAGTCCGATGAACTCTTCCGCCCTCGATTCCAGCGGCTGATTCATGAAGGTTTTAAAACCCATGGCGCCGCTGTCGGCCATCTCTGCGATCCGATCCAGATTGTCGATCCCTCCCCCTCCGAAGAGCCCGAAATCGACCAGGCATTTGCTCTCGCCGATGGCGGCCCGGGTTTCGAGGATTTCCCGATTCCAAACACCCGGTATGCTGATGGGCATTTCCAGGAGCGTCGTCCACCCTCCCGCCGCGGCCGCGGTGGTCCCGTTGATGAAATCGGTTTTACTGACGTCCGGTTCGTGCATGTGGCTGTGAGCATCGATCATACCCGGTAGGATATATTTACCGGCAGCGTCGATAAGACGGGCGTCTTTAGGCACCGGAGCGTTCTTTTCGATGCTTACGATGGTGTCGTTTTCGGCGACGATCTCCCCCTCATAAATCCCGGAGGGGGTGACGATCCTTCCGTTTTTAATGATGAGCATGGTGGTCTCCTTGCGGCCTATTCAACGCCTCCGAGAACTAGGGCCAGCATGGCCATCCGCACCGCAACGCCGTATTCGACTTCATCGAAATATTTGCCGTGGGGAGTGTCATCAACTTCGGGTAGGATCTGCAGACCGAGTTCATCGGTACGGGGTAGGTCGTGCATGACGATACAGTCTTTTTTCGCGTTTTTCAACAGGTTCAGATCGATGCGGGGATAGCGATGGAGCAGTTCCATGTAAGCTTCATCGCTGTCGGCGCCTTCCTTGTTCAACCGGGTTGTATACAGCACATCCATGGCCGGGATCGATCCCTCTACATCTTCCGTGACTTCATAGGAACAGGCGCTGTCCTCTAAAAAACGGATCATGGCCGGTTCGGGGGAAATTTCCTTTGGTCCCGCCAGCAGGAGCTTAAGGTTGAATTTTGCCAGGCAGTGCATCAGCGAATGCATGCCGCGGGTTTCCTTCATGTCTCCGACGATTCCTACGGTTAATCCGTCCAGAGTGCCTTTTTCGCTCCAGATGGTCAATGCGTCCAGCAGGCCCTGGCTTGGATGCTGATTTTGACCGTCTCCGCCGTTGAGTACCGGAACCCGGGAATAATCCGCCGCTTTCCGGGCGGCTCCGCTTTCCGGATGCCTGATGACGATGGCGTCGCAGTATTTATCGACGGTTCTAACGGTATCTTCCAATGTTTCGGCCCGGGGGCCGGCGGCGCGTGACACTTTGGCGTCCGCAAATCCTAGGACGGAACCGCCCAGGCGCAGCATCGCCGATTCGAAGCTGAGCCGGGTCCGGGTGCTGGTCTGGAAAAACATTACCGCCAGGATCTTATCTTCCAACAGTTTGGCCTTGGTTTTCATTTTAAGGATTTCGTTCATGGATGCGGCCACATCCAGGATCTTTTCGATTTCCTGTTTTGTCATGAGTTCAGTTGAAATGATGTCGTTTCCTTTGAAGGAGTTCATTTGTTCACCTTATAATCGATATAAATATCCTTTCTTTTAGAAAGGAACCTTCCTGCCATTGAAGGGCAAACCGAACGAATCGGCTAAAGGTTTATGATAAGAACTTCCGCCCATTTCTGTCAAGACGGGAGCGCTATATTTCTATTCGGGTCGATACCAGTTTTCCGGAAATGTATGAGCGATGTGATAGGGGTCGATTTCAGGAAGCAGAACTTCGATCCCCAGAATTTCCGTAACGTAGAATTCCATCGCTCCCCTGACTCGAGTACCTTCGACCAGGTGCCCGCCGATGGTGGGAGCGTCCCATGCCCCTCCGGTCACGAAGTGCATGGCGACAAACGCCTCTTCTTCGCCTTCGTGATTCTTTCGGATCCCGATCATGCCTCCCAAAGCCAGCAGCATGCTCAGGTTTTCAATGGTGGCGGTGGATTCATGGTGCCAGTTTTCGGGATCGCTGGAGTCGGGCGTCCAGACGAGGAATTTGGCGGGGGCGAACCCCCCCATGAATGCGGCATGGACTTTTGCGAAACGGATGCCGTTCTCACGGGCGAATTCCTGGATGGCGAGCACCGGATCGGCGCCTGTATTCAAACGTAGGATGAATTCCCTCCCGCGGCGGGCTTCACAGCTGTGGTACTCGGCTGGATGGGCGGCTTCTTTTCCCCAATTCTTTTTTTGCGGCATTTTTATTTTTTCCTTCAGATTGATCCCAGATAAGATTCCATCCGCGCGAATGCGGCTTTGATGTTGTCTTCGGTCGCCGTGTAGCAAATGCGGAGATGGCCTTCTCCGCAGGCCCCGAAAGCCCCTCCGGGTACGGTGGCCACGTGGATTTTTTCCAGCAGTTCCTGGGCGAAAGCGATGGATGGCCGCGGGGAATGGTATGACGGGAACAGATAGAAGGCTCCGGTGGTTGGGGCCGGGCAATCGAAGAGATGGGATTTTTCAATCAAATCCAGCGTCACCTGTCTGCGCTTTCGGTAGGCTTCAACCATGTCCTGGGTAGCCTGACGCGATTTTTCGCTATGAAGAGCCTCTACCGCTCCGGCCTGAACGAAAGCCGGAACACAGCTTACGGAATGCTGGAATATCTTAATCATTCCGGTCATAATTTCCCGGGGGGCCGCCACGTAACCCAACCTCCATCCCGTCATGGCGAAGCTTTTCGAGAATCCGTTGACCGTGATGATATTGTCGAAATCCGCCGCCGGGCTGTAGTGTTTTCCTTCGTAGATCAAGTATTCATAGATCTCGTCGCACAGGACATAGGCTCCGTGCGAATGAGCCAGTTCGGCGATAGCGCGGATGAGAGAGGGATCGAAAACGGCGCCGGTGGGATTGCAGGGCGAGTCGATGACGATCACCTTGACTGAGTCATCCATGGTGTTCCGGATGGCGTCCAGATCGGGCTGAAATCCCGTCTCCGGTGATGACGGCATGCGAATGACATCCGCGCCCGTCATCCGGGCGGCGGGCTCATAGGTGACCCAAGCCGGGTCCAGGATCATGACTTTATCGCCCGGCTGCAGCATGGCCTGGAATGCCAGGTAGATGCCGAATTTACCGCCTGGTGTAACGATAACATCCTCCACATCGGCGAAGATCCCGTTCTCCCGTTTGAGTTTGGCGCAGATCTCTTCCCGTAGGGTAAAATCGCCCCGGGTGGCGCCGTATTTGGTTTTTCCGTCCTGAAGAGCTTTCCAGGCCGCCTGTTTGATGTTGTCCGGAGTATCGAAGGGCGGTTCCCCGACTCCCAGGGATATGATGTCGCGCACGCCTTCTCTCTGCATCTGCTTTACAGCATTTTCCAGCTCTTCCGTCGCGGATGCTTCCAAGGCGATGATGCGGTCGGCTAATGACTGTTTCATGGTGTCTCCTTTTTCCGATTATCTCAAATCAATTGAAGAAATTCGGAGGAAAATATTTCAATTAAACGCCTTAGTGTAAATGAGAATGGAGAATAAAGAAAGCTTTTATTGCGGCCTGCATGAACCTTCCGTTCATTAGGCTGGAAATTGAGCTGTTTTGCGGATATAAGGGCAGGAGACTTGACAGCTTCGACGGGATGTCGCATATATATAGATTCGTTTGCGGTGCCCCGGTGCGGGCTTTTTTAGCGCTACCTGTAGAGGAGTTGGATCGATGTCCGAAAAACCGAAAGTATTATTGCTGGAAGCCCGAGATGAGCCCCAGTTTGATTTTTTTAAGGATTTGAAAGCGATCGCCGACCTGACGTTTGAACAGAGGGCCGGGGGCTATTCCGAGAGTGATCTGGAGGCCCTGATAGAGCCTTATGCGGCGGTGATGATCACTTCCCAGCATGCGATGACGAAGCGTGTCATCCAGGCGGGCTCGAAGCTGCGGGTGATCGCAAAGCGCGGCGCTATCCCTGAAAATGTCGACTACGCCGCCGCCGCCGAGAACGGAGTGCTGGTGTGTTGGACGCCGGGGGTGAATTACGAGTCGGTCGCCGAGCATACCGTGATGCTCATGCTGTGCCTGGCGAAAAGGACCGTTCCTCTGATGCAGAGATTGTCACAAGGTTCCTGGCGCGAAGCGGATGCCGGGGTACGTGAGCTCTTCGGCAAGACCGTAGGGATTATCGGAGCAGGAGGAATCGGGCGTGCCGTTTGCCGCGTCCTGGAAGGATTTCGGATGCGGATGCTGGTTTACGATCCTTATCTTACCGCGGAACAGCAGGCTGAACTGCCGGTGGAATCCTGTGAACGGGATGAACTCCTCGAGCAGTCTGACTATGTAACGATACACGCCGCTCTGACCAAGGAAACCCGGCACATCATCGGAAGCCGGGAGCTGTCAATCATGAAATCGAATGCCTGTCTTATCAATACCTCAAGAGGCGGTTTGGTCGACGAGCCGGCTCTGATCGAGGCGCTTAATAAAGGTGAAATCGCCGGGGCGGGATTGGATGTTTTCGATCCGGAACCTCCGGGGGTGGACAATCCTCTCTTCAAACTTCCCAATGTGGTGGTGACGCCTCATATGGCCGGATGGTCGGATGAAGCGGTTTATCGCGAACAAAAAGAAGCGGTAGAGGAAATCCGGCTGATATTGGAGGGGAAAAATCCCAGATATCCCGTCAGCCGGTAGATTTTTCATATTGTGCAATCATTCATATCGAAGAAAAATAATAAGGAGATACTCATGAATTACAAGGGCTATACATGCGGTGTGTGCGGCAAAACCTTCGCACCGGAATCACTCATATACCGCTGCGATGCGTGCTACGGTCCGCTTTTGATCGAATACGATTATGAACGGCTGAAGAAAACCCTGACCCGGAAAGCTCTGGCCGCCAGGAAACCTGGGCTCTGGAAGTATCGGGAACTGCTGCCTGTCGATCCTGACACCCAACCGGTCACGCTGGGGGAAGGGGCGACGCCGATGCATAAAGCAGACAAGCTGGGAAGCGAGCTGGCGATGCCCCATCTGTTCCTGAAAGAAGATGCCCGAAATCCTACCGGCGCGTTTAAAGACAGAGGCACGACCGTGGGGATAACGGTGGCCATGGAACGTGGTGTCAAGGCGGTGGGAACCGTTTCCCATGGAAACATGGGGACCTCCATGGCCGCCTTCGCTGCCCGGGCCGGCCTTCCCTGCTATATTTTCGCACCCCGGAATATCGTGCCTTCCCGGCTCCGTTACCTGAGTTCCTATGGAGCCAAAGTGATTCAGGTCATCGGTAAGTACGATGACATGTACATTGAATCCGTCAGGATCGCCCAGCGTCATGGCGTTATGTTTATCAACTGCGACAGTCCCTTCCGAACCGACGGCCAGCGGACGCTAGCCTTCGAGATCGCCGAAGACATGAATTGGGATGTCCCGGATTGGGTGATCGGTCCTGCCAGCAGCGGTGGCATGATTTCAGGTCTGTACAAGGGATTTACCGAGTTCAAGAAATTGGGCCTGATCTCCCGGCTTCCCAAGATCGCCTTGGCGCAGCCGGAAGATGCCCAGCCGATCGTCAAAGCGTTCGAGAATGGAGATGAAAAAGTGGAAGCCATGTCCTACGAGTCGGAGACGATCGTGCGTTCGCTTGGGAATCCGGATCCGCCGAGCGGCAATCGGGTTCTCAAAATGCTGCGGAAACACGGGGGGATGGCGCTGGCCGTGCCCGATGAGGAAACGACCGAGGCCCAGTGGCAGCTGGCCCGGTGGGAAGGAGTTCTTCCCGAGCCGGCAGGCGCCATTGCGCTGGCCGGATTGAAGCGCCTGCTGCAAAAAGGAACCGTTACGCCCCAGGAGCGAGTGGTCCTGGTGGTCTCGGGTTTCGGCTTTCGGGATATCGGGGATGCGGACAAGCTGGTCGATCCTCCCCGGGTGGTCAAGATCCAAGAACTCGAATCCTATGTCGGCCGTGACCTAAAAAGTGGATCCTGAACGTTTCCTTCCGCGGTAAAGTCTTTTAGCGGTACTTGAATAGTTTCGAATCCAAGGCAACAAAGAGCGGCCTTTTTTCGTCATAATAGATGTAAGACGACTGCATAATACGATAAATTCCGGCGAGTGCAACGGAATTGACAGTCTTTGGATTTAACATTATGCTGAATAATAGGTTGGAGATGTGCGTTGCCCGTTCGACGAACCTCAATATTAAAATAGATCGCCATGAAATGCGAAAAATGTCAGCTCGACAATCCCGATAATACCCGTTTCTGCGGGCGCTGCGGGACTGAACTTTCACCCACCGGTACGAGGTCGGAGGCCTTTACACAGACGCTTCAATTGGCTTTGCAGGATCTTACCATCGGGAGTACTTTCGCCGGTCGCTATCTCGTGATCGAGGAACTTGGAAAAGGCGGCATGGGCAAGGTTTACAAAGCCATCGATAAAAAAGTGGATGAAAAGGTGGCGATCAAGCTGTTGAACCTGGAAGTTGCCGCCGATGAAGAGGTTCTGGAGAGGTTTCGCAACGAGCTGAAACTAGCACGCCGGATATCCCACCGCAACGTTTGCCGCATGTTCGATCTCAGCGAAGCGGAAGGCATTCCTTTCCTCACCATGGAATATGTTTCCGGTGAAGATCTCAAAACGCTGATGAGGCGGA
>Ga0272442_10007832_pt1 | contig 13716 bp, 9 predicted proteins | sample SSMForm2O_FD_200262 | JGI IMG/M metagenome (GOLD analysis project Ga0272442, IMG submission 200262) | Marine sediment archaeal communities from Little Sippewissett salt marsh, Falmouth, MA, United States - SSM-Form-2O | ecosystem: Environmental > Aquatic > Marine > Wetlands > Sediment ...
AGATGATGACTCCGGAGATGATGACTCCGGAGATGATGACTCCGGAGATGATGACTCCGGAGATGATGACTCCGGAGATGATGACTCCGGAGATGATGACCCCGGAGATGATGACTCTTCAGAAGAAGAAGCAGATTTTGAGCCTGGAGAAGATGCGGACACTGATGAAGATGAGTCATTAGATCTTGATGAAGGCCTGCCGTCTCTTGATACGGATGACGCCGATGAGACTCCCATAGCGGCCCTTTCCGATGAAACGGGAGACGAACCCCTGTTCCCCGAAGACGACTCCGATGAACCCCATGCTGCTGAAGCCGCCGCAGAGGAAGAGGATGCGGTGATCGCCGACATCGATGATTCTGATGCCTCTGTATCTTCTGATTCAGAGGACGAAGACTCACAGCCGGATGCGGACGATGAGGAAGTTGATGCATCAGATTTTATCGTCGATGAAGAAGAAGTCGACGATGCATCTGACGACGTGATGGAAATTATCGACGATGAAGACCTCCTGCTTGAAGAAGCAGACGATGTCGATGAATCAGGTTCTCCGCCTGCGCCTCCGGTGCCGCCGCCTCTGCCAAAAAAGTAAAGCATTTCAGACAGTACCATTGTACTACTTTGAATCCTGCCGAATCTACTGTACTCTCCAGTCATGAAAATTCTCCTGTGCTCTGTTTTCAAGCCTTACGGCGTAGATAACGAATTCGGCGAAAAAGACAACAAAATGGAATTGTTCCACAATCAGGTGACCCGGGAACAGGGTGTCTTCTCGATGAGAATGAGCCATCAGTCAGGCGGTCTCCATCTTATCGCTTCAAATATAAGGAAGCCGTCCGTTGTTCTGGACTTTCCATCCATGGAAGAATTCGAGAAAGAAATAAGCACGAATAATTATGATGTAATTGGTATTTCATTCATTGTGCCCAATGTATACAAGGCCGCGGCCATGGTTGAGCGAGCAAGGATCCTGAGTCCTCAAAGCAGGATAGTTGTCGGTGGACACGGAGCCGCAATTGAAAATGTCGATGAAATAGTAAAGGCGGACGACATCTGTCGTGGTGAGGGTGTAAAATGGTTCAGGCATCTTCTCAACGAGGACCTGCATGCCGGAATTATTCATCCCGTGATCACGGACGCAGTGGACAGAAGAATCCTTGGAGTACCGGCTCCTTCTACTGGAAGAGTTTTCATGCCCGGTGTGGGATGCCCGAATAAATGTAATTTCTGTTCAACTTCACACTTTTTCGGCGGCATCCATCATACATTCTGGAATTCAGGATCAGAGATGTTCGGCCAGCTCGAAAGAATAGAAAGACCCGGATCTCCGACAGACTTCTGGGTCCTTGATGAAAACTTCCTTAAATTCGAGGACATGGTGCGCGAACTTGCCGGACTGGTGCTCAAGCATACAAAGCCCTGGTCCTTCGGTCTGTTCAGCTCTGCCGAAGCAGTAAAGAAGTACAGCATGGACTTTCTTGCCAGACTCGGGGTGAGATTCATCTGGATGGGCATGGAATCAACCATTTCAGAATATCAGAAAAACAGAGACGTCGATTTCCCCGCGCTGGTAAAGGATCTTCAACATCACGGCATAAGCGTACTGATCTCCACAATACTGTTTCTTGACGAGCATGATCACAAGTCACTTCAGAAGGATGTTGATTACACGATTTCTCTTGATCCGGATCTCATCCAGTTCATGGAACTGGGCCCCCTGCCGGGCACTGCCCTGTACAGGAAAATGAAAGAGACCCGCAGACTGAGAGATGTTTCCTATATCAAATGGCACGGCCAGGGCGAAATATGGCACAGGCACAGCGTTTTCTCTCCCGCAGAGTCACACCGCATCCTCGTAAACGCATTCAGACATGACTTCATGCAGAACGGTCCATCAATCATGCGCATGGCTTCGACATACCTCCAAGGCTACGAATATTTCTCGTCGGGGGAAAAGTCAGATCCGGTGAGCAGGCTCAGACTGAAACTGAGCAGGGAAAAATGCCTTAAGGCCAGACTTCTGCTTCCCGCATGTATAAAATTCGCCCCGTCTCCGCAGGTACGTACGAAAGCCCTCGAAATACAGTCCGGATACGAAGCGGTTTTCGGAAAAATGACCACCGCGAATAAAATTGCGGGCAGTGCATTCATAGCCGGAGCAATGCTTGAAAAACAGAGGATCAGAAAAGGCAGAGAAGTTCTGCAGCCTCATACCATACGCACCGAATACGGAAGATAAATAAAAGTTATATATTTACAGACGCCTGTTGATCATATCGGCGATCATGCCAGTGGCCAGTATCTGAAGAGACCCGATAAAAAGCAACGTTGTACTCATGTCCAGTATACTGGGCAGGAAAAAGTATGAATAAAACAGCACGGAAACCGACGCCAGAAACATGAGAATGGCTACAGGCAGAAAAATCCTCAGAGGCTCAAAAAGCACTATTGTCCTGATAATGAGCTGAATGAAGTTAAGCGTGTCACGAACCGGCTTGATCTTGGATTTCCCCACTCTATGGGCATAGTCAATGGGGACATACTCTACTTCCCTTCCCGAAGTGAGCATTGCAAGCGTAATAGTAGTTGTAAGTGAAAAACCGTCAGGCAGTATGCTCATGTATTTTTCAAGCGTCTTCTTTCTGAAAATACGAAGACCTGAATTGATGTCCGGTATCCTGCAGCGGGAAAGGTAATTGGCAAGCTGACCTATGAACCATTTTGCCGGTCTCCTTACCAGAGGAATACTTACATTGCTTCCGGTTCTTGCTCCTACAACCATATCCCTGTCATGCAGCATCAGGGCGAGTTCGGGAATCCTCTCATTCGGGTATGTCCCATCTGCATCCGTGATGGCAATCAGCGGATAAATGCACTTGGTAAAACCCGTCTTCAGAGCTGCACCGTAGCCACGGTTGCGGCTGTGCCGGATTACTCTTAATTTATCATAATACATATCGTCCAGTTTACGAGCCGTGGAATCGGTGGAACAGTCATCAACCACGATAATCTCAAAATCATTTGGAGACTGTTCCATCATGGAATTTATCAGTGTTACTGTATCCTCTATTGCATCCTCTTCATTGAAAGCGGGAATCACAATTGAAATTCCGGGATGTTCAGGTTCTTTCTTCTGGATTTCTGACTGCATTTTCTCTCATTATCACAAGCTCCGGCGGTGTGCCAGTTTGATGTGTCACCAATCACCGCTCATTTGAAATCACACTGCTTGCGGATACGGTTTCACGGATATTTCACCGACAAACAAAAGCCATGTAATTTCAATTGGTTATTATTCAAAAACCTTTTAGTTATTTAAATAATTCTCTTAAATTGCTCTAAAATGTGTATAATAGAATTCGAAGTTTATGTATTGGTATAAAAATACAGTACATTTAAATATTGGTTTGTCAGACATGTTAAAATTAATTTCTGAATACATATCAAAATTCCCGGCATACATTGTCTTCGTGTCACTGCTGATATCGTCCTGCGCAAAGGTCTCCCAGGAGGGTGATCTGGATGCAGGACTGGATTCGGGAACTCCAGCTGATACTGACAAGGAAGACTCGGGAAAACTACAGCCCGACAGCGGCGGCGCCGACAGTGATTCAGATACCGACACCGACACCGATGTTGATACAGACACTGATGTTGATACAGATACGGACATTGATACTGACACCGACACCGACACCGACATCGACACCGATGTGGATGCTGATGCAGATGCTGACGCGGACACTGACATCGACGCAGATGCCGATGCCGACCCTTGCGATGTACTTCTTTATGAACGATTCGAAAACAGGGCTCTTCCATCCGGCTGGGATATAATCTTCATCGAAGATTCCAATGACGGGTGGACTTTTACTGATGCACCATATGCTTCACTGGGAACAACTGGCGTTGCCCGGCATGACAGCACTGAAAAAGGAACAATGGCCAACGATGTACTGCTTTTACCGGCAGTGGATTTAACTGCAATAGAATATCCACAGCTGCTGTTCAAGGAAGCGGTAAATTATTCACATCTTTACTATGACGCACATCTTCTTTACGCAATAACATCTCCTGATGCCGGCGTCGAAGATGGTATTCTTGTTACAGAATTTGATCGCACGTCTTACGATTTGCAGACATGGTACGAAACCGAAGTTAATTTATCCATCTTTGCAGATGAGTCATATGTGCGGTTTGCTTTTGTTTACATGGGAGACTGGGCTGATCAGTGGATTATTGATGACGTAAAAATACGTGACAACTGTGAGTTTGATGCAGGCGCAGACGCTGATGCCGATGCTGACGCTGACGCTGATGCTGATATGGATGCTGATGCCGATGCTGACGCTGACGCTGATGCTGATGTGGATGCTGATGCCGATGCTGATGTAGATGCTGATGCTGATGTCGATGCTGATGCCGATGCTGATGTAGATGCCGATGCAGACGCAGATGCCGATGCTGATGTAGATGCTGATGCTGATGCAGACGCGGATGCTGATGCCGATGCCGACATCGACGCAGATGCTGATGCCGATGCAGACGCTGATGCCGACGTGGATGCTGACGCTGATGCGGACGCCGATGCTGATGCCGATGCCGACGCTGACGCGGATGCTGATGCCGACGCTGACGCTGACGCTGATGCAGATGCCGATGCTGACGCTGATGCTGACGCTGATGCCGATGCTGACGCTGATGCCGACGCCGATGCTGATACAGATGCCGACATCGATGCTGATGCTGATGCCGATGCCGATGCTGACGCTGATGCTGATTCTGACATCTGTCCCGTAGCCATAGTTGAAGACATGGAAGCTGAATGCCCGCCTGATGGATGGACTCAGGAAATGACATCCGGTAACGGATGGAACTGCTTCAGCAGCAATCCTCCGCCTGGAGGCTCAGGCAATTACTCTGTTATCAATTCAGTTGTCAGCACTGAAGATTCAAAGCTGGTAAGCCGATGGTACAATTCTTCGGAATGTCCCACAGTCTGCCTTGAATTTGACCATGAATATGAAGATTATTCGATTTTTGATGAAGCTAACATTGATATATCTTTCAATGGTTCGACCTGGTTCAACATAGGCACTTACGATGCGGATAACTCAGGACATGAATACCTCGATCTGAATAAGAGCAGCTGGAGCAGCATAGATTTATTCAAAATAAGGTTCGATTACGTAGGCAGCGGAGACCGTTTCTGGAAAATCGACAATATTGAGCTGGGCGAATGTACCGGCGCAGATGCCGACGCGGACGCCGATGCAGACGCTGACGCCGATGTCGACGCTGATGCTGATATCGACGCTGATGCTGATGCTGACGCCGACGCTGACGCCGACGCGGATGCCGATGCTGATGCTGACGCCGACGCTGACGCCGACGCGGATGCTGATGCTGACGTTGACGCTGATGCCGACGCAGATGCCGACGCTGACGCTGACGCTGACGCGGACGCAGATGCCGACGCTGACGCTGACGCGGACGCGGACGCAGATGCTGACGCTGATGCTGATGCCGATGCTGACACTGATATAGATGCTGATGCCGACGCAGATGCCGATGTTGATGCCGATGCTGACGCAGATGTCGACGCTGACGCCGACGTAGACGCCGATGCTGACGCAGATGTCGATGCAGACGCAGATGCCGATGCTGATGCTGACGCCGATGTCGACGCTGACGCCGACGTAGACGCTGATGCTGACGCAGATGTCGACGCTGACGCCGACGTAGACGCTGATGCTGACGCCGATGTCGATGCAGACGCAGATGCCGACGTTGATGCTGATGCTGATGTCGATGCTGATGCTGACGTCGATGCTGACGCAGATGCCGACGTTGATGCAGACGCGGATGTCGACGCTGATGCGGATGCTGATGCTGACGTCGACGCTGATGCAGATGCCGACGCCGACGCTGATGCAGATGCCGACGCCGACGCCGACGCTGATGCAGATGCTGATTTCTGCGGATGTCAGGAGTCAAAGACTCTGTCCTACCAGATTACGGACGGCCTGAATGGAAACAGCAACGTACCATGGGAATATGGAACCCCGACAAACGGCCCCGGCGGTTGTTTCACAGGCAGCAACTGCTATGCCACAAACCTGGACGGCAAATACAACAACGGAGCGGACGGCTGCCTTGAGACCACTCCGGATGTCGATCTTTCCTTATGCGGAAATGGAACCGTTCTTTCGCTTGAGTTCATGCAGTGGTATATTTTTGAAGGGAATTATTACGGAACCTTTTACGACGGTGCAAACGTTTCAGCCTGGAACGGCTCTGCATGGTCGATCATTACACCTGAGGGTGGATACCCGCAAAATAGCATATCTGCTTCCGGCACCACTGTTCATGGCCAGAAGGGATATGCCAATTCCAACGGCAATAACTGGCATGCGCAGAATTTCCTGATTACGGGTTACTCCAACCAGGATTTCAAGGTCAGATTCTGCTTCGGCTCCAGCGGCAGTACAAACAGGGTCGGCTGGTATATCGATGATATTGTCATGAAAGCCACTGAACCAAGCTGCCCCAGCTGTGCAGGCACTGTATTCCTGGATGAAGATTTCGAGAGCGCACCTTTCGGGTTTTCTTCGGGTGGCGACAACAACTCATGGGAGATTGGAACTTCATCCGATTGTCCTTCCGGCGACTGTGCAGGTACAAACCTTAGCGGTAACTACAACACAAGCGAATGTTCCTGGCTTGAGTCTCCTTCCATGGATTTCAGTTCATGCATCGGCATCGAGAAAATCGAGCTTGCATTCACGCATGCATATCAATTCGAAGTCAGCGGCGGATGCGAGGGCACTCCGTACGATGGAGTGCTTCTCGAAGCATATAATGGATCCACATGGTCGGTAATCACACCAAGCGTGGGGTCTTATGACGGAACACTGTCAGCAGGTTCCTGTGACATAAGCGGCAAACAGGGATATGAAGCCGTACAGGGATCAGAAACCCATACCTTTGATCTTTCCGGTTATGCCGGGCTTTCCGACGTCAGAGTAAGATGGAGAATGGGTTCTGACAGCAGCGGCGAAGACAAGGGCTATTGCGTTGACAACATAATAGTTGAAGCTAATTAAACATCTCTGCATGAACCCAAGTCATTTATTTACCCCGATGTCTTAACCGTAACGGACTCCTTGAAACAGCAGTAGAAAAATCATTCAAAACCAGACCCAAATCATGCCGTTTCATTGACATGAAACCGATGTCATAAGAATATTGACCTTACTGGAACAGACATCGGGCCTCGAGGCCTGCAAACAGGGATCTGAAAAAAACAGGCGGTATAAAGCGAAGGAGAATGCACATCATGCTATCCGTTCACCTGGGATTACTTGCATCAGGTGCTGCAATATCACTTGATCCGATAGAGCTGGTACTCGGCGCCACCATTGTCGTAAAGCTCGTCATGCTGCTTCTCGTAATATTCTCGGTGGTTTCCTGGTACATAATCGCATACAAATGGTTCGCCATCCGGCAGGCGCAGAAACAGTCAAGCAAGTTCATGGAGATATTCTGGAGTTCAAAACGCCTCGACGCCATTTACCAGGCCTCGGAAGAACTGAAAAGAAGCTCCATCGGACAGATATTCAAGGCCGGCTACATCGAGCTTTCAAAGCTCAAGGGCAGCAAGGACAACGACAAACCGGAAAAAGAGAAAAAACAGACAGATCTTGGGGATATCGAGAACGTAGAGCGCGCCCTGATACGCGCTTCCATGTCAGAAATCACTCATCTGGAAAGAATGGTGAGCTTTCTGGCCACGGTTGGTTCAACAGCGCCCTTTGTAGGACTATTCGGTACAGTCTGGGGAATAATGAACTCATTCAGCAGCATCGGGGCCCAGGGCTCGGCCAATCTGGCCGTTGTGGCGCCGGGAATAGCCGAAGCCCTTATCGCTACGGCAATAGGACTTGTCGCAGCAATCCCGGCCGTAATTGCGTACAATCATTTTCTTCAGAAAATAAAAGTGCTTAAGTCCGAAATGGACACATTCATGAATGATTTTCTCAACATCGTAAAACGTCACTTTTTCAAGTAGGAGACTGTCATGGCAATGGGAGGATCAGGCGGCGGCCCGATGGGCGAAATCAATGTTACGCCACTGGTGGATGTCATGCTCGTGCTCCTTATCATTTTCATGGTTACGGCTCCACTGATTACAACGGGTGTCGAAGTGGATCTGCCGAACGCAAGGGCCGCTGTAATGGAAGTGGATGAAGCCAAGCTCATTCTCAGCATTAACAGGGAACAACAGGTCTATCTGGGCAAAACCCTGGTTCCATACGACAAACTGGAAAGCGCACTACTCGCAAATGAGCGATTAAAAAGGGAAAAAGAGCTATATCTGCAAGCCGATGAGAATGTTCCTTATGGATTCGTCGTCAAAGTAATGGCCATTATCAAGCGTGCGGGCATCGAGCAGCTGGGTATGGTCACCGATCCAATTGAACTGGACCGGCCGGTAGTGGAATGATGGACACCAAACCCGCAACAAAAAAACCCAATGCTTCCGCTGCTGTGATCGGCATTGGAACAACCCTTCTGGTGCACGGTATTGTTACGGGCCTTGCAGTTCTGCTTACGGTATCACCCGGAATGAGCAGCTCCCTTTCCAGCCAGACGCCCGAAGGGCCCATTAACTTCATTCCCGCACGCCTTGTGCGGCTCGGAAAACCGCCGGACCCGAATGCAATGCCGCAGCGCGTGGTTCCCGCTCTGCCGACTGCTCCGGCTGATTCCGTTGCAGTATCAAAAGAGGAAAACCCGCCGCCGCCGAAAGAAAACCCGGCTAAGGAAAAAAGACAGACGGATGCTCTTGAGGACGACAAACTAAGGAAAGTTTTTAACCGGGCCAGGGCCTTCGGGGAAATAACCGATGATTATGTTCCCGAGGGTCATCCTGACGGAGTTCCGGAGGGCGAGGTGACAGACCCTTCCCAGGCACAGCTGGGAGATATTTATGCAACGAAACTTTATCGCCTTTTCAAGGACAGATGGGTCGTTCCCACCCTGATCTCCGAAAAGGATCTGGACGATCTCAAATGTTCCGTTCTCATCCAGCTGGATGCGGATCTGTCGATTCATAATTACAGGGTTCACAAAAGCTCGGGTAACAGACTTTTTGATGACTCAGTACTCAATGCTATAAAAAGAATAAAGGATGAAGTCCGCAGGCTGCCCGAGCCGCCGGCTCCCCTGGCACCTGTGCTTTTTTCTGCAGGACTTGTACTGCGTTTCCATGGCAAAGACGCGCCAAAAAACTAGTTTTCATGGAGGGAGTGAGACAACATGACTTTTCATATTAAGGCACCTGAAAAAAAGATAATAACCCTGATTCTCGCAGCAGCTCTGGCTGCAGGCCTGAGCCTGCCCGCCACCAGCCAGGAAAACAATCCGGATGAAAAAGACAAACCTCTACCGCAGATTGCCGAAAACAAGCCCCTGGAACTGGATATCTACGGCGGGATACGCGACCTCTACCGCATCGCGGTTCCAAAACCACTGGGTCATGAAGCCACTTCTGTGGACATCAAGAATATTTCCGAGAAGGCTCTCGTAGTATCAAGCCTTTTCAAGGTTCTGGACTCCAAATCCTTTATTGCAGATGTCGAAAAAGAAGGAATGGGCATCAGTCCAGACGCATGGAACAGCGTGGGAGCTCAGGGAGTGATAAAATGCCGGGTAAAAATAGGAAGCGGAAGGGTGCAGCTTGAATTCCGCCTTTACAAGACGGCGAGCGGCAAGAAGCCCGTGCTCTCGCGCACCTATGACGGCAGCGTTCAGGATACCCGATCACTGGTTTATAAATGGATTAACGAGGTAATCAGATATTATACAGGCACCAAAGGCATTTTCGGCAGCAGGATAACGTTTGCCAGAAGAACCAGCACGACGAGAAAGGACATCTTTTCCGTCGGCTGCGACGGTTCAGGACTGAAAAAAGTCACTAACAACGGATCCATAAATCTCCTGCCGGCATGGGGGCCCGGAAACTCCGTATATTATACGTCCTTTTTCAGCGGAGCACCCCATCTTTACCGGTCCGACATACGCAAGGCCATCTTGGCCCAGGAAGGCCTCAACATGGGAGCGGCCCTTTCGCCTGACGGAAGTAAAATTGCCGTCGTGCTGTCCAGGGATGGAAATCCCGAGATATATACAGCGGGCCCGAACGGCAAAAACCTTCGCAGGCTTACGAACAGCCCAGCCATAGAAGTCTCTCCGTCCTGGAGCCCCGACGGGTCGAAAATCGCCTTTGTCTCGGACCGCCACGGAAACCCCCAGATATTCGTGATGAATTCGGACGGTTCCGGTTCCAGGCGGATTACGTTCAGGGGAACCTACAACCAGACGCCCTCCTGGAATCCGCGCAGAGACACTCCCCTTATTGCGTTCACCGGCCGCGATTCAGGCACCTACGATATTTTCACAATAAACGCGGACAGCGGAAACATGCGCAGGCTCACGCAGAAGCAGGGCGTCAACATGGATCCGGCATGGAGCCCGGACGGCAGGCTCATCGCCTTTCACTCCTCAAGGGGCGGTATTTACACCATGAACGCGGAAGGCCTTAATCAGCAGCTGATTCTCAGGGGGAGCGCCGAGACGCTTAAGTGGTCATCCAGCGTGCCCTGATTTCGCTCCACAGGCAACGTACTATACTCTTTTCTTTTTCGATTCCCTGAGACGCTCAAGTCCGCGCCTGAATTTCAGGTTTTCGGCCTGCTGGTCCTGCATGTGCAGGACATCATCCCTAGCAGATGAAAGCGCATGCGTCTGAATGGACAGGTCCCTTACAAGACCGGACCTGTGCCTGTCAATAGTGTCAAGCCGGTGGTCGTTAAGCTTTCTGTCTGCCGCACAATGATCAGACTTGAGACTTCTGACCGCATCTTTCACGGCCGAAGCATGTTCCTGCTTAATCGAGGCAAGCTCGCGTTCGAGACTTTCAACCCTGGATGTCAGATTCTGAAGGCGGTTCACTGCATCGGATTTCCGTTTTTGAATTTCAATCCCGCTGCACCTGGCTGCTGACTCAAGCAGAGCGTAAAGGCTGGATTCTGTGTCCCTGTCCTTCATGATGCGCATCATGCCTAGAATGTCTCTTTACGGTTCAGAGTCCACCCGGATGTAAACTCGAGCGTGGGCAGACTGCCCGCTCCTTTCCATTCACCCAGTCCTGCATCTCCAGCCAATGCCTCTGCGTAAGGTTCATCATCGGATTCAACTATTCCAAGTGTCATTCCGCTGAACTGCAGCGAAGTATACGTGCCGCTTATGGTGTCCATTTCCTCTTCAAAACCCTCCGAAACAAGGCTGACTGCAGATGTGCACGCAAGTTCGAGGCATGCTGAGTTGCATATGGAAGTTACCTCGCTGAATCCTGACAGGGCCGCGCTTACGCCTGCGCAGTCAATTTCCCCGGCAAGGAGATCCGTGATGTTGTCCGCACCATCAGGCCATACATCGTTCTCCAGAACGTGCTGGATGTATTCGCCAAGCTTCAAACCCATCCCGAAAAAATCCACCGCGACCATTCCCGTAACGATGTCCCGATCCGTAAGCTCGAAATTAACGTCGGAAATACTCACGAGCCAGGGCGTGGCCGGATCATTCATTGAGATTACCTCCACAATGCTCATCTGTGCATCCGCCACTGAAAAAAGATCGAAATGAAAATCTCCGATATCAATTTCTCCTTTCAGGTAAATGCCTTTCAGAGCATCACGGATGCTTTTGCCGGTATCATCAGCCAGGGAATCGGCCTTGACGTTTCTGTTGTCCAGATCAGCGGACAGCACATCATCCAGGTCAAGGTTACTCCTGTGAGTTGCAAAAAGCATCGCCGCTTCAATAGTCTGGGTGTCCTGTATGTACTTTTCGATGCCATCCAGTATTTCCGAAGATAGAACGTCATTAGCGGTCTCCTGACCCTGGGCGTTCTCTCCGCTGAATTTCTTCATGGAATCGCTGATCCTGTTGATGAAAGTGTCCATGCCGGTCAGGGACGCTTCAAGCATGATCGAGCTGTCATAAACCCCCGTCATGTCAACCGGCACCCTGTTAAGCTTGAGCGACACGTCAATAACGGTATCACCGCTGAATTCGATTCCATCCCTGCATGCATAACCCTTCACGGCACCTGAATCGCTCAGAGCCGTGACGGCTAATGCGTACTCACCATCAAGATCCAGCCCTTCAATCTCTATCAGTGTCTGATCCTGCTTGTCGGCTTCCTTTTCGGAATCATAATCTCCGGGCAGGTACCATGGTTCCATGCTGTCGCACTTGTGTATTCCGTAAGCTCTTGCCATAAGCGTTACATCCTCGATCTGGGACGAGATCCAGACATTGATTGTCCCCCCCTGCCCTTTGGAAACTGTCACGGACAGATAACCGACAGAAGAGGAATCCATGTAAGCCTGGATCTGAAACTGGGCATTCCTGCTTCCCGATGTGAGTTTTGTTGTAGCCCATCCCGAAGAGTTCGTGCGGTCATTCAACGGATAGACGGTGCTGTCGGCAACGTCTCCCACCAGCCCGAAATAAACATCCCCTTTCGCGGCAACCCCCTCGGAATCTACGCATCTGGCATTAATCCATACTTCCTCGTGATATGTGGCATATGCACCCCCGGAAGGATCAAATACCCACTGGCAGTTGGCGACATCGGCGTTTTCTCCGGCGTCAACCTCATCGTCATCATTGACACCCATGGATGCGATTCCAGTGCCTGAGCACCCACAAAAAATCGCTATAAGCACTGCAATAAACAGGCAGACTGCAGTTTTTAAGCACATTATCCGGCTCCCTTGAGAAGACACCGCCACGTTGAAGACAGCGGATGTTATCATTGTGCCACGAAGATTCTCGGCAGGTCAAATATGCATGGCGCACAGGCCCTGAATAATGTATGCATGTATCAGAGGACGAACATGAGTCTAAAATCGTACACGCTCTTCATAGCTGAAAGATATCTCAGAGCCCGCAGGAAAACGGCCATATCAGTAATTACGGTCATTTCCATATCGGGTGTGGCTCTGGGAGTGGCTGCGCTGTCCATAGCCCTGTCCATATCCACCGGTTTCCAGAAGGAATTCCAGGACAAGGTCCTGGGAGTAAACGCCCACGTTCTGGTAATGAAATACGGTGTGTTTCGTGAATATCGGGACGTCCTCGAAAAAGTGCGCAGGAGAAAGGACATCAGGGGGGCCGAACCCTTCGTGATAAGTGAAATGATGATAGCAAACGAGGGAAAGACTTCCGGGGTGCTTGTAAAGGGAGTGGATCCCGTTCTGCTGCCCAGTGTCATGGACCTGCCGCGTTATATAATAAAGGGCTCTATCAAGAATCTTGCCGCCGGGGAGAAAAAAGAGGGCGAAAAAACGCCCCTGTCCGGAATAATCATCGGATCCACTCTGGCAGAGAACCTGAGGGCGGACGTTGGCGACACCGTCCTTATAACAACGCCCATGGTAGGAATGGACCTTTCCCTCTGGAGCAGAAAGACCGAAGCCCCGAGATCCCTGGAGTTCAGTGTGGCCGGTATATTCTACTCCGGTTTCCTGGAATACGACACCAAACTCGTCTACATGGACATAAAGCAGTCCCAGCGCTTCTTCGACAGGGGAGATGCGGTGGTAGGAATAGAAATCACCCTTCACGATATTGCACAGGCCCGAG
>Ga0272442_10007839_pt1 | contig 13710 bp, 10 predicted proteins | sample SSMForm2O_FD_200262 | JGI IMG/M metagenome (GOLD analysis project Ga0272442, IMG submission 200262) | Marine sediment archaeal communities from Little Sippewissett salt marsh, Falmouth, MA, United States - SSM-Form-2O | ecosystem: Environmental > Aquatic > Marine > Wetlands > Sediment ...
TGGCGGACGATCATCAGAAAGGCAACCGACCGTGATCTCACCCGGAACGATGTATGGACCGAGACGCATCTGCCCGATTCCGACAATCAGGATATCACGAACGGCAGGCGGGTGGCACGAGAACGCCATAGGGACGGCTGCAATGTGCTGAACCTTGACTGGAGCGTCGATTGGATGGCGTCTGAGAAGATGACGGTCGAAATGTGGCGATTTGAAAAACACTAATCCGAACCGGTCAGAAAATGAACTCAAGGGCAACCTTTCGGGCTCAGTCCGTCACATTTCTATACTATGTTCGCGGTCCTTTATTGTATGGCGAACAGTTCTATCTGACAAAGGGCAATCGCGCCTCGCTCACGTGCCTACATACCGGACCCGGCAAACCGCTCATAAGGTTGTATCATCAAAAACGAACCCGCGGGCTTGGTCTGAAACCGATACGGTGAGCAACGACTTCAATCGCACCGCTGGCGTCAACTTTCACCGGGCCGTTGTAGAGAGTCCAGGGGCGGCGCTCTTTCCCAGAGCTTTGTTTTTGGAGGCGAAAGCCGATTGACGCCCCCTCGGTTTTGCAGGTGACGGTTAGCCTTCTTTTGCCGCCCTCGGCAGGATCGAGTTTCACCACAGGCGTTGCCGTGGTGGGTTGTTGTCCGTCCGGCGGATAAACGCGAGTGCGCACCAGTTGGTCTTCGGGCATGTCCAGTGGATCGTTACATTCGGTGATCCAGGCGTCGAGGGCCATACGCATCCTGGCCATTTTCTCGAAATACTTCGGTTCGGATGCCAGGTTGTGAATCTCGAACGGATCGGTTTGTGTGTCGTAGAATTCCTCCATCGGCTTGCTTTTAGCCCGGAATTGCCATTGTTTGTCCGCAAGGGCATCCTCGTCGATCATGCGATTGAGCTCCTGCATGATCGCCTGACGGTCCCGATAGGAGAGCGGTTTAATGTAGGGTTCGTTCGGTCGATAGTTGCGAACGTATCGGAATCGCTTATCGCGTATGGCGCGGGTTGTTTCGCGGTTTTCACCGTTGCGGTCGCGATGAAAATAGACATAGGGTCTCGGAGCGGCTTGGCGGGGGCCAAGGAATGGAATGCCGTGGACATAATCCGGCACCTTCACGCCGGCAAGCGAAAGCACCGTCGGCCCGAAATCGGCAAAACAGACGAGGCGGTCGGTTTTCGTACCGGCTCCGGCCCGGTTCGGATGCCGTACAACCAGGGGCACCCGAGTGCCGGAATCATAGACCCAGCGTTTACTCCGTGGAAGACCGTCACCGTGATCGCTGAAAAAGAAAATGATGGTCTTGTCGAGCAAACCGTCCTCTTCGAGCTGATCAACGACTTCACCGACTTGCTTGTCCAAAACGGCTATGTTGTCATAATGCTTCGCAAGGTCCGCCCGGACGACCGGCGTATCCGGGTAATAGGGGGGCAGAGGAACATCTTTGGGATTCACGACCTTTGGCGAACGCCCCTCTCCGAATATCCCTGATTCATGGGTCACGGTGAAGTTAAAGACCGAAAAGAACGGCTGATCCGGTTTGCGTTTTCGCCAGTGGGCCTGCCTGGAGGATTCGTCCCAGGCGGTGACCGGAGTTCGGAACTGGTAATCCTCTTTGGAATTGTTCGAGCAGTAGTAACCGGCCAAACGCAGATATTCCGTCAGGCAGCGTACCTCGGGCGGCGGAACGGCCTCATACAGGGGGCGGGTTGTAGCGAACGTGCGCGTGGCCGGGTCTTTGATTTCTTTCAACGCGCTCGTACGCGTGTGATTCCGCATATGGAAAGCATACGTTGAAGTGGGGTACATTCCCGTAATCAGTGCGTGCCGGCTTGGGCCGCAGACGGCCGTCGTCGCAAAGGCGTGGGTGTAGCGTACCCCTTCACGGGCGAGGCGGTCGATATTAGGGGTAGGAACCGTTTTGTTGCCATAACAGCCCAGATGAGGAGACATATCTTCGCACGTGATCCAGAGAATATTCATCTTCTGGGATGCTTGCTCCGCAGAATAACCATGCCGAAGTCCGCTTAACAAACCTGCGGCAGCGATAGCCCCTGTTTTTAAGAAATCCCGTCTGTACATATCTTTGATCCCCATTCCTTGATATTTATTCGGTTATCGTAATCACGATCGTGGCCTCACTGGGAACGTCCCACAATCCGGACCAGTCGCTCTTCATCTTCCCAATAATACTAACCTCCGACGCCGCTCTGATTTCATCGCCTTGCGAGGCCGGCGTGGGCCCGAAGAATATGCAAAAAGCCTTCCCCGGAGGCCAGAAGGCTAATTCGCCCGCTTCCAGCACATCCCGGCTGTTCTCTTCAAGCTCGGCTGCGACGGGAATTGAAAAATAAATCTCTCCGCCCCATCGTCGGGCCGAAGCTTCTATCGGTAATGTGTCTATGATAGATTTTGCCGTTGGGCCGTCATTCAACTCGGCTTCAATCTGCACGTCTCCGGCACTAATCTTTATCCGCTGCGGCATCTGTCATTTCCAGTACGTTTTTCCATTTTATTTAGACACTTGAACAAAACGAAGGTCTTATGGGCTTGTCATTCTGAGCGAAGCGAAGAATCTCAGTCTTTGCGGCTGAATAGAGACCCTTCGTTTCACTCAGGGTGACAATGGAGAGTTTTTGTTAGAGTGTCTTGGTCATATGACAACAGAACCTTTCTCTGCTAACATTTTTCTGATTGTTGTCGCATTCAGCGCGGGTATCGGGGTATTGCTGTCCAAAGCCAGATAGGCTGCGGTGCCGGCGGCCTCCCCCGTTTGATTCATATTCACCATGACCCTTACCGCGGAGAACGCCACCAGGTCCGCGTCGAGCATTCGGCCGGCTAGTATGAGATTGTCGTATTTCCCCGGTACAAGAGACCGGAAGGGAATCTGATAGAACGTCGGATTCGACTCCGTCTTTTCTCGCCACCGGCCTTTGACGGGCGGATAGCCGGGGCGGTTGTAAGACTGCGTTCCATCCAGGTATTTGAATGTGAGACCCGGCTTGTCCTGGTGGTGGATATCCACGCGATAGCTGCCGTTTGCGATCGCATCCTCAAACTTTTTTCCGTACAAAATATCGTCGCCTTTTAACTGATATTGGCACTTTACATGTCGTGTTTCCCGTATGCCAATTTGCGACGGAAGGGCCTGCAGGACCACATGGCCTTCCGGTTGATATTTCCGTACCATATCCATAAAGGCCCGAACTTGTCGTCTTCCCTCCATCTCCGCGCGGGTCAATTGGTCCGCATGGCTGCAATCCGCTCCATAGACGCGGGTTCCCGCCAACATATACACGTCGGAGCCCGGCACGCCTCTTCCCCATACAAAGCCCAACGGCACGTTGAATTCCTCACCGTGCTCGCGGAACAGCCGGCTGAAGCCGCGGACGGAATCCCACCCTGAAAATCTCGCACAAGTCGTTGGCGGCTGCAAATGTTCCCGGGTATAGGTTTCCAACCCCAGCCGATGACATAGATCGCCGTCACCGGTTGCATCGATGAACATTTTTGCCTTGATCGCCCCTCGTCCTGATTTGTTCTCGACAATCACGGCTTCCAATTGCCCGTCTCTTACGTAGGGCATGGAAAAGAATGTGTGCAGGCAGGGCTTTACGTTCGCTTCCTCGATCATTTCGTCCAGCTCGATTTTCATCTCATCGGAATTGAAGCCGCATCCGACACTGGCGTTGCCGCGGTCGAATTCTACTGCGCCGCGTTTATTCAGGCGCTCGATGGTTTCGCGCGTGAGTCCGGCGATGATCTGTTTTTTAAATTCCGTATCCATCAGGCTGTGCCAGACGTTGACCATGGAGTTCGTAGCCGTTCCGCCGAAGCTGTTTTGCTTTTCGATCAGGACGACGCTGGCTCCCAGCCGGGCCGCCCGGATGGCGGCGAAAACCCCCGTGCAGCTCCCTCCCAGGACGCAAATATCCGCTTCTGCAAACACGGGCAATGTCCGAGACGGCTCAGAGATAAATTCCGGAGTTGGATTGCCCGCCACAGTCCTATTCCATTGGCTGCCCGCCAAAATACTCCCCCCGGCGAATTCCAATGCCGATAACTTAAGAAAATCCCGACGGTTTCTTGTACTCATAATCCTACCTCAATGGTGGGTTTTTATCCTCTTTTTTCGACATACCGGCATTCTATCCCTTCCGGAGCCGTCTGACAATCATGGAGCAAATAAACGAATGCAATCAGGCCGTTGTTTGAGAGGCTCGGATGCTGATTGGTTAGTCCTGTTATCATACAGGAATAGCGGGTGAATAGGGTCTCAGATATTCGCATTTCCACAAGAAATTTCCGGAAAATCTGATTCTTTTTCCGTATTTTTGCGGGGATCATTTTGATTTTCTCAATTTTTCCGTATTTTTTAAAAAAGAGCATCAACATTTCCTGTTCGGACATCGCTTCATAGATAAGTAAAGGGAAGTAATATGCCTGATCCCGAAGTCGTTTCGGGACGGGATTGCTGAGCAATAACTATTGTTCGGGAACCGGTTTTACTAACCTAATGTGTTGAGAGGAGGTCGTTATGAAGGCCAAACATCTTACAATTACCGTAATTTCTCTGTTGTTGATGGGCAGTTCTGCCCTTGCGGACAGACAACTTCAGAGGTCGGAGATCCTGGAGATCTTCGAGAGAGTAACAAGTCAGCCGACCCGGGCTTGGATACCCGCAGGGACAATTAGGGCGGCCCACGAGGAGTATCGCGCGCCGGAAACGACGAGTTCGTCTGCCATTAACGGTCAGATCCAGCAAGAGATTCAGGAGCACCAAAACAATCCCGGCAAGCAGGTACTAACCGAAGAGCTTCAAAAGATGGCGCTCGATGCGATACCGTTCAACGTTCGTTACAGGTTATCCAACGAATATACGATGAACTCAACGGTCCTTGTCGAGTACGACGGCAGCCGGTTCAATTGGGAGATCGACGTCAAATCCCGCACGGATTCGGTCCGGCCGGACGCGTCGCTGGCGAGCAATTATATGACCAGAGAGTTTAACATGAACTGGAATCGCAGTCGTGCGTTCACCTGGGATGGCAGCAGATATACCTTGTATTCTCGGTCGGCTAACTACGCCATGGTGGATACGAAGGGGCGGCTTCCCCACGTGGTCAGCGGACCCTTAACGGCCGGCGTGGTTCCCTGGGGTTATAATGATTTCACTTACGGCAGGCTCTCCTCGATAAGTTCCTCGGGCGAAGAGAAGGACGTTAACGGTGGGACACAGGTCCATCTGACCCTCAAAATGTCGTATGGTACGATGCTTTTGGTGATGGACCCGGCACGGGATTACGCACTCATTTCCACCCTGGAGGAAGGATCTGAAAAGACGGTCGCGACGGAATATGCCAATCACCGCCTGGTTTCAGGCCGCTGGGTTCCGATGGCCATCTCGATAGAAGAATATGATCGATGGACGAACAAACTGTTGGGGTACGACGTTTGGAGCTTCAGCTCGGTGAGCGGGAGTACTCCCATGCTGAGCCGTTTCAATGTCGCGTATGAGCCGGATGCGTTGATCGAGTATCACTCTCCTTTGAGCGATCGGGCGTTAACGTACCGCCACACACCGATGCTCGATATGGACATGCTCTTGTCGGAGAGGTTGAATGTTGTCGCTTCAGAGGGCACCCGGACCCAGAACTGCGGGACGACTGCGCTGAAGTATGCCGCTTTGCAGTTGGGTCGGGACGTGGCCGATCAGCAGCTTGCCCGATTGATCGATGACGCGGGCGGAACGAGTTTGAAAGCGATGAAGGACATGGCGATCAATCTGGGCCTCAATGCCCGGGCCGTTCGAACCGACGTCGAGGGCCTGAAGAATCTGAACGGCTGCCAGGCGATCCTTCACATTCCGGGCAGGAACCATTTTGTCGCGCTGGCCGATATCGATGACAGCCATGTATGGTGCGTCGATCTGGCGAGTGACAGATTCTGTTATCAGGCGAGTATCCACTTCTTGGGCATGGATTGGACCGAAGGCACCGTCCTGCTGGTCTCCGATCGCGCCATTCCGAATGGATTTACTGAGATCGCCGATACCGAGCTTCAGGCCATAAGCGGCGGGAGCGGTTACGAGTGTTCTGAACAACTGCAGGAAGACGATGTCTATTACTGTACAGGTTTTTGTGAAGGGACGTATGAGTATTATCCCGAAAGATGGGGCTGCGAAGCCACCGAAAGCGGCATGTGCATAATGGACTTATTCCTAAGTTGTGCCCAAGCCGCCTGTCTCAATAATTGGAGAACTGGTTGTTACACGGGGGAATGGTACTTTTACTATATGTACGCCTGTGCGTAGTCATACTGTTTAAACATTAAGACAGGGCAGGTGAGGACCGACCGCTCACCTGCCTTTTTCACCATTAACACGCAAAGGTTATTCCATTCCAATTTGACACTTCAGAAAGATATTTGTAAAATGAGTGCTTATGAAGCGTGCCTGTTTTACACTTATCGAACTGCTTGTGGCCATAGTTGTCATCCTTTTACTTCTGGCTATTTTTATCCCTGTATTATCGAGTATCAGGCAACGGGCCAGGGCGCTTATGTGCCAATCGCGCATCCGCCAGGTAACGCTCGATCTACTCATGTACGATACGAACAATGAAACGTTTCCATATGGTTTTATGAATAAATTCAAACCTCCCCCCCCGGGAGGATTTATCGGCAATGCCATGAGAGACAAAAGCGGATGGTGGTGGTTTCACTTGATGGAGGGATACACTGAAACGAAACAAAAGATGCTCTTGTGTCCTTCAAAATCACTTTATAATCCAGATCTTAATGATAGTATTCTCTATGGCAATTATGGCGTAAACCAATCGGTTTGCACAACTCCCGGAAGCCTTCAAAGTAAAAAGGAGTTTGTCGGGGCGCCTTTGAGCAAAGACCAGATACTGCAACCCGAACGGACTTTATTGATTGTGGATTGCGGCTACAGCGTCACAAACTGGTGGCACGCGACGGATATCCCTCCCGATCCTCTCGATGGCGCTCGGGGAGCTGGTACAGCCTATATACCCGGGCTTACGATTAATGAAGACAAACATTTGATACCCGGCCAGGACCGGGATGCAATTGATGGTCGTCATCCGAACAAAACAATCAACGTGGGTTTCGTCGGTGGAAATGTTGATCGGAAACAAGCGGATGATTTATTTGTGGAGAAACGACTTGACGGTTATAAAGACAAATGTCCTTTTTGGGTTCCGGAGTGAAAGAGTCTAACGAAAGGCCTTGTCTTGAACTTTTTGCATTTCGCTATCACTCATTTGCTTAACGATGGTCTTGAATTGTAAAGTATATTCATCATGCTTAGATGACTTACTGTAGAATTCACTCCTGATGGGAAGGTGTGTTTCTGGATCAACATAATATCGCCTTCTAAAAGTTCTTGGAACACCAATTGCGGAAGTATCTGTCCATACCAAATCAAAAACTTCGCTGTTTTCATTGGTCGTGGTTATATCATCGCTTGTGGCGCGGTTCCACGTTGTTCCTTCTCGGGCTTCGGACAAATGTGCAAAGGGAAGAAGTTTTAAAAATACGGCTTCGTTTCCTTCGATTTTAGCTTGTTCGGTATCCTTAAGTGTACTCTCTTCAACAAAATTAGTATCTAATGTTTGTACTTTCAGATGTGTATTTTCGAAATCCGATAGTTCGATCTTATTCGTATCCTTATACATATAGAAACCCAAGGATTGCGATAACCATATTTCCTCTGTCAATTTTATCTCATTACCCAAGTAGGAGTAGTTTGAGATATGGAGGTTTATGGCCTTTTTGATGGCCGAGTTCATTTGGTCCCATGAATCAGCTTCGACGGTGGGTTCGTTGACTATCAGCCCGAGACCTATGATAAGAACGGCGGCGGCCGCCACACCGGCCTTGAGCCAGGTTTTGATTCTTGGCGACGAGGTTGTCCGCCTCAGTCGTTCGGTGAAATTGATCGTTTTACTTTGTCGCGTATCGGCTGTAACGGGTTCGTCCACGTGATAGACGGAGACAACGCCGGATTCGGATCGCTCGGTAATCTTCTCGATTGTCTTCAGAAGCTCTTGCACTTTCGCCAGGCATGCCGGGCATCCGCCCAGATGGGACGCGAGAGGCTCACGAAATTCGGCATATTCGTCATCGGTCGGATCGATCCCGTAAGGTATGGCATAATCGAAGATATCGCTGGGTAAAAGCGCTTTGCAGGGGATGTCGGCTGGGTCCATTTTACCGTCCGATAACTCCAGGAGCAACTTTTCCCGATGTCCGAACAGTTCCCTTCGGCAATCGGGGCAGGTGGACAGGTGCTTAAGCGTTTCGGCGTTCGTTCGGTCGAAGCCCATGGACGCGACGTCCGGGATGGCTTGCCGGGCCTGCGAGCAGTCTACCGTATTTTCGGCGGGCGTCTGGGCCAATAGCTGGCCTAAACGACATAACTGTTTATGCGTCAGGTGCAAATCCTCCAGGGTATGGAGATCGTCCCGACAATCCCGGCACTCCTTAATATGTTCGGTAATCGGAGTGGGGATCGTTATGCGGATAACCGGATCGGCCAGACTGGCGAGAAAGGGTTTGACCGTATGACATGTGACCGGTTCGTTAACGTAAGAAAAATGAAATTTCAGCAAGGATGTAATGGCGGTATTCCGACGGTTTATCTGATTGTCGTGCGTGTTCTTTGCGTTCGAAAGCAGCGTGCCCAACCGATGAATCTCCGTCTGGCAATCCGGGCAGTTGTTGATGTGGCGCAACGTGCATTCGGGAATGCCCGTCTTGGTTTCCTCATGCAGGAAATCATAGAAATACAGCCGGGCGCTCATACAATTGGAGTAGGGATTTTGAGAGATCATCCAACAAGACCTTTATTCTTATTTGGGATTATTCGGCGAATTCTTTTCGTCGCAACAGAAAGATAATGAGACACCGTTCTTTTGGACAATCGGAGGGCTTTGGCCGTATCCGCAGTGCTGAGGCCGTCACCACAACGCTTAGAAAAAACCTTTGCCTCATGTTTAGGCAAATGATTTTGAATTAAACGTAACATTCTTTCTGTTTCTTCCACATGGACCATCATATCCTGCGGATTTTCCTGTGTAAATTGATGTTTGTAAATATACGCGTATTTTTGAGCGTTGTTTCGACGATTCCGGGATCGGCGCGAGAAATCGATCACGTCGTTCGTAACCGCCTTGTAAAGGTATCTTTTGACGTCTTTAATATACGGAGGAATGGGCTTGCGTACAAGCGAAACGAAAAAATCCTGAAAGATGTCGTTTGCCTTGGATTGATCGTCAACATTAAAACGGATCACGGCAAGGATATCGTCGCCATATTTGCCAAAAACCTCCGCAGCCAATCCTACTCTCTTGTGGACTTCTTTCCCATTGTTTCCGCCTGAGATGCTGTTATCAGCGTCAGACATTCCGATTTTTTCCCAAAAAAGCCACTATCGGCAATTCAAATAATCGCCCGGCTAACATCGCTTCGTCCTGAAGTACATCATCGCCGCAAAACCAATTTATTCTATACTGTTCCCGGGAGCAAGTCAACGTTTGAGTCAAGAAAAAATGCGCTCCTATTCAAAGTTGGTCGTTTGTGTTTTCGTAAATCGTATTCATAAAAAGGTTTATGAGTCACCCCAAAAGACGGGGTACTCATTTTATTTTACTATCCTGGATAAAGAATCTGAACCGTTGAAATTAGTATTGCTGTTTTTCTGAAATGTTGTTAACAAGTACGCCGATGTCGAAGAAAAAGAAGCCATATCGTGTTTTCGTTAGCGCGGCTGAGCCGAGTGCGGACACGCACTGTGCGGGCTTGATCCGGGCACTACGCCAAAAGGATGAGGAAATGGAGTTTTTTGGCGTTGGCGGGCCGAAAATGAAAGAAGCCGGCTGCCAACTGCTGGAAAACACCGTTGACCGGGCCGCAATGATTTACAAAGCCTTCAGTCAGGTGGCTCGTTACTACAAGCTCATAAGACGCATCAATCATTTTATAAGAACAAGTGATGTTGATCTCGTTATTGTCTGTGATTCACCTTCCTTTAACTTCCACGTAGCCAAGGCGGCGAAAAAGGCAGGCGTCAAAACTCTTTTTTACGTAGCGCCTCAGCTTTGGGCCTGGGGCGGCTGGCGCATCGGTAAACTCCGCAGATGCTCTGACAAGCTCTGTTGCCTGCTCCCCTTCGAGGAGGATTGGTTTGGGAGGCGAGGCGTGGATGCCGTTTTCGTAGGCAATCCGCTCCTGGATCAATTGCAGATCGACTTGGCCCATCATGAAAGATATACCCATTTCGATGTGAATAAGGCTCGATTTGCTCTTATGCCGGGTTCTCGTCCGGCCGAGATCGATTCCCTCTGGCGGCCGATGCAGCAAATCGCGATACGCATCAAAAAGAAATATCCCGACGTCACATTTATTACCGTGGCGGTCGATTCCGGGCGAGAAGAGATCCTCAAAGCGGCGCAAATTCCCGGTTTCGATTGTCAATACAGTGTGGATTCGGTCTATAAAACCGCCGACTCGGTAGATTTCTCGATTGTCGCCAGCGGCAGCGCCACCCTGGAAGTCGCGGCGGCCGGATGTCCGATGGTTATTATGTATCAATCCAGCAAAATTTTATGGCATTTAGTTGGACGATGGCTGGTCAAAACGAAATACCTTTCCCTGGTGAATATCCTGAGCAGCCGGGGGGCGCCGACGCGTCAAAGCGGCTTTGGCGACGGTGCGCTCGTGCCGGAATTCATGCCCTATTTTACCTCGATTGATCCGATTGTGGCGAGTATCGAGCAGCTTATTGAGAAGAATGGAACATTAGTTCAGGTCAGTCGCGAGCTAACCGAGTTGACATTGCCGTTGGCTCATAAGAAAGCCTGCGAAGAAGTCGCACAGATCGCGATCGACATGCTGCCTTGAAATCAACGCCGTGGGGGGCTTTTCCTATAACTTCCATCGAAATTCTGGAGATTGTTGTTGAGTAAAAATAATCATATTCAAAGCATTAACGTTACCGCGACGTTTGCCTGTCTCGGTGCATTGACATTCTGGTCGTTAGGACCGATCTTCATTAAATATTTAGCCGGGCATCTCGATTCCTGGACGCAAAACCTGCTACGTTACTCTGTCGCAGCTCTTTTCTGGCTGCCTTTTCTCCTTCTTTCGATCAAAACGAAGAGTCTTGACAAAAGGGTCTGGCGGAGGTCCCTTATCCCGGGCATCGCGAATGTGATTATGCAGAGCTTGTGGGCGGCGGCGTTCTATTGTGTCGGTCCGGCTTTTATGGTGCTATTGACAAAAACGAATATCTTCTGGATTGCGGCCTTTTCGCTCATCCTGTTTCCGGAAGAAAGGACGCTAATCAAAAGCAAACGTTTTTGGGCCGGACTCATCTTGTCCGCCATCGGATTAATCGGAGTGATGGTCTATAAGGTCGATCTCGTTGAAGCGAAAACGATCCGGGGGATTATCATCGGCTTGGCGGCGGCCTTCATGTGGGGGGTATATACGGTCTCGGCAAGAATTGCTTTTCGAGAAATCGACTCTCGGCAGGGATTTTCTGTGATCAGTCTCTATACCGTTGCGGGGCTGGCATTGGTTGCACTTCCTTTCGGCAATCTGGAAGACTGTGTACGCCTGGGCGCCTGGCAATGGGCGTGTGTCGTCATTTCCGCCATTTTGGCGATCGCTTTCGCGCACACGCTCTACTACGCCGCCATGAGACGCATCGGGGCCACGATTCCCGCTCTCGTAATACTGGCCCAGCCGATGGTCGTCCTGGGCATCTCCAATGTCGTTTTCAATGAATCCCTGAACGGTATTCAGTTGTTGTGCGGATTGTTATTGTTGGTCGGCGCGGCTCTGGCGATCTGGGCACAGCAGGATCTCAAGAACACCGGATGAGCATCATTTATATCTCATGATCTTTCGGATGACCAAAATCTCCATCGGGCGCGTTTCCTCTGCGAATGTGATGCCGAAAGTTTCTTCGAACCAGGGTCTGAGCGTCTCGAAAGTCTGGGTCTTAAAGTTCGGCATTTCCATTGCGATAGCGATATTTTTGTGGCTCTGACCCGGCCCCGGTCGGTCGGGCAGGTTGGTCTCGTCGATGAATACCGGGCCGGCGGCTTTCTGATCCGGATTGTTCACACGAGTCAGAGTATCGATCAATGTTCCGGCGGTGAACCAGCCCCAACCGACGGGATCAGGCACTGAAACATCGCATGGATCGGGCAATTCTCTGCCGTCATAGGTTGCTATAAAGACTTGGCGCTCCTGCGTTACTTTTTCGATTTCATAGCCCATCTGTTCGAGCATGAACGTGTATCGTTCTTTTGTGGAAATATCATCTTTGTAAACGAAGTCATGATTCATCTCAACAGTGGGCGTTTCGTCCGGCCAGCGCATCAGGCCGGGACCCAGCGGATGGGATCGGAATTGACTCTTCAGATCACCTATAACAACAGTAGCGCTATACCCCTCGTGCCCGGGTAAATTCTTCGGGAACATTATGAATTTGTAGTTTTCATCTGTCTCTTTGGGTATCAACTCCATTTTCTCCGGCAGAGGCTTGTTCTCATATCTTTGTGCAATCTCCTTCAGATGCATCTGCCAGGGCAGATATTTGGGATCGTCATATTTATCTTCTTGAGCAGTAGCATCTTCAAACATTTTCTTGATATCCGGCTTTTTCAGCAGGAATTCTCTTCCCCCGGTCGTCGTATCGATCTGCCCACCAGAATAGGCTGCTCGCGTTATCTCAGGCGGCCCTGATTCCCCAAAGATAATGCCGACGCTCTCACGTTTACCGACAGTGATCTCCTCGAATATCTCCGTTTCTTTCATCTGAGTATATGTGTTGCTGTGATTCATCAGGAGGACTTCAATAGAGTACGTACCCGCCGGCACTTCTCGACTGAACTTTTTGCCGGGGAGGATGTCTGTACGTGGATGGCCGCCACCGATCATATATCCTCTATTCCCATTGCGGATCTTGATCTCTATATGATAGTCGCTGTTGCTATCCGGCATATTCTCTCGACCAAATACGGCTTCTACATTTTCCTCCCAGAACGCTTCGCTGAGTTCGATGGATAGATTTGATGGTTCAATAAGCCTTCCTCCGCTGCTGTATCCGGTGCACTTACCTTCCTCGTTAAATCGCAGCGTTACGCTTCCCGTATAGAGCCCATCGGCGGAGGTGTCGAAGCGATAGGTCCATAACTCTCGGCTCTCAATCGTTTCGATTTTGTCAGGTTCGCCACAGAGAGTCAATATCCGATCCTTCGTTGTCTTGTGATAAGTGATGAATTGGTTCAACCGGTTTTTATTCTCGAAAGTGAGGCCGTTGCAAATCAGGTCGATCATCTTTTCCATACCATCCTGGACTCGATACGTTTTGCCGCCGGTGATCAGCCACCTCTCACCAGGGTGCTTCACGCCCAGGGCGCGGGCTAATGAGTTGTACATTCCCTTGTCCGATTCGAATAAGACAGGGACGGCGATGTTGTTAGAGTCTATAAATTTCCGGATGCGTTCTTTGTTCTTTTCCATCGCGACGATAAGAATCTCGATATTATCATTTGAGACGTATTGATCTAAGAGCGTCTGAAACGTTGTCCATCGCCGGCCACGAACATTTCGATCCCAAAAGTAGAGTAAGAGATTCTTATCCCGATAATAGGCCAGGTTGAACG
>Ga0272442_10007840_pt1 | contig 13707 bp, 14 predicted proteins | sample SSMForm2O_FD_200262 | JGI IMG/M metagenome (GOLD analysis project Ga0272442, IMG submission 200262) | Marine sediment archaeal communities from Little Sippewissett salt marsh, Falmouth, MA, United States - SSM-Form-2O | ecosystem: Environmental > Aquatic > Marine > Wetlands > Sediment ...
CGGCGACGAGCAGTTGAGTGGCTGCTCGACGAGGGGCTCATCGACGCCACGGAGGCAGCGGACTATCTAAGGGGTCATCCGGTTCCGGCGCTGCCCTGACCGCGAGCACGGGCCAAGAGCCGCCGTACGGGTTCTCTGGACGGTGGTCCCGACTGACCTCTCGCCGTCACGTTGTGTCCGCCCGCTCGCCGACGCCGGTCGGCCGGCGTGACCAATCGTGACCAATCGTGACCGATGAGAGGGGTTCCTGCGGTTTGTAGCGGTCCCGAAGGGCAATGTGTTCTTGCTGGTCAGTGGGAGCTTCGGAGTTCTGTCCAGGGGGTTCGGAACAGCCTCACCGTCGCCTGTAGACAGGTGGTTGGGGTTCGAGTCCCCTCGCCGGCTCCAGCATCGGTGCAGGTCAAAGCCGATCTTCGCCTAGACCATGCTCATCTCCCCACGCCTCGGGCACGCGGACCCGGGACGGCGGCTGGCGAGCGCACGGCAGGGTCTTGACCGCGTCCGAGGGCGGCGGGCCAGTCGCATCGACTCTGGACAGTTGCCCTCGGTTCTGGACGACCGGCGCGCAAGGGAGGTGGCCCGTGAAGGACATCCGCGGCATGGTCGGGGCACACGATTGGGCGACCCGGGTTCCCGACGGTGCGCCAGCGATTGCTGACAGTACGGCCTGGCATGCCGTAGGTGCGGCTCGGTCCGTCGACGGGAGTCCATCGTGCCTGCACGACGGACTGCGTATCAGCACATCGACGATTCGGGGAACACGCTCACCATCGGCCCGGTCCAGAAGGGTCACCAGGCACCGGGCAACTGGACGCCGCAACATGTCACTGACGGGGCGTTACGCTCGCGCGGTGACGAGCGGGCAGGCGCTCTGGATCGTCCGTACTGTCGCAGGCCGGCGTTCTCAACGGGGGGTCGGATGACGTCAACCATCGCGACCTGGGCGGGTAACCGGGCCAACCGACCCACGGCGGTCCTGCGGCCGGCGTCGGAGGAACAGGTCGCGGACATCCTGGCCAAGGCCGCAGCCAACGGGCGGCGGTTGAAGCCCATCGGGGCTTCACATTCCTGGAGCGGCGCCCAGCTCACCGACGGGGTTGTGCTGCAGTTGGATCAGATGCAGGGCGTCCTCGCCGTCGATGCCGAGGCCGGGACGATCCGCGTGCGTGCTGGAACCCGGCTGAAGGATCTGATGCGACTGCTGGGAGAACGAGGGCTGTCGCTGCCGGTTCAGGGATCCATCGCGGAGCAGAGCATCGCTGGTGCCACCGCAACCGGCACCCATGGAAGCGCCCCGGGACAGGGTTGCCTGAGCACGCTTGTCACCGCGCTGCGACTGGTCACCCCCGACGGCACGGTGCGCGCAGCATCCAGCGACGATACCGACCGACAGTCCCGGGATCTGTTCGACGCGTCCCGAGTGGGCCTCGGTGCGCTCGGTGTCATCACTGAGATGACGCTGCGGATCGTGCCGGACTTCGTGCTGCGCGAGGAGGTCGAACCGGTCGATGCGCCTGATGCGGTGCGAGACCTCGAGGCCATCCGGACCAGCGCCCCGTTCGTCAAGCTCTGGCTGGTCCCGCACACCGGAAAGGCATTGGTCTTCCGGTACTGGCCCACCGACGAGGCGCCCACCCTCTCGGCGTTGGCGGGCTGGGTTGACGAGAAGATCGTCAACAAGTACCTGCTGCGCAGCCTCCTCGCGGCGACACGCAGCTTCGACATCGCTGCCCCACCGGTGATGCGCCTGGTCGGCGCGGCCTACCTGTCCGGGCGTACGCGCATCGGCCCGGCGCGCGACATCCTGGGGCTGCCGGTTCCGCCAGCGCACGGCGAGATCGAGTACGGCCTGCCGCTGGCAGACGGGGCCGAAGCGTTCGCACGCCTCGAACACCTCGTCCGCAACGGGGGTCACCCCATCGCCTTCATCCAAGAGCTGCGCTTCTCCGCCGCTGATGACATCTGGCTGTCACCCGCGTACCAGCGCGACACGTGCTGGCTCGGCGCCTACTCGCAAGACCTCCGCAGCGAAGATCCCTACACGCTGGCCGCTGAGGCGATGCTGCATGAGTACGGTGGCCGACCCCATTGGGGGAAGACGTTCACCGCCGACCGGGACTACCTCGCAGTCGTCTTCCCGCGCTTCGCCGACTTCAACGCGCTCAGGCGCCGTCTCGACCCGGCCGGAGTGCTCCGCAACGACTTCACCGACCGCGTATTCGGCAGCAACTTGTAGTTGTGCTTGGGCTGTTCGGCGGGTGCTCGGCACGTGAGGAGACAGACGCTTCGGTCGATGCCGCGGTGCCCGAGCCGACGCAGACGGCAGCACAGCCATCGGCAGAGCCCGCGCCATCAGATGACTGGGTGGCCTGCGGCTTCACCGCCGAGCAACTGGTGGTGGTCGAGGACTACATCGAGGCGTGGAACGAGCAGGACGTTGATGCGGTGATGGCGCTGACCTCGCCGACCGGTCGAGTGGGGAAAGCAAGGGGTGGGGTCCCGGCAGCGCGACAGGATCAGCTGCGTGCATGAGGCGGCCTTCCAGGTGGGCCTTACTCTGGCCCCGGACTTCGATGCGTGCGTTGGGCGGTTCACCCCTTGGGGCGAGTGACGGGCTGCGTCGTGGCGTACCCGTCCTTGCGCTCGCGGGGCAACGCCTTGCGAGCTCAGATGCGCAGCGGTTCCCGTGCCCCCCTGCCGCTCTTACCGCGCCACTGCACAAGAGTGAGCAGGACACCGGCGCACACGCCCCAGGTGCCGTGCCCGACGACGCCCCGGATGTGGCTCTCCGGCAGGTAGTCCAACGCCGTGCTCAGCGACATCCCCTCGTCGACCACCAGCCAGGCACCGGCTCCGACGACCGGCCCGGCGACCCAGGCAGCCGTGCCGCGGCGAGTCAGCCACGCGGCGATGACCCCGTAGGTCGTGCCGAGCGTGCGGTGCATCGCGAGCCCGATCCGGGCGGCGGTCTCGTCGTCCACATCCCGACCCGTCACTCCCGCCATCTGGCGTCCCACCTGCACAAGCGACCCGCCCGGTGCGATCTGCTCCTCGGTGTCCTTGGACGCCTGGCTCTGTCGGGCGTAGTACCAACCGGTGGCCTGGTCCATCAGGCGACTGGAGACGTAGCCGATCAGCGCACCCGTCACAGGGGATGCGCCTCCACTGCCCATGGTCCCACCATGCCCCCCGTCGTCCATGACATCAAGGTGTTGGCGTGCCGCGACCCAGTGGGCTCGCCCACCTCGTGCACCTGCAGGTGGGATACGTGCACGTCCGGCCACATCTGGGCGCGCCGCTCGGAGAAGTCACGAGCAGCGGTCAGCACAACGTCCGGCGACAGAGCCGTGTGCTCGCTGAACCGCACTGTGGGCATGCGGTGAGGGTAGGTGGCGTCCGCATGTGCGTGTGATGAGTGGCCGGGGCGGCGTCATCGCGTGAGGCTGGACAACGGCCGCAGGCAGGACTACTGATGAAGGTGACTGCACCGATGGGCATCCGGTCCCTTACCCGACCGAAAGGCCTCGTGGGTCCGGTGCCCCTGATGGGAAGGGGGACGCCGTGCGATTCGTCACGACGTACCGGTTCAAGCCGTTCAGCACCAAGCAGGAGACTCAGCGGCTCCTCGCGGTGTTCGCCGAGGTCGGGAACGCGCCCGGCGTGACCGACCACCTCGTCTATTCGGACGGCTCGGGTGGTGTGGTCTTCGGCGAGACGGACGACATCAAGGGCCTGTACCGCAACGTGATCGCCTACGACGAGTTCGTCGACTTCGAGACACACATCGCCCTCACCGCTGAGGAAGCTGTCCCTGAGGTTGCCGCCGTCGTCACCGACTAGCGGGCGTCCGGCGGCTTTCGGGCAGCTGGCCAGCGGCGGCGGGCGGACTCGAGGGCCCTCCGATGGAGTCCTCGGGTCGCAGAACGAGCAGTGCTGATGGGGCGCGCCCCGGCGCATGCCAGACCCGGAAGCCCGGCACCACACGCACGCCTACGCCTGACCGGTCGTGGGTCAGCGGTCGGCGCCGGGGTGGTCGCGCAGGGCGTCGTGCCGGTCACCGACCGGGCCGGTGTGCACGGTCACCCGTTGCAGGCGGGGCACGGCGTGGATCATGCGGTGTTCGGCGTCGGTGGCGATGCCGTGCGCCTGCGCCAGCGTCAACGCCGGGTCGAGCCGGATCACCGCCTCACCGATCAGGTCGTGCCCGACCCAGCGCAGCCGCAGCCGGTGGACCGACTCCACACCGGGGGTTCCGCGCAGCACCCGCTCCCCGGCACCGACCAGTTCGGGGTCGACCGCGTCCATCAGCCGCCGCCACACCTGACCGGCGGCATCACGCAGGACGTAGAGGATGGCCACCGTGATCAGCAGCCCGATGATCGGGTCGGCCAGGTCCCAGCCCAGCCCCACCCCGGCCGCGCCGAGCACCACAGCCAGCGAGGTGAACCCGTCGGTGCGCGCGTGCAGCCCGTCGGCGACCAGCGCAGCCGAGCCGATGCGCCTTCCGACCCGGATCCGGTACCGGGCCACGGCCTCGTTGCCGACGAACCCGATCACCCCGGCCGCCGCGACCGCACCGAGGTACGCCAGCTGCTGCGGGTCCCGCAGCCGCGTCATGGCGGCATACCCGGCCGACACCGCCGACGCGGCGATGAAGGCGACCACGACCAGCCCGGCCAGGTCCTCGGCCCGCCCGTAGCCGTAGGTGTAGGAGCGGGTGGCCGCCCGCCGACCCACCAGGAACGCGATCGCGATCGGAATAGCGGTCAACGCGTCGGCGACGTTGTGCAGGGTGTCCGACAGCAGCGCCACCGACCCCGTCAGCAGCACCACCACCGCCTGGGCCGCCGCCGTCAGCATCAGCCCGGCGAAGGACACCCACAGTGCCCGCAGCCCCTCCCGGCTGGCCGCCAGCGCCTCATCGACCTTCTTGGTCGCATCGTGGCTGTGCGGGGTGACCAGGTGGGCGAGCCGGTGCCGCAGGCCACCCCACCCGCCATGACCATGGTGATGACCCGCGGGCTCCACCGAGCCGGCACCCGGTTCTCCCGACGTGGTCCTGAACTCGGCACGCGACGTGCCAGGAGCCAGGTTCAGACCCACAGCGACCACCTCCCCGGTCGCGGCCCCTCCTCCTCGTGGATACTCCACGCCCGCACGGTCGACCAGGGACCACAGCACCCACCCGCGCGGACCATCGACCGCGACGAGGCCGCGTGCACGTGTGTATCAGGGAGGGCCCGTTCAGCGCCTCGCCTCGCGCCGCGAAGTCGTCGAGCAGCCTTGCCCCGGCCCCGCCGGTTCCACACCCTGAGCAACCCAGTCGACGACCAGCGACGCGTCGACGTCGGCCATCAGTGAGTGGCCCCGTCATCGACGACAACAGCGGCAGCCGTGGGGATGCTCGGCGTTCGTGGCCGCCCGCACCTGCGCGACGTGCTGCCACCACTCGGCCAGTGACATCCGAGGGTGCGACGTCCGGACTCCGGCCAGCCGCTCGACCTCCACGCGCGGCACGAGCAAGCGATTGCCTCGCCGCCGGGCAGCGAGTCGACCACGACGGATCCACCTGCGGATGGTCGCGGCCACCAGCATGATGCGACTCGCCGAGGTCCACGTCGGGCGTCCCGGGCAACTGGCGATGCTGGGTCGCCAGTTCCCTCGTGCACAAGGGACGGCGCTGTTGTGGACGAGAGGTGGGATGTGTCGGAGCTGGGTGGCATGATTCGAACATGAGTTCGAACAGCGCGAGCAGCGGTCACGCTCCGACCATCGTCAAGGAGCTGCACGACGTGCTCGACCGGCTGCTGGTCGCAGACCTGTCTGGGCTGACTGCCGACGAGCGGGCCACGATGGTGTCGTTGACGTTGAGCGCGGAGAGCCGGCTGCGTGCCGGCGTCCTAGACGCGATCGGCTCCTTCGACACCGCCGACGTGGCGGCGACGACGCCGTACCGGACGACCAAGCGGTGGCTTGAGCAGCGGACACGCATGTCACCAGGAACCGCCGCGCACATGGCCCGCTCGGCTCGGGTGCTGCGCGACCACTTGCCCGCCACCCGGCATGCTCTCGGCCGCGGGTCAATCTCCCCCCAGCACACCTCAGCCATCGTCGAGGTGGTGCGCAAGGTCGGCATCGACCACGCGACGACGGCCGAGCCCATCCTGCTGCCGCTCGCCCAGCAGGTCGAGCCCTCGGTCGTGCGCCGCGCCTCGGCGGCGATCTTCGCCCGTGTCGACCCCGAGGGGGCGGAGAAGGCGCTGCACGACGCCTACGACCGCCGTGGGGTGTCGCTGAGCATCTCCGGCCTGCCCGGCTCCGAGCGCGGCTACCTCGACGGCGTGCTCGACGTCGAGTCGACCGAGCTGCTGCTCGCAGCCCTCCAGCCGCGCATGTCGACATCCGGGCGGGATGACCCCCGTACCGCGCGTCAGCTCCGTGCCGACGCGCTGATCGACATCGCCAAGTTGGCCCTCGACTCAGGCGAGGAGCCCGAGCTGGGCAGCGAGCGGCCCCACCTGTCGGTCGTCATCGACGAGCAGGCCCTGCAGTCCGGCATCGGCACCGCAACCCTGCCGTGGACGGGGGTCGCCGTCCCCGCCGGCGCCGTACGCCGCTGGGCCTGCGACGCTCAGCTCACTCCGGTGCTAGCCCGCCTCCTCCCCCCACCCGCCGTCGGCAAGTCCCGGCCTTCCGGCCCCAGCGCGATCCAACTGGGCGGGGGATGGCTACCCATGGACGTCGGCCGAGCCTCCCGGCTCGCCACCACCGGGCAGGTCAAGGCCCTGCGCGTGCGCGACGGCGGATGCGTCCACCCCGACTGCCCCCGCACCCCCGCCTACTGCGACGCACACCACGTGCAGCACTGGATCGACGGAGGTCCCACCTCTCTCGACAACCAGGTGCTGCTCTGTCGTCACCATCATCGGACGCTGCACCAGGGCATCTGGTCACTAAGACCGGACGCCGGTCAGCCCGGCAAGTTCTGGGCGACCAGCGCCGGATGGGACAGGCCCGCACAAACCGCAGCCGACCGATCACCAGTCCTCACACCCGCGGGCCACCCACCAGGCCCACCACCCGCGATGCGCCGGAATGGGATCAACGACCAGCCGGCCTGGGCCGGCAGACCCGCCCCCACGTGACGCACCCACCAGCCATGACGGCTGGGCCGACCTTCGACGTTCACCCCAGCCCGCAGGCGCTGGGCGACGCCGTCCTGCTCGCACAGGCGACCGGGATCTCGGCCAGCGTCGGCCGGTTGCCGGCGAGGTCCTGAGGAATCGAGCCGCGACTGCGGCCACATTGCGCCACGCCCCGACCAGCACCAGGGCCACCAGGCCGACCGGACAGCGACCTCGACCCGGCGCGCGTCGAGATGATCCGAGAGAAGAAGGCCCTGGCTGATGCGGTGGTGGCCGACGGGGAGCGCTGGCTCACCGAGCTGTCCTCCAGCGCCTTGCGCGACCTGTTCACGCTGTCCGCGGACGCTGGCGATGAGTAGCCGGTTTCCACCGCGGGCCCGTCCCCGTCCGGTCACCGACGGGATCCGGGCCCGAAGCAGACGCGGGTCCATCGCTCAGACGTGGTGGTCGGAGCGGTTCATCGAGGTGCTGGAGTCGCTGGGGGTGGGGGGACGTCTGCAGCGTGGACGCACCTATGCGCGCAAGGGCCAGGTGATCGACCTGGAGGTGTCGGCAGGTGTCGTCACCGCGAACGTCCAGGGCACACGGGCCCGCCCTTACCGCGTGCGGATCGGGGTCCCCGCGTTCGACAAGACCGCATGGGGGAGGATCACCGACGCGCTGGCCGCAGACGCCTGGTACATCGCCAGGCTGCTGGCCGGCGAGATGCCCGAGGACATCGAGCAGGCTTTCCGCTCGGTCGGACTGTCGCTGTTCCCGGACAGTGCCGACGAGCTCTCCCTGGACTGCACCTGCCCGGACTGGTCGGTGCCGTGCAAGCACATCGCCGCGGTGTTCTACCTGCTGGCCGAGTCGTTCGACGACGACCCGTTCGGGATTCTCACGTGGCGAGGACGGGACAGAGAGGAACTGCTCGGAGCCCTGTCGGCCGTACGGTCAGGCACCCACCCCGCCGACCGCGTCGACAGCGAGTCCGTCCCGCCGCTCGCCGACTGCCTCGACTCGTTCTTCGCGCTCCAGTCCGAGCTGCCGTCCCCGGCACCGGTCGCGACGCCCAGCGACGCCCTGCTCGACCAAGTACCTCCGGTCGACGTCGCGGTCCGCGGAACCCCCCTCGTGGACGTGCTGCGCGGCGCCTACGTCCAGCTCGGCCGTCCCCATGGGTCCGAGTAGGTGGGGGCCACGCGCCCCCGCGGCGGAGACCTTCCGGCAGACCGCGCAGCACGACCTGCTGCACGCGGGTGGCTTGCTGGTGCTTGGGAGTCGCAGACTCTGCGGGGTCGCCCAGAAGCCCGTGCCGGTGGGCGTGCAGTGCACCGGCCGTAGGTCAGCCCCGGCAGCGCTCGCGGATCTCTATCGCTCACCGCTGCTCCCTAGCGCTCACCGCTGCCACGTGAACGTGCCGAGATCGTTGGCCATCTCAAGTGTTGTTGCATCGGACTCGGGGGCATAGCTCGCAGCGAACGGATGGTCCGCGACCCCCACGCCACCTCCGCAGAAGGCCGCTGCGATCCCGTCCCTCGCCGAGTTCATGTTGGGCGTGAAGTCGGCCTCGATCGCCGTAGCGCCAGAGACGCGAGAATCCAGGGAGATCTGCCCCTCGCATGTCACCGCAGCCTGAGGGGCTCCGCTGTCGTCCCAGTACAAGTCTCGATCTCGAGCGTCCATGTCAGGCCGCCTCCGCTGCCGGCCTCCAGCGACCCCGCAGTTGGCTCCATGCCCAGCGTGATGTCAGAAGGTGCCTCGCGCCACGAAACCAGCGACCAGTCTCCAGCGATCGCCTCTGCGGGGGTTTGTTCCCCCATCGGGCTTCCGTTGCCACCGGTCTCGGGTTCACCGCCGTTGCCCGCAGGCCAGTCCCCGATGAACCACGCCACCACCAGACCGGCAATCACCGCCGCCACGATTCCAGCAAGCCACTTGCCCATGTCCGGCACCCCCATTCCCCATGGACTGCCCCGGCCTTGTCCCGCATCACTTCCTGAGCATCCCGCGCCGACCTCGTCGCGAGAACGGAAGGAAGTCCTCGGGGTCGCACATCGACGACGCGACCCGTTGCAGGGTGAGCGGCATGATGTCGAGGTGCAGCGCGCGGCTGTGCCCGTGTGCATCTCGCTCGAACACCACGAGCATGGGGTCCAGTCCTGGCTCGCCGAGATCCAACCGGTAGACATCCGGGTCGTCCAGGTCAGCGGCAACCAGGGGCCAGCCACGTGCCAGGGTGGGCACGGGCGAGAGGAACCGCATCCGAAGGGCCCCGCCACGGACGACGACTTGGGCGCCGAGACCGAGGAACCCGCGCAGCCTGATGTCGGTGGGTCCGGCGTCCAGCCGGTAGCGCCCGACGAGGTCCTCCCACTCGTCGGGACGCTGCGCCGCGGCCGGGCGCTTCACCGCGTCGTCGTCCCCGAGGAGCCGACGCAGCAAGCCCAGCGTGGCGGACGGAAGCCAGAGGTCCGCTGTCCGCGCGCCATTCGTGAAGGCCATCACTGCCAGGTCGTCGTCGGGTGCGAGGAACACCTGGGAGTGAAATCCCGGGTGCGTCCCCTGGTGCCCCACCACCGGCCGACCCCCGACGCCGTGACGCATGAACGCCAGCCCCATGCCAGGGATGCGCGGGTGGGGCTGGTACTGCGGCGCCACCATCTGCGACCAGCTGCGCCCGCTCAGGATGGGCCCACCACCGGCCCCCCCGGCTGCGAGCAACGCTGCCAGGTACCGGGCCATGTCGGCCGGCGTCGAGTACAGGCCCGCCGCTCCGACCGTTGCCATGTCGCGCTCGCGCACCTGCTGCACACCCCGGGCCCGCACCTCGTAGCCGGTGGCGAGCCGGGCCGTCACGGTCGGCGACCGGTGCATGGACGAGGCCGTCATGCCCAGGGGCCCGGTGATGTGCCGGCTCACGTAGTCGCCGAGGGGCACCCCGCTCACGTCCTCGACGATCTGCCCGAGCGTGGCCGGGGAGTGGTTGCCGTAGACGAATCGCGAGCCTGGCCGCGCCCGCACCATGAGGGCGCCTCCGTACAGCTCCGCCAGAGACGGCACGCGTTCGCCTGCCGGGACGCTCTCGCCGAAGTCCGGGCGAAGCATCCCGGACGGCCCAGCCAGCTCGCCGAGCCCGGCCGTGTGGGTCAACAGCTGCCGGACGGTGGCCTGCGGCCACCCCGGGTCGGCGTTGACCAGGCGGAACGCCCGCAGGCGCTCGTTCGCCGCGGCGTCCAGGTCAATCAATCCCTGCTCGTGCAGCTGCATGATCGCGACGCCCGTCACTGTCTTGGTGATCGACGCGACCCGAAACCCCGTGTCCTGCGTGACCGGGCGACCGGTCCGGATGTCGGCGACACCATGGCCGGCGAACGACACGAGGCGACCGCCGTGGACGACACCCATGGCCAGGCCCACCACCGGGTGGTCGCTCACCACGTCCTTCACGACGTCGCGGAGAGCCGCATCAACTGCGTTGGCGTCCACAGGCCGACCCCTTGTCGCTCTGGGAAGGGTGCCCACCATCATGGCCCCCCCACTGCGGCGACGGCGAGACCAGGCGCGCGGCGACCACGGTGCCCTGTGGCCCTAACCTCACGCGTGCTGCCGGACCAGCCTGGGGGTGGCCGCCGAAGGAGGCTGCGATGGAGCGGACGGTGCTGTCTCACCCGTTCGGGACACCATGACCACGACACTGGGGTGGATCGTCGGCTCGGGGCTCCTGATGAGCATGCTGGCCCTGTCCGGCAGCCTCACGCTGGTACTCCCGCCGTCATGGTTCGACCGTCTCGTGCTCCCGCTGGTGGCGCTAGCGGCAGGGTCGTTGCTCGGTGGCGCTCTCTTCGTCATGGTGCCTGCAGCGGTGGCGCAGCTGGGGAACAGGTTGACGGTGTTTGTCGCGCTGGCTGCGGGCGTGGTCGTCTTCCACCTGCTCGAGCAGTTTCTGCGCTGGCACCACTGCCACCGCGCAGTGTGTCCGCATGCGCCGGCGGGCACGCTCGTGCTGGTCGCCGACGCCGTGCACAACCTCATCGGCGGACTGGCCGTGGGCTCTGCCTTCGTCATCGACATCCGGCTCGGCGTGGTCACCTGGCTCGTCGCTGCCGCCCACGAGGTGCCGCAAGAGCTCGGAGACTTCGGGATCCTCGTGCACAGCGGCTGGAGCCGACGCTCAGCCCTGGGCTACAACGTGCTGTCGGCCCTGACGTTCCTGCTCGGTGGGCTCGTGGCCTACGGCGCCTCGGCGAGCCTCGACGTCGCCGTTCTCGTGCCGTTCGCAGCCGGAAACTTCATCTACATCGCCCTGGCCGACCTCGTCCCCGAGATCACGACCAGCCCAGCGGCAGGTGCGAAGGTGGTGCAGACAGCGTGCTTCCTGGCAGGCCTGGGGCTCCTGCTGGCCACCGCCATGCTGACGACGTGAGCACGGCCCCCGCTGACCGAGGTCCCCGACGAGCCCGGTGAGCCGAAGCGGGAATCGCTCTCGGCAGGACCTCCGGCCGTTGACGCCCACCGGCTGCGAGCCGAGTGTGGGGGCTGCAGGAAGAGCGCATCAGCAGGAAGCACCGAGAGGAGCAGCCATGACCGGCTACCTGACCACCGCGGAGCGGATCACCGCCCTGGGACCGGCCTACCAACGCGTGCTGGCCACCGGCGAGACGATGCAGCTCGTCGCGCTCACGCTTGATCCGGGCGAGGAGACGGGGCTGGTCAGCCACGCCGATGCGGACCAGCTGGTCGTCTTCCTCACGGGATGGCCGATCGAGGTCACCGTGGCAGGTGAGCACCATCAGGTGTCGGCGGGCACCGTGCTGCTGGTACCCAAGGGCATCGAGCACCGCTTCACCAACAGCGGCAGCCTGCCCGTCACCATCCTCAGCGCGTTCGCGCCGCCCGAGCTGCCCGAGGGCGTAGTCAGGGAGACCCGGTCCTGACGGCCGCCCAGCAGGACTCGAGAACCTGCCTGACGTTGGCCTCTCAGCTGCGAGGGAGCAGGTAGTCGATCACGGCGTCGGCGGGGTAGGGAAGGTCGTGCGGACGGCTGCGCGCGATGCTGGCGACGGCGGTGAAGTCGGCCCCGGCCGTGACCAGGGCAGGCTCCTCGTAGTCGTGCGGACGTTGCTGGGGCAGCCCCGCTGCCGACATCAACGCGTTGCACAGGCACTGGCGGCCCTCGGTGTTGGCCTCGCGGCCGCCCTTTCGTCCGACGTACTGCGCTGCCGGCTCCGCCGGGCAGCGGTAGCCGATGTCCCCGTCCGGTCGGCGGTACGGCGTGCGCAGGGCGCCGAGGTCGCACACGCTCGGCCGGTCCTGGACGACCTGAGGGTCCGAAAGCGTGCCGTCCACCTCCACCACCTTGAACGGGAACCCCGTGGGCGAGGCTCGCCAGTCCGTGCGCACGACCGGTTCGTCCCCCGCGACGACGGAGTCGAGCACTCGGCGCTTCAGCGCCTCGTCGAGCCCTGACTCGGCCGAGAACGCGAAGGCCGTCCCGACCTGCACCCCTGCCGCGCCAGCATCGAGGGCCGCTTGGACGGCATCCGGGCTGGCCTGCCCCCCGGCCAGCCACACGGGTAGACCCAGTGCCAGCACGGCCGGAAGATCGACCTCGTCGCGTTCGCCGTAGATCGGCTGGCCGTCCTCCGTCGTCTGGCGTGCGCCCCGCGGTGGGGCGTTGTGCCCGCCGGCCGAGGCAGCCTCGACCACGAATCCGTCCGGGCGGCTGGACGGATCGGCCGCCAGCCCGGTCGCCAGGTCGGTGGACGACACGATCGCGAGCATCTGTGGGCGGGCCAGAGGTGGGCCGTCGCCGAGCAGCGCCCGAGGGCTGCAGCGCACCGCGAAGCTGCCGTCCTTGCTGGTCGTCCCCTGGGTGCGGATCGACAGCGCGACCCCGTCCCGCCGGGCCAGCCGGTCGAGCAGGCCGGGTACCTCCGCTGGGTTGCCGGCTCCGACCAGTACGTAGTCCACCTCGGCCAGCAGCGCGCCCAGCAGGCCGAACAGCAGCGGCAGCTCGATCTTGCGCAGGTAGTTGATGCCGACGACTCCGTCGTGCCCTTCCTTGGCAAGAAACACTTCGCAGAAGTTGGCGACCACGACCAGCTCCACGGACGCCCGCGAGGGCTGCAGCGTCAGCATCGGGACGTTGCGGTACTTCTGGCCCGCATCCCGTCCGCCGGGGAGGAAGTAGGTGTCGAGCACCCGCTGGGCGATGTCGGGCACCGGGAAGGCCGCCAGGGCTCGCCGCATGTCACCGTCGGCGTCGCCGTCCTGCAGCCGGCGGGCCGCCACGACGTCGAGCGCCGTGCCCGAGACCGCGCCCAGCTGGCCCCGCCGCGACACAGCCCTCGCGAGCTGCCAGGACGACACGGCGACGCCCATCCCGCCCTGAACGACGACCGGGTGAGCGGCGCCATTCATCGGGGGTGGACGGTTGCGCTGGGATGCATCCGGCATGGCGGGCCCTCCTCGCCGAAGAGTCGGACGAAGTCGCCCCCGAGGGCAGGCCGCGCACGAGGCTACGGTTGCGTAGCTACTGCCAAGGTACTCCCCGAGCCCGTCAGCGGCCAGGACGAAC
>Ga0272442_10007841_pt1 | contig 13706 bp, 12 predicted proteins | sample SSMForm2O_FD_200262 | JGI IMG/M metagenome (GOLD analysis project Ga0272442, IMG submission 200262) | Marine sediment archaeal communities from Little Sippewissett salt marsh, Falmouth, MA, United States - SSM-Form-2O | ecosystem: Environmental > Aquatic > Marine > Wetlands > Sediment ...
CCCGCCGCAAGAACCTGCGGGTCATGCGCATCGGCAACATGGAACGGCTGCGCGGCTTTGCCGGACAGAGGGTGGTGGATTTCAAGTCCCTCATGGACGGGGGAATCATCGCTCAGTGGTCCTTCACTCCAAGGACCCGGTGCCCCGAAGACCTGCTTCCCGCCCGGGCCTGCTTCCGGGGGAGGGACTACGAGATCCGGAGGCTCCCCACGGCCGTGGAAATCGAGGACCTGCTTTTCGGCTGGCTGGTGGAGTGCGGCATCACCAGTAATTCCGTCATCTATGTCAAAAACGGCGTGACCGTGGGGATCGGCACCGGGGAGCAGGACCGGGTCGGTGTGGCGGAAATAGCCCGGGACAAGGCCTACCGCAAGCTGGCTGACCGGCTCTGCTGGGAACAGCACGGCCTGCCCCTGTACAAGCTCACAGACCCGGAAGCGCGGGCGGAGATCGAGACGCAGGTCAAGCAGCGCCGGGGAGGCCTGGCGGGCAGCTGCATGGTCTCGGACGCCTTTTTCCCCTTCCGGGACGGCGTGGATGTGGGGCTGCGCGAGGGTGTGACCGCCGTGATCCAGCCCGGGGGCTCGGAGCGGGATTTCGAGAGCATCGAGGCCTGCAACGAGGCCGAAGCGGCCATGGTCTTCACCGGGCAGCGCTGCTTCAAGCATTAGCCGGAGCCTGCAAGGAGGAGATCGTGCCTAGCAGTATACCGGTGCTTTTTGTTCGCGGAAAAACCCTGGCAGAGGCCTATGAGAAGGCGCTGATCGCTCTCTACGAGGAGGGAATCCGCCTGCCCACCCAGTACGACAAGCCGGGAGACCCCGAGAGCATCGACGCCACCATGAATATCACCGTGGAAGAACCCGACGCGGATCCCATGATCCACAAGGCCTTCCCCGGCGGCATCGAGGACCTGCGGGAATATGTCATGGAGCTTGAGGGCGCCAAGGACCACTGGACCAAGAACATGAACGACCCCGAGGATACCCGCTGGGAGTATACCTACCACGGGCGACTGGCAGCCTACGGCAGCTGGCGGGAGCGGGTCGGAGACAGGTCAGAGACCGTGGGAGACTTCCGGATCGATCAGATCGAAAAGGTGATCGACAAGCTCATTGCTGAGCCGGCCACCCGCCAGGCCCAGATGATCACCTGGATGCCCAATATCGACTTCGATTGTTACGACCCGCCCTGCCTGCAGTCCCTCTGGTACCGGCTGCTCGTCGACGAGGAAGGTACGGCCTGGCTGAACAGCAATGTCCGTTTCCGCTCCAACGACGCCTGGGGAGCGAATTTCATGAACATGTTCGGCTTCTGCCGCTTCAACCGAGAGGTGATCGCCGACGAGATCGCCCGCCGGAGCGGGAGATCTGTGGAGCTGGGCAGGCTGAACTGGCAGGCGGATTCCTTCCATATTTACGGCAAGGATGTGGAAGCGGCGGAACAGCGCTTTTTCAGCCGCCTTCAGACCACATCCTTCGAAGAGCGGATTTTCAATTTCCGGGATCCCCTGATCCATGAGATCTACAACGAAGCGGAAGCGCAAGTGCGGGCCAAGATCGAGGAGTACGACCGGCGTCACTCCTGAGAACTGCCGGCAGTTGTGTGTCATCCATTCCCACGAACAGCAATCGGCCGCCGCAGCATGAAAAGAGGAAGCAATGTACGAGAAGAACGTAGAGCATCTGGAATCCCTGGTCGCCCGGCAGAACCGGTGGCGGGCGGATACCCTGAACCTGATCGCCAGCGAGAATGTCCTGAGCCGGCGGGTGCGGGAGCTGATGGGCTCCGATTTTGCCCACCGTTATGCCGAAGGACACCCGGGCGAACGCTATTATCAGGGCACCGAGATCATCGACCAGATCGAGAGCCTTTTGAAGCAGAAGCTGAAAACCCTCTTCCGCTGCCGGCAGGTGGACGTCCGTCCCATCAGCGGCACCCTGGCCAACGACGCGGTGTTCAGCCGCTACATCGGAGCCAACGACGTGGTGCTGGTCAACTCGACCCCCGCGGGCGGGCATATCAGCCATCACCGGGCGGGCTCGGTGGGCAAGTACACGAACAACATCGTCAATTTCCCCCTCAGCGCGGACGGCTATCATATCGACCTTGACCGTACCTTCGAGATCATGCGGGCCCTGCCGCCAAAGGTGGTCATCCTGGGCAAGAGCCTGTTTTTGTTTCCCGAGCCGGTCCGGGAGCTGTCCGCCGTGTGCAGGGAGCGGAATATCCCCCTGCTCTACGACGGCGCCCATGTGCTCGGCCTGATCGCCGGGGGCAGCTTCCAGGATCCTCTCCAGGAAGGTGCACGGGTGCTCACCGGCTCGAGCCACAAGACCTACTTCGGCTCCCAGCGCGGGTTGATTTTAAGCAATGTCGGGGAAACGGAATGGCGCAGGATCGACAAGGGCGCCTTCCCGGGCTCTTCCTCGAATCATCACCTGGATACCCTGGTGGCCCTGACCTTCGCCACCTACGAGATGATGGAGTTCGGCCGGGCCTATACCGCCCAGGTCATCGCCAATGCCAAACAGCTGGGCCGGAGCCTGCACGAGGCCGGATTCGAGGTCCAGGCCGCGGAATTCGGCTATACCGAGAGCCACCAGCTGGCCGTGGACGTGGCCGCCCTGGGGGGCGGCGACCAGGTGGCCCGGCATCTGAAGAACAACAACATCGTCCTCAACATGAATTTGCTGCCCACCGAGCCGCTGGAGAATGTGGCCAATCCCGCGGGGATTCGCCTGGGCGTGCAGGAGATGACCCGCTTCGGGATGAAGGAGCGGGAAATGGAAACAATCGCCTGTTTGTTCAAGCGCTGCCTCCTGGAAGGTGTCTATATAGCTGACGAGGTGGCGGAGTTCCGCTGCGGCTTTCAGCAGGTGGCTTATTCCTATGACTGGGACAGTGAGGCGCCGGATGCCGAGGCCCGGGCCGAGCTCGCCGCCGGCCTTAAAGCCGAAAATGCCTGCGCCCGGGAGGATATCCCGGAGCCGGCCCGGACCTAGCGGTCCGGACCTAGCGGTCCGTCGATGCTTCCCCGGAGCGGCTGCTAGTTTCCGTTCAGGCGGGGGTTGATCTTCTCGGCCAGGGTGTCGCCGATGATATTGAAGCAGAGCACGGTAAGCGCCAGGGCCAGGCCGGGGTAGAAGGCCATCCAGGGCGCCTGCGCCAGGTAGTTGCGGGCGTCCTTGAGCATCAGGCCCCAGCTCGGCGTGGGCGGCTGGGTTCCCAAACCCAGATAGCTCAAGGATGCTTCGATCACCACCGCCAGGGCAAAGGTAATTGAGCACTGGACAATGACCTTGCCCAGCAGGTTGGGGATGATGTGCCGGCGCACCACTTTCCATGTCGAGCCGCCCAGCGCGTAAGCGGCTTCCACGTACCCTTCCGTTTTGATGGCCAGGGCCTCCGCCCGCACCAACCGGGCGAACACGGGGCTGTAGATCACCCCGATGGCCAGCATGACCTGCAGCAACCCGTAGCCCAGAAACGAGACCACGCTGATGGCCAGGAGCACCGTGGGAAAGCTGAGCAGGCTGTCCATCAGCAGCATCAGCCCCGCGTCGATCAAGCGGCCGGCCAGGGCGGCGGTCAGCCCCACCAGGCTGCCCAGAGTGACGGCGATGGTCACCGCCACGATCCCCACCAGCAAAGCGCTGCGGGCGCCGTGAATGATCCGGCTGTAGACGTCGCGGCCGAAGTTGTCCGTGCCCAGAAAATGATCCGCCCCCGGTGAAGCGAAGCGGGCTTCCAGGTTCTGCGCCGTGGGGCGGTAGGGGGCGATCCGGGGAGCCGCCAGGGCGGCGGCTCCAAGGATCACCAGTAGCGTCAGAGCCAGGTAAAAGATGAGCGTGCGGTTGCGCGCCGGCATCTACTCGAACTCTGTCCAGCGGAAATCGAAGGTGTCCAGCTTGGGGGTCATGCGGAAACCCGTTACCTGCTTCCTCAATCCCACATACCGGTAGGAGGAGCCGAGAAACAGGAAGGGGACTTCCCGGGCCATAATCTCCAGCGCCTGGTCGTAGAGCGCTTTGCGCGCCTCGAAACCGCTGGTTTCCCGGGCCCGGTCGATAATCCCCGCCGTCTCGGGATTGACCCAGCGGACATAGCGGCTCTCCGTGCCGTACCCTCTCAGGGTGCCGTCGGGGTCGAGCTTTCCCGTATGGCCGATGACGGTCAGCTGGTACTTCCCGCCGCGGTAGACATCGCTGATCCAGGTGGACCAGTCCACCAGCTTGATCTTGACGTCCAGCCCCACCCGGGTGAGCATCTCCTGATAGAGCTCGCCCGCCTTTACGTGGGGCTCGTAGTTCTGGGGCAGGACCATTTGGAGCTCCGCTGCTTGCGCGCCGGCTTCCGCCAGGAGCGCCCGGGCCCGGTCGGGGTCGTAGGGGTAGAGCCCGGAGAAGTCCTTGTAATAGGCGTTTCCCGAATCCATGAAAGTGCCGATCACCTGACCGCCCCCGTAAGCCACATCCAATACGGTTTGTTTGTCCACCGCATGGTTGATCGCCTGGCGGACCCGCAGGTCGCTCAGGAGGGGATCGCTGCAGTTCATGGCCATCACCATGATCAGGGCGGTGAGGGAACGCTCGATCTTGACATCCGGGTTCTCCTCCAGCTGGGGCAGGTCCTCCTTGTCGATGAGGTAGCTGATGTCGAGCTCGCCGGTCAGCAGGCCCTGCACCTGCACGGCCCGCTCGGTGATGATGTTCATGACTACTGTGTCCAGCTTGGGGTACCCCTTCATCCAGTAGTCCTCGTTCCTGGTCAGCACGATCTTGCTGTCCCGCACCCACTCGCTCAAGCTGTAGGGGCCCGTGCCCACGGGGAGGCTTCCGAAGTCGTGGCCTGATGCGATCAGCCCGGCAGGCAGGATAGCCCCCCAGCCGGAGGCCAAAGTGGCCAGCAGGGGTGCGTAGGGCTCTGACAAACGCAGCATGACGGTGGCTGGATCCGGGGTTTCCATGGCCGTGAGGGATGCGAATTCACCCGCATTGGGGGAAGCTACCGCCTCGCTTTTGATGCGTTCGAAGGTGGCCTTCACGTCCTCCGAGGTGAGCTCGTCGCCGTTGTGAAAGCGCACTCCAGGACGCAGGTGAAAGGTCCAGGTCAGCGCGTCGGCGCTGACTTCCCAGCTTTCCGCCAGGGCGGGCACGATTCTCCCCTGGGTATCGGGTTCAACCAGGGTGTCGTAGAGACTCTTGAGGGTTTGGAAGGTCAAAGTGCCCGAGGTTTTGTGGGGGTCCAGGGTATCGGGATTGCCCGACAGGGCGAAGTTCAGGACCCGAGGCTCCTCCTTGCAGCCGAAAAGCAGCAGGGAGCCGGCCAGCAGGGCCGGTAGCATCAGGATTATCAACATTTTCTGAAACAGGGTTCTCTTCATGGTCTTTCCTCCTCGGAATTTGATAAGTCTGCATAAGGGCAGGCCACCAGGTGGCCGTTGCCCGTATCTGTCAGTTCGGGCCGCCTTGTCAGGCAGTCGGCATGGCGCCGGGGACAGGCGGGAACGAAGCCGCAGCCCGGCCCGCCCGGGGCAGGGGTGGTTTCATCCCGTTGAGGGGTGGTCTCATCCAAACCGCCATGGCCCGGCAATGAGGCAAAAAGCCTCCTTGTATAGGGGTGCAGGGGCCGGGCGACCAGCTCCTCGGCATCAGCCTGCTCCACGATCCGTCCCCGGTGCATGACCGCGATGGTGTCGCTCAGGTAGGCGACCAGGTTCAGGTCGTGGGAGATGAATAAAAAGGTCAGGGCCAGCTCACGCTTGAGGTCCAGAAGCAAATTGATGATCTGGGCCTGGATGGAAACGTCCAGGTTCGAGACCGGCTCGTCGAGGATCAGGAAATCCGGTTCCACGGCCAGGGCCCGGGCGATGACCAGGCGCTGCTTTTGGCCGCTGGAGAACTGGTGGGGATAGCGGCTGCGCTGGTCCGGGCTGAGGCCCACCCGCTTTAGGAGCGCGCTGACCCGCCGCTGCCTCTCTTCCCGGGGAACCCGGCGGTTGACCAGTCCTTCCTCCAGACTCTGACCCACCCGCAGGCGGGGATCCAGGGCGCTGTTGGGATCCTGGAAAACGATCTGCATGTGAGAGCGCATCTCCTTGAGGGCCCCGGGGCTCAAACGCCCCAGGGGGATGCCGTCGAAGCGGACCTCTCCGGCGCTTGGAGGGTCCAGGTAGAGCAGAGCCCGGGCCAGGCTGGTTTTGCCGCAGCCGGATTCACCCACCAGGCCGAAGATGGAGTCTGAGCCGATGCCCAGGCTGACACCGTCCACTGCCCGGATGCTGCGCCTGCGGGCAGCTATTAGGCCGGGGGAGTGGAATTCCTTGACCAGGCCGTTCAATTCGACAAGTGGAGCCATTTCTTTCCTATCATATGGCAGGCCGCGCTGTGCCCGTCCTTACCGTGGCTGCGGCTGGCCGGCTGCTCGCGCCGGCAGATCTCCTCGGCCAGGGGACAACGGGGGTGGAAGGCGCAGCCCCCGGGGATATGCTCGCCCTGGGGAACCGTACCGGGGATGGCTTCGAGGCGATGTCCCCGCCTGGAGGCGTCCGGGATCGAGGCTAAAAGCAGCCGGGTGTAGGGATGAAGGGGCGAAGCGAAGAGCGCTTTCCGGGGTGCTGATTCCACGATTTTCCCGGCGTAAATCACCGAGACATGGTCGGCCACCGCATCAACGACCCCCAGATCGTGGGAGATAAAGAGCACGCCCATGGACAGGCGCTGCTTGAGATTCAAAAGCAACTCCAGGATTTGCTGCTGCAAAGTCACATCCAGGGCCGTGGTGGGCTCGTCGGCGATGAGCAGGGCGGGGCGGCAGGAAATCGCCATGGCGATCATGGCGCGCTGCTTCATGCCTCCGGAGAGCTCGTGGGGATAGCTGCGGTAAACCTGCCGGGTTTCCTCGAGGCCGGCCAGGCGCAGCAGGTCGAGGGCGCGTTTGGCGGACGTGCGTCTGTCCAGCCCCAGGTGCAAAGCAACCATCTCCCGGATCTGCTCGCCGGCGGTGAGGGCGGGGTTCAGGTACCTGGCCGGCTCCTGGAAGATCATGGCGATCTCCCTGCCGCGCAGCTGCCTGCGTTCCCCCTCGGTGAGAGTGAGAAGGTTTTTGTCCTTGTAAAGTATACGGCCCCGGCTGATCCGCCCCGGGGGGGAGGGCAGAAGTCCCATGATGCAGGTGGCGGTCACGGTCTTGCCCGACCCCGATTCGCCGACCAGGGCGTGAACCTCCTCACGCTTCAGGTGCAAATCGATTCCCCGCAGTGCTTCACTTCGGGTTCGAATCCCGCGGCGACTGTCCGTGAAGTGGACGGCCAGGTCATTTACGGTAAGGAGGGTTTCCACGGCCGTTCTCCTAGCGGACCCGAATCCGCGGATTGAGCAGGCTGTAGAGGATGTCCACCAGGAAGTTGATCAGGGAAAAAACCACGGCCACAAAAACCACCCCCCCCTGGATCAGGGTGAAGTCCCGCTGGTAGACGCCGAACAGAAAAAGACGGCCCAGCCCGGGGAGGGAGAAGACCTGCTCGATGATGATTGCCCCGCCGAGCATGTAGCCGAGTTGGATGCCCGCCACGGTGATGACCGGCAAAAGCGCGTTTTTCAGGGCGTGCTTGTACTTCACCATCCTCTCGGTCAGCCCCTTGGCGCGGGCGGTGATCACGTATTCTTTGCTGAGCTCTTCCACCATGGAGGTCCGGGTCAGACGCAGCAGCACAGCGGCCCGGGCGACGCCCAGGGACATGGCCGGCAGTATCAGGTGGCGCAAGTCCCCGGAGCCGAAGAGGGGAAAGAGCCGCAGCTTGACGGCCAGAAGCAGGAGCAGCATGATTCCCAGCCAGAAGCTGGGGATGGCCATGCCCAGTTGGGAGAAGAGCATGCCCAGGGTGTCATAAACGGACCAGCGCCTGACCGCGGAAAGCACCCCCAATGGCAGGGCGATGAGTACCGAGATGAGGATGCCCAGCAAAGCCAGGGAAAGGGTCAGGGGGAAACGCTCCATGATCAGCCGGGTCACCGGCTGGCCTGAGATCAATGAGTCGCCGAAATCGAGGCGCAGCACGCACTTCAGCCACTCTATGTACTGGCCGGCCAGGGGCCGGTCGGTGCCCAGCCGCGCGCGGATAAGACGGATATCCTCTTCATTGGCGTCGATGCCGGCGATGACCGCCGCGGGGTCGCCGGGCAGAATCCGGATGACAAAGAAAACCAGGGTGGATATCAGCAGCACCGTCAAGAGGAGGCGTCCCGTCTTGCGGGCAAGGAAGCTCAGGATTTCCATAAAGTTAGCCTATTTTACCCACCTTGACGAGAAAAACAAGGGGCGGGCGGGTAGATTTCCGCCGCTATCCGGGCTACAAAAAAAGGTGTGAGACAGATCACCAGTAAACAACTGCGCCGCAGATGGCGCGGATTTATAGCCCGTTGCGCACCCGGGAAGGAGGGGGAAGCGCCTTTCAGGCGCCTGGACGCCCTCTACTCCCAAACGGACCGCCACTACCACAACTGGAGGCATATCCTAAACTGCCTGCGCGCCTTCAGGCCGGAGCGCTCCCGCTGTCACGGCCCCCTGGCTGTGGAGATGGCGATCTGGTTTCACGACGCTGTCTACGATCCCCGCCGGCAGGACAACGAGTCTGAGAGCGCCCGTCTGGCCCGTCGGAGCGGCGAGGGGCTGGGGCTCCCGGAGGCGTTTTTGGGCGAGGTTGAAAAACTGATCCTGCAAACCGACCACAGCCGCGAACCCGTCCTCCCGTCGCCTGGAGCCGCGGCAGACGACGCCGGGCTGCTCCGGGACATTGATCTGGCCGTGCTCGGCAGCCGCCGCCGGCGCTATGCCGCCTACGAGAAAGCGATCCGGCGGGAATACGCCTTTCTGAGTGAGGGGGAATACCGGGTCGGCCGGGTTCGATTTTTGGCAGGCCTGCTCGCGCGGCCCTTCCTGTATAAAACTCAACGCTTCCGGCGCCGCTGCGAGCGCCGGGCCAGGCGCAACCTCAATGCCGAGCTGGCGGGGCTTGGCCGGCTTCACCAGGCTCCCGGCGGGCCAGCTCCAGGGCGCTGACCAGGCGGGTCAGGGTGCGATTCACCGGTACGGATATCCCCAGCTGGTCCGCTTCCCGGACCACGGCGCCGTTGATCATATCGATCTCCGTGGGCCGGCCGCGATCGACATCCTGTAGCATGGAAGAGCGGTTATCGGCCGTCTTGCGGGCTACCTCCAACACCGCCTTCAGTGGATCCGCGAAGGTGAGCCGGACACCCCGGGCCGCGGCCACGGCCGACGCTTCCGCCACCAGGTCGGCCATCAGCTCCCTGGCCTTTTCCAGGTCGAGAAGCCGGCCGTTTGGCACGCCCAGCAGGGCGGTGAGGGCATTGATCCCCACATTCACGATCAGTTTGCTCCAGATGAGGCTGTCAACCTCTGTTTCCAGATGATTTTCGAAGCCAGCGGCGCTCAAGAGCTCACTCAGGGGCGCCAGCTTGCTGTTGTCGCCGTCGGACATGGCCAGGTAAGTAAAGCCGCGGCCGGCGTGGCGGATCCTGCCCGGTCCCAGGTAGGTGGCGCCCTCGGAGGTCACTCCCGCGGCGGTGCGGGCTTCCCCGAAGCGTGAGCTTAAGACCTCCGCATTGCCCAGGCCGTTCTGGAGGGTCAGGGCCAGGGTTTCGGGCCCGGCGAAAGGCGCGAAGCGCTCCGCCACCTCTTTGGTGGCGTTGGCCTTGACGAAAACGATGAAAACGTCGGAGCCGCGGACATCCGCCGGGAAGGCGGCGACTTCGGGATGGAAGGTCCTGGCGGAGGCGTCGGCCGCCTCTATGGCCAGCCCCTGCCGGGCGATTGTGTCCAAGTGCTCCTTGTTGATGTCGTAGAGCAGGACCCGGCAGTTTTTTACGGCGCTCAGCCTGCCGCCGAACAGGGAGCCCATGGCCCCGGCGCCAAGGACGGCGATCTTCATGTCGAAAGCCCTCCGAAAATGTCGCTCCGGGAGGGGATGCCGCAGGCGCTTTCCGCCCGGCGGACGGCGGCCAGCACGGCCCTCTCCAGGGCGGCTGCGGCCAGCTCGCCCGCGGCGCTGGGATCAGCCCGGAGCGGGCCTGCGGCTAGGCAGAAGACCGTATCCCCGTCGTAGAGGGTGTGGGCGGGGCGGATGGTGCGGGCCAGGCCGTCGTGGGCCATCATGGCCACCCGCCTGGCTTGGGACTGGCTGAGGGCCGCGTTAACGGCCACCACTGCCAGGGTGGTGCTGGCTCCTGCGGGAAAGGGCCCGCCGCCCGTATCTCCGGCGGTGGCCAGCAGCAGGCGGGAATCGGCGAAACTCCGGCGGTCCGGGCTCAAGGTCCCGGCCACGATGGCGCCGTTTTGCGGGTCGATCACGTCGCCGAAGCAATTGACTGCCACCAGGGCCCCTGCCATCAGCCCGCCGTCACCCGGGCCGGAGGCGGCCAGGCTGGCTGTGCCGATACCGCCTTTCATCATCCGCTCAGGGCCGGCGGCCTTGCCGATACTGGCCCCGGTGCCGGCGCCGATGCTGCCCTGCCGCGCTTCATCAGAACGGGCGTTCAGGCAGGCGGAATAACCCATGTCCGCATCCGGACGCAGATCGGCGCGCCCGATGTTCAGGTCGAAGAGCACGGCGCCGGGTACGATGGGAACCCGGCCGTAGCCGGTGTCGAAACCGGCGCCCTGCTCCTCCAGCCAGCGCATGACGCCTTGAGCGCCGGCCAGTCCGAAGGCGCTGCCCCCGCCCAGATACACGGCGTGCACTTCCCGGATCAGGTTGGCCGGTTCCAGGCAGTCCGTTTCCCGGGTTCCCGGGGCGCCGCCCCGCACGTCCACCGCCGCCACCACGCCCTGCGGACAGAGGACCACGCTGCAGCCGGTGCCGGCTTCCCGGTTCTGGGCGTGCCCTGCCAGCAGGCCGGGGATGTCGGTGATGGCGTTCAAGATTCCGCTAGAAAGATTCATTTGTAGTATAAACCTTAAGAAAGGGGAGTCGATTTGTCAATCCTGTGTCCCTATGCGGAAATTATAAGTATAATGAATAAAATTTCCATAAAAAGTCAGAAAAAATCTTTAAATTTGATTGACAGCGCAATTTCACCGTTTAGAATTACGCCAATACTAATATCCTATTTTTAGGGGGTTTTATACAATATGGCTCGTGAAAGATGGGACAAGCGCGGCGCGTTTATTATGGCCGCGATTGGTTCCGCAATCGGACTGGGCAATGTATGGCGTTTCCCGTACATGGCTTACGCAAACGGCGGTGGTGCGTTTTTCATTCCCTACATCATCGCATTGATTACTACCGGTGTGCCCCTGGTGGCCCTGGAGTATTACCTGGGCATCCGCTACCAGAAGGGACCCACCGAGGCTTTCGGTTTTATCCGCAAGAAGTCCAACTATATCGGCTGGTTCGCCCTGGGCGTGTCCGGCATGATCACCGTCTACTACACCGTGATCATGGCCTGGGCCTGGCGCTACCTGGCAGCCTCTTTCAAGGTCGCCTGGGCGGGCAAGGAAGCCGACTTTTTCTTCGGCAAGGTGCTGGGCATCACTGAGGGAATCGGTGTCCTGGGCGGTATGCAGTGGGCCCTGGTGCTGGGCAACCTGCTCACCTGGATATGTATCTTCCTGATCATCTTCAAGGGTGTGAAGGTCGTGGGCAAGGTCGTGAACTGGACCGTGGGCCTGCCCTGGGCGATGCTGGGCATCCTGATCATCCGCGGCATCACCCTCAAGGGCTCCGGCATGGGACTGGATTTCTACCTGAATCCGGATTTCTCCCACCTGGCCAATCCCCAGGTCTGGCTGGGGGCCTACGGGCAGATCTTCTTCTCGTTGTCTTTGGGCTTCGGAATCATGATCGCCTACGCGTCCTACCTGCCCAAGGACTCGGACATCAACAACAATGCCTGGGTGGTCTCCTTCAGTAACTGCGCGACCAGCTTCTTCGCCGGTTTCGCCATCTTCTCCACCCTGGGCTACATGGCCACCGCCACCGGCCAGCCGATCGACCAGGTCGCCGGCGCCGGCGTGGGCCTGGCCTTCGTCACCTTCCCCACGGCCATCGGGCTGCTGCCCGGCGGGATCTTCTTCAAGGCCCTGATCGGCATCTTCTTCTTCATCATGCTCCTGACCCTGGGGATTGACTCCGCCTTCTCACTGGTGGAAGCCATCGTAACCGGCATCAAGGACAGCTTCAGCGTAAAGCGGGAAAAGGCCGCTTTCTGGGTCTGCTTCGTCGGTTTCCTCCTCGGGATGCTCTACTGCACCAAGGCGGGTCTCTACTGGCTCGACGTGGTGGACCACTGGATGAACTGGGGCCTGATGCTCGTGGGTCTCATGGAGGCCATCCTGATCGGCTGGTTCTTCAACATCAAGCAAGCAGCCCAGGACATCGACTCCACCTCGGAGATGAAGATGGGCGGCTACTGGATCGCCTGCGTGAAGTACATCACGCCGATCATCCTGATCATCATCATGATCTCCAACGTGGTGGGCGAGTACAAGGCGCCCTACGGCGGCTACCCGACCTGGTCCCTCATGCTGGGCGGCTGGGTCCTGACCTTTACCCTCTTCATTCTGGCTGTCATGATGCAGAACAAGAGGAGCAAGGCGGACTGGAAGGCTGGAATCACCGGCAGGATCATCGGCTGGCTGATTGTCTACGCCGGTATGATCGTGACCTTCAGGCTCTTCTACCAGGCCACCCTTTCGAAAGTGGTGCCTGTGATCGTCCTGGTGGGCTCGGTGGTTGTCGGAAGTCTGATCATCCGCGCGATCAAGCCCAAAGAAGTTACGGAATAGGAGGACGACCATGGGTGCAGGTGCAATTATCATGGCTATCATCGGTGCGATTATTTTCTTCGGCGGCGCCTTTTTCGGCCTTGCCAAGATGAAAAAACCCGAGAAATAGTCATCCTGGATTGATTTTATTGCGAGAAGGGGGGCTTGACGCCCCTCTTCTCCACTCGATTTCTTCCGCTGCTTTCAAATGAAGCCGGCTGCTGACAAAAAGATAATTCATTGACAGTCCGGGACCGCTGCGATAGGATAATGCCCGGAAGCAGGCTGATCCAAAAATAAGCCCAATAAGAGGATTTCCATGAGTACGCAGCCGGAAGGCATCAGGAAAACGGGCATTGCCGACCTGGCCCGGATGAAAGAAGAGAAACGCGGGATCACCATGATTACCGCCTACTCCTATCCCCAGGCCCTGATTGTCGAGGAAGCCGGCATTGACATCATTCTGGTGGGGGATTCCTTAGGGATGGTGGAACTGGGCTACCGGGACACCGTGCCGGTGACCATGGAGGAGATGCTCCACCATACCCGGGCGGTGGTACGCGCCGCCCAAAGGGCTCACGTGGTGGCGGACATGCCCTTCATGTCCTACAACATCTCATCCGAGCAGGCTGTGACCAACGCGGGCATCCTCTACAAAGAGGGCGGGGCGGATTCCATCAAGCTGGAGGGAGGCCGGGAGATGGCGGACGTTGTGGCTGCCGTCCACAGGGCGGGCATCCCCGTTTTCGGACATATCGGCCTGACGCCCCAGACAGCGGCTTTGCTGGGGGGCTTCAAGGTGCAGGGGAAGTCCCTGGAACAGGCGAAGCGCATGGTGGACGACGCCCTGGCGCTGGAAGAGGCCGGTGCCTTCGCCCTGGTCCTGGAGGCTATTCCCCGGCAGCTGGCGGCCATCA
>Ga0272442_10007842_pt1 | contig 13706 bp, 15 predicted proteins | sample SSMForm2O_FD_200262 | JGI IMG/M metagenome (GOLD analysis project Ga0272442, IMG submission 200262) | Marine sediment archaeal communities from Little Sippewissett salt marsh, Falmouth, MA, United States - SSM-Form-2O | ecosystem: Environmental > Aquatic > Marine > Wetlands > Sediment ...
CCAGTACCTTCGACAACAAATACTTCATGTTCCCAATCATGCTGATGATAGGGCGTATACCCATTAGGTTGTACTTCAAAAAGACGCATAGCAAAATTGTCAGCACCATCTTTTTTTGAGATAAGCCATCTAACCTTTAAATCTTTAATTCCTTCTTCACTAGGAGTTTCAAGCTCCACATCTGTGTAATGCACATGTTTCATGATTTTTCACCTCTAAGTAATATATCCTAACTCTTTCAGTTTTCTTAAAACTTTTTTTACACTATCATCCACGGTTTCCCTATCTGTTTCTATAACCAGCTCAGGATGATCAGGTTCTTCATAAGGATCATCGACACCCGTAAAATCCTTAATGTTACCCGCTATAGCTTTTTTATACATCCCTTTAACATCCCGTTTCATACATAGTTCAACTGGACATTTTACATAAATTTCAACAAAATCACCAATTTCTTTTCTAGATTGTTCTCGTCTAGCTTTATACGGGGAGACAAACGTGGCTAAAACAGCTATACCATTCCTTGTTAGCAGTTTAGCTACGTAAGAGACACGTTTAATGTTTTCATCACGGTCTTTTTTTGAAAAACCTAAATCACTAGTTAAACCCTCTCGTACAATGTCGCCATCTAACCGCTCAACACACAAACCTTGTTGTTTCAATGCAACGGCAACTTTATCTGCAACAGTAGTTTTACCACAACAAGGAAGACCGGTAAACCACGCAGTAAAACCTTTTTGCTCTTTCATATGAACTACATCCATGCTTTACGAAGTCAAATATTCAATTACCTCTTTAAGTAACGTATCGGTTTGATCTTTAGGTACATTAGCACCCAATACTTCTTTTTTTCCACCTGCTTTGAGCCCATATGATTTCCATTGTAAAATAATTTCCTCCATATTCTTTTTACTACGAACATAGATCTGATTCATATCATCATAATAACCTGTGTTTAATACGATCGTATTTTTACCCGATTCCCAAGCAAGTTTCCTTGTTATCGTTGAAATAATATTATACGGAGTGGAAATTCGTTTTAACAGTATATTATGAATGTTTTCATCAGGCATTTCAAGTTGTTTGTTAATTTCTAGATTTAATTTTTCTAAATTTTTATTCCACTCAACATTGTCTAAAATCTCACTACCTGAATTGTACTCTAAGAGGATATGTGGAATCTGTTCTACTACTTCTTTGTATCCAAGTTTATAATTCGAATCAATAAGATATACCATCTGTAAAAGATCGTTAAACGTAAGTTTATTTTCTTTACAAAACCGAAGTATACGTTCATAGAACATTGTGTTATTTTTAATTTTAATTTCGTGATCACCAACAATTCCTAGTAGAGCAAATAAATTCACATCATTTTTCAAATAATCATTTATTATCCAGCTAGCAGAAGGAAAAAGATCTGGATTTTCACCTTTAATCACAGGATTATAATGAAAAACTTCTGTAATGACATCTTGAAGATGATGATCAAAAATCAAAACTTTTGCAGTTTTGGCTAGGCGGAGAATAATTTCTTTTGGATGTCCCATATCAGCAATAATGACAAAATCGTATTTTGAGTATTTTTCTAGTTCTTCTTCTGTTAAATAATAATTACTTAGAACAGGCGTTTTATTGACAGATATTTTGTCCTGTAAGCGTTCAAGTAATAGTCGTGCAGAGCACACTCCGTCTGTATCCCAATGATGTATCAACAAACCTCTTCCCTTTAATTCCTCAAACATAATAATTCTCCCTTAATAACTAATTTAAACCTTGACTGCAAACTTGTTTCTCCTACTTATCTTTTTGCGAAAAAGCCTATTATAAAGATATTTAAAGGTGTTATTTATGACTGAGTTGACCATACAAAGGAAGAGCTAGAATGGTGCAATATAATTTAACACATTTGCAGAAACTTGAAGCAGAAGCAATTTATGTCATTCGTGAGGTTGCAGCGCAATTCGAAAAACCAACGTTACTTTTCTCAGGTGGAAAAGACTCTATTGTTCTTGGACACCTATCAAAAAAGGCGTTTTACCCAGCAAATATACCGTTTCCTTTTCTTCATATTGATACTGGACATAACTTTCCTGAAACACTTGAATTTCGAGATAGTTTTTTAAAAAAAATGGGAGCTAGACTTGTAGTTGGTTCTGTTCAAAATTCTATTGATAAAGGACGTGTAAAAGAAGAAACCGGTAAATACGCAAGTAGAAACTATTTGCAGACAACTACACTTCTTGACACGATAAATGAGCATAAATTTGATGTAGCAATCGGTGGTGGTCGACGTGATGAAGAAAAAGCACGGGCAAAAGAACGGTTTTTTTCGCATCGTAATGACTTTGGGGAATGGGATCCAAAAAACCAACGTCCAGAACTTTGGTCATTATATAATGGGAGAAAACATGTTGGGGAGCATTTCCGGGTTTTTCCTTTAAGTAATTGGACTGAACTGGATATTTGGCAGTATATTTTAAAGGAAGAGATTGAGATTCCTAAAATTTATTTTTCACATAAGAGAAAATGCATTGTCAGAGATGGAGTAATACTTGGGTATTCAGAGTTTTTGCATATGGATGAAAATGAAAAAAAGAATGTAAAAGTGATGACGGTTCGATGTAGAACCGTAGGTGACATGGTTTGTACAGGTCTTACAAAATCCAAAGCAGAAACAGTTGAAGATATTGTCAATGAAGTTGCAGCATTACGTGTTTCAGAAAGAGGAGGTAGAGCAGATGACAAACGATCAGAGACGGCCATGGAGGATCGTAAAAAGGAGGGGTATTTCTAATGGATCCTAAAGCGTATCTTGACATGGAGCTTCTTCGATTTACCACTGCTGGAAGTGTGGATGATGGCAAAAGTACTCTTATCGGAAGGTTATTGTATGACAGTAAAACAATTTTTGAAGATCAAATTGACAGTGTTAAGCGAGTGAGTGAGCAACGTGGCGAAGAAATGAATCTAGCGTTGCTTATGGATGGTCTCAGAGCAGAGCGAGAACAAGGAATTACCATTGATGTAGCGTATAGATATTTTGCTACACCCGTGAGAAAATTTATTATTGCAGATACGCCAGGTCACGTTCAATATACAAGAAATATGGTTACCGGTGCATCAACGGCGAATCTTGCATTGATTTTGGTCGATGCAAGAAATGGTGTCACTGAACAAACCCATAGACATATTTTTATTGCTTCGCTTTTGCAGATACCTCATTTTGTGATTTTAGTAAATAAAATGGATCTTGTAGATTTTAAGCAGGAAATATATGATCAGATTAAAAATGATTTAAAAGATTTCATTTCTAAACTGAAGATTACTGATATCACGTTTATACCTATTAGCGCGTTACATGGAGATAATGTAGTTGAGAAAACTAAAAACATGCATTGGTATCATGGCCAAACACTGCTTTATTTGCTTGAAAATATCTATATTGGAAGTGACGAAAACCTCATTGATTGTCGGTTCCCAATACAATACGTGATTCGGCCTAGATCTGATAAGTTTCATGATTACCGTGGTTATGCAGGAAAAATCTCTAGTGGTGTTTTTAAACCAGGCGATAAAATAAAGGTGTTGCCTTCAGGTTTTACCTCCACCATTCAATCAATAGAAGATCCAAATGGTGAAGTTAAAGAGGGTTTTCCTCCTATGAGTGTAGTGATGCACATTAATGATAATATTGATATCAGTCGAGGAGATATGATTGTTCGTGAGAGTAACGTCCCTCATATTGGACAAGATATTGATATCACAGTTTGTTGGATGAATGAAAAAAAACTACAGTCGAGAAACAAGTATATTGTGCGCCATACAACTAAAGAAGTAAAATGCATTGTTAAAGATATTAAATATAAAATTGATATTAACACGTTACATAGAATACAAGAAGTAGAAAGTTTAGGTCTCAATGAAATTGGTAGGATTTCGCTGAGAACTGCTTCTCCTTTGTTTTATGATAATTATAATAAAAACCGTGAAACCGGCAGTTTAATACTAATTGATGAAAACACAAATGAGACTGTTGGCGCTGGTATGATTAGAGGCGTATAATTTTTTTTTCTAGGTTATATTCGCCTGATTTAGGTGAAATTAAATTAAAAAAAAATGTGACGTCTCTAAAAAAAGAAATAATAGTTATTCTATTACCGTTTGCATCTCAAGGTTAAATTATGAATAAAAAAGATGTTAAAGTTGCAATTTTACGAATTGAAGGTACTAACTGTGAGCAGGAGTCCTATGATGCTTTTCAAAGATTAGGGGCAAGTCCTGAGTTTGTTCATCTTAAACAGTTATTAAATATCGATTGTAACAAGGATGAAGTTCGTGATATTTTTGACTATCAGTGTATTATGGTTCCCGGTGGTTTTTCTTCTGGTGATTATATTCGTGCGGGTGCTATTTTTGCTGCTCGTATGAAAAGTAAGCTAAAAGATAAATTAAAAAAGTTTGTCAAAGAACAATATCCGGTGTTAGGTATTTGTAATGGTTTTCAGGTGTTAATTGAACTTGGTCTTCTTCCAGGAATTAACGATGTGTTGGTTTCTATTCCTGACGCAGTTTTAACTATTAATGATTCAAATAGGTTTGAATGTAGACCTACTCTTTTGAAGCATGAAAATAATGGTACCTGTGTGTTTACAAAAAATATCAAAAAAAATGAGGTTAATTTAATTCCTAGTGCTCATGCCGAAGGAAAACTGTTATTTCCACTTGATAAACAAAAAGAGTATCTTAAAAAACTTGAGGATAACGATCAGATTGTGTTTAAATATGTTGACACCGAGGGTAATTACGCGGGTTATCCTTGGAATCCTAACGGTTCGATTGCAAATATCGCTGGTATTTGTAATCCTTTGGGTAATGTGTTTGGTATGATGCCGCACCCTGAACGTGTGTTTTATCGTTTTCAACATCCAGATTGGACTACGACGAGGCTTACAGATAGCGTTGGCGATGGACGAATAATTTTTGAGTCGGTGTTAGAGTATATTTGTAAAAGGTTTTAGGTATGACCAATGTTGTTTCCTGTTTTCTTATCCATGATAATAAAGTGTTGTTATTAAAAAGGAGCAATAAAGTGAAAACGTACAAGGGACTTTGGGGTGGTGTTGCAGGATATGTTGAATCCGAGGAAACGCCTGATCAGACTGCGTTAAAGGAGATTAGAGAAGAAGCAGGTCTGACAGAAGACGATGTTGTTTTCGTTAAAAAAGGCGATCCTGTTTCGTTTTCAGATAGTTATGAAGGGGTCACGTATAATTGGGTTGTTCATCCGTTTGTGTTTGAAGTACTAGATAAGGACAAAGTACATATAGACTGGGAGCATTCTGAATATAGGTGGATCTCACCTGCGGACATTAACAAATATAAAACTGCTCCGCATCTAAAAGAGATTATATCCAAAATGTTGTTGTGAAAGGTTTGGATGGGGAAGTGTGGAGGTGGTGAGGAGAGATAAGAAAAGAGGATTGGCTCCCCCATCCTATAGTTAATGATAGTTTAGTAAGTATATAAACTTTTTTATATTAATTATTATTTAAACCTTTTCGAATATTAAAAATATAATTTAAAAAGCCTTACTTAATTTTTATCAAATCTATCCAACACATCACTTATGACTTCAAACGTTTCTTTAACAGAACCTGTCGTATCAACAACATTCCAACCTTCAACCAACGCCAACGCACGAGACCTAACCTTAACTAACTTTTCAGCAGTTTCAAACATCTCAACCTGCTTTCGCAACGCAATACGCTCAAGCAAAACATCAGGAGGAGCATCCAAAAAAAACATATACTCCGAAGTAGGGACAAACCCCTTAAAAAACCCATATAAAAACCTAGCCATCCACAACGGCAAATACGCAGTGCCAACCAAATATCTAACCAAAATAACGGTATCATATTTATCAGAACCATAATACTTTTTAATCGAACGAAGAACATCCAACGCATAAAACAAAGATGCCTTAACCCGATCAACCATACCCTGGCCAAGCAAAGCTTTTTTTGCAACTCTTCCAAAAAAATTATCAGAAGACGGATGAGAACGAACAACCACATACTCACCACGATCCTCATAACGCTTTTTAATCAACTCGGCATGCGTATCCTTTCCAACCGCATCCAAACCATCAACCACAATAAGACGCAAAAAAAACCACACCTCACATATAAACCAAAAACCAATACAAAAACGCACAAACAAACGGAACAGACAAATTATCAAGACCTTTTGGAGTCAAACCCTCGACCACCATCGCAACCAAAGCAATAAGTACAAGATACATTAAAATCATACTACTAATACGTACACTATAAAATAAAAGAGCAATAACCATAAACACAAATGTAAACAAAAACATAGAAAACGAACCGACAAAGCTTTTCTCATCATCAAAAACCGCATACGTTTTACTGCCAAACCGCAATCCAAAAAGCGCTGCTAAACCATCACCATACGACATCGCAAAAATACCAATTGCAATAATCTCCAATCGATCAAAAAACACATAAGCAAGAACCGTCCAAGCAATAGCATAATATACCAACCCTAGATCATGACCTGCTTCAGAAGTCCTCCCTCTAAAACGTTTCAATGGAGAATACGGACTCATAATATACGTAAACAAAATAAAAGGTCCAGCAGCCACAAAAGCCATAATTTCTCTTGTCTGAAAAAAAGGTAAAATAAATGCAATATTACCAGTCATTATATGAAGAATCTTTCTACTAACTTTAGGATATCTACATAATTTTCTTTCTGTAACTACAACAAGAATACTTACGTACACATAAACAAGACCAACACCCAGCAAATCGCTCTGAATCACCCTTACACCACCAACTATCTAATGCATAATAGCACCAATTAAAAACGCGAGAAGACCAATAAACAATGCAACCAGCGTAAGACGTCTATACAATTTCATATGCACGTTTTTTCTCACAAGCAAATTAAAAGCAGTACTTAAAAGCAAAGAATCACAGATAAGAACCAAAAACAAATAATAATAATTCAAAAAATACATCTCATAAAAACCTTGAAAAAACGGAATGAAACTCAAAACAATTGCAACAAGATAAAAAACAGCAGATACACTATTAGACCAGCGAACACCTATATATTTAGGAAACGACAACACGCCTTTTATCGTATCTCCTTCAAAATCCATGACATCCTTCATTATTTCTCTACCAGAACCAGCCAAAAAAGCAATACAGGCTACAATATAAATAGCTGGATGGACAGCAAAAGAAAATGATGCATCAGAAACTACGGCGGCTCCACCAAAAACAAATGGAATAGCCATAGTATACGCTATATAAAAATTACCTACAAGCTTTACACGTTTTAGATAAACATCATACACAATAGCTAAAAACCCAGTAACAACTGCAATTGTAAAACAAGTGTAATTTACAAAAAAAGAACTAAGTATACCGAGTGGAAATAACATAAAAAATAAAATAAGGGCAGTTTTAGGAGATACAGCACCACATACCAAAGGACGATCAAATCTCTTATTTTTAACATCAATTTCTAAATCAAAATAATCATTTAAAGCAAACGTACTAGCCTCCAAAAAAAGAGCGGTAAAAAAAGTAAAAATAAATTTATCAAAAACAGGAAAACGTTCCCCTTCAAGACCAATAATAGAACCAATAAGAATTGCAATTATCAGCATTAATCCATGTTCTAATCGCATGAGCTGCCAGATTGCTTGTATCTTCCTCATCGACTCACAGAATAACCTGTCCAAATTATAAACTATTTGATACAAATAAACCGGATGTTATTTCTGAGGTTCAATTATCACTTTAATTGAATCTTTTGCTTCAGCTACCATTTTGAAACCTTCTCCAGTTTTTGAAAGAGGAAACCTATGAGATATCATGTCTAAAACATCAACTTTTTTAGTGGAAATAAACTCAATGGCTTCTTGAATATCCCGTGGACTTCCAGCATACGTTGAAACCATTTTAACGCTTTTATTCCAAAGATCAAACAAAGGAAACGGAATTTCTACACCAGGTTCTGTCGGAGCGAAAAATAATATTGTGCCACCAAAATCTACTGAATTAATTGCCTGTTTTACAGCAGAGACAGCCCCCGTGCAGAGTACTACAAAATCTGCTAAATTTCCATCATTATGTAATCTCAGCTTTTTAGGAACATCTTCTTTTGCATTAAAGACAATATCTGCACCAAGTTTTTTTGCTGTTGACAACCGGTTTTCATCAATATCTGTTGAAAATATTGTTTGTGCACCTAACGCTTTTAAAAGTTTAATATGAAGAAGCCCAGAAACTCCACTTCCAACAACAAGTGCAGTTTGACCTTTTTTAAAGCCTGCTATACGAATGCCTCGAATAACACATGCTAATGGCTCAATGAAAACACCCTCTTCATATGACATATCATTAGGTAAAACAAAAACTCCATTTGCTACGTTTATTTTTGGTACTTTTAAATATTCTGAAAAACCCCCTGGATAAAAATTGGTTGAATGAAGCGTGTGACATAATGTATGTTGATCATTTTCACAAAACTTACAGGCGTTACATGGGACATGATGCGATACAAAAACCCGATCTCCAACCTTGTATTTTGTAATATTTTTTCCTGTTTGTACAATATCACCAGCGATTTCGTGGCCAAGTACTCTAGGAGCTTTTTTAATGCGATACCATTCCATTACATCGCTTCCACAAATACCGCTAGCATATACTTTAACTAAGAGTTCATCATCGTCTATCTTTGGTATTGGCATTTCCTGGATTCTGACATCGTTGTTATTGTAATACATTGCAACTTTCATTGTATTCATCTAGTATCACAAAGCACGATACATCAATTCACTGTTAATAGATTTTATTGCCTTCAGCAAAGTTTTATTATGGACAAAATATTCACCTTTCATCATTATTAGAGGAAAAGGTGTGATAATATGGGATTATTTGGACCAGAAAAAATAACATTGATATTAGATAAGTACGACTATACCCCAGGGGAAAAAATCAAGGGAAAAGTGTCTTTGAATCTTAAAAAACCAACGCAAGCAAGAAAACTTGAAATATCTTTTATTGGCTCAAAACGAGAGATGCAAACTGGAATGGGTATTGGACCAACATCAAACAATAAACGTGGTTCAAAAAGAGTAAGAATATATGATTTTAAAATGCCACTTGATGGTGAAAAAGAATATCAAAAAGGCGAATATCCATTTGAAATAAAGATACCAGAAAATATCCATCAAACAAGTCAAAAGCTTGAGGGTAAAGTTGGTACAGCCGTTACTGCTTTTAAAGCAATTAGTGGAGTTCATACTCGTATTGATTGGTATGTAAAAGCAGAGCTTGATGTACCTATGAAATTAGATATAAAAAAGACACAGAAAATTGTTCTTTCATAATATTTAGGTAATCTCAACTATTTTTTCCTTTTTTTTAGTAATTAATTTACATGCTATAACAATATTTATATAATCCTAAATATAAATAATAATAAACGATGGTAATTGGTGTTACTATGAAATATAAAACATTCTTCACAATACTCATAGGATGTATCTTGTTTACAACTACTTCAATTTCTGCAATAGATGTTAAACTGTCTGTTCAATCACCTCAATCTACGCAAATAGACAATGATATTGTTGCTATGATTGAGCAAATAGATGAAAATCTTGTTTTTATGTATCTTAATGCACTTATGTCTTTTGGACCGAGATACACGGGAAGTGATAACTGTAGTCGCGCAGGGCAATATATATTTGATGAATTTGAAAAGATGGGGCTTGATACTGCGTTTCATGAATGGAGGTATGATGGATTTGCTGATAGAAATGTTGTAGGGACTTTAGCAGGTAGCAACTCCCCAAATAATGCTGAAATACTCTTTTGTGCTCACTATGATTGTACACCGGGTTCACTGGGAGCAGATGATGATGGATCTGGAGTTGCTGCAGTCATGGCTGCTGCATCAGTAATGAGTAATTATTCTTTTAATCATACAATAAAGTTTGTTGCGTTTTCAGGAGAAGAAGTAGGGACATATGGTAGTTTTTCTTATGCCCGAGATGCATATCTGCATGGAAACAACGTGTATGCAGTTTTAAACGCTGATATGGTTGGTTATGCTGATACTGCAGCGGGAGGAAATATCCTTCGATTTTTCACTGTTGAACGGTCATCGTGGATTGCAGAGTATGCACGAGATATCACTGAATCATACCATAATTTCCTTGATATGAAAATAGAAATACTTCCAAATCATATGGGTGCTGATCATCAGGCGTTTTTGGATTATGGTTTTGATGGTGTTTGGATTGCGCATCATGACAACTACCCCTATGCAAACACCCCTGATGACAATCCTGAACACCTTAATCGCTCTTACCAAGTTAAAGCAACGAAAACAATTCTTGCAATATGTGCCGAAATGGCAAAGAAACCAATAGAATTACAAGTGCAATTAACCAATCCTCTCGAAGGATGTTTATATCTTAGAAAACACCCAATAATGCCTTTAGATTTTCTAGCGAAATATTGGTACAAGGGATTACGAGGAGACACCATACTTCTTGGCAGAACAATGGCTACGGCAGACGTTTTTGCCACTGAAGAAGTAAAATACGTGATTTTCTGTATTGATGATTATTTCATACACTGGGATTACGACCCACCATATGAATGGAATATTCAAGGAAAATATTCACCAATATACGGCAAGCACACACTTGATGTTTATGCTATAACAGAATCAGGTAAAATGTCATCAGATGAAATGGACATATTTATTATTACTATTTCAAGTGCATACGGTCCGTTTTAATAAAAAAACATTTACATTGATCTTAGACGTTTGATTCTTTCATCTATCGGTGGGTGTGTTGACCAAACAGAACTTATATTTATTTGTTTGAAAGGATTTGCAATATAAAGCGGGGCAACTGTTTTTGACCCTTTAGGTTTATCAGTTGGATGATCAGATTTAATTTTAGCTAGAGCTTTTGCCAGACCCTCAGGGTTTCTAGTAAATCTTGCACCATTCGCATCTGCTAGATACTCGCGTTTTCTTGATATTGCTAGATATGTTAATCGTGCAAAAATAGGGGCAAGTATAATTAAAACCATCGCTAAAACCATTAAAATCGCGTTACCATCACCTTTTCGACCTCGACCTGCGCCACCCCAAAACATGGAGTAAAACAATATCTCAGCAATCAATGATATTGCTCCAACAACACCTATAGTAACTGTTGCAATGAGGATATCACGGTTTGCAATATGACTCATTTCATGACCTATGACACCTTCAAGTTCATCTGCTTTGAGTTTTTTCAAAGCACCTGTTGTTGCACAAATAACAGCGTTTTCTGGTTTTTTACCTGTTGCAAAAGCATTGATGTGTTCTGAGTCCTGCACATAAACCTTTGGTGTTGGAAGACCTGCAGCAATCGCCATTTCTTCAACTTTATAGATAAGCAGTTTTTCTTCTCGATTACGAGGATTTGCAGGACGTGCTTTTGCAGCAGAAAGCACTGTCTGGACTGAAAAAGAATACGTAATTAACACATAAACTAGGGCAACTGGAAGTCCAAATAAAAGTGCTATATACATGTCATGAAAGAAGATATAGCCAAAAGCAAAAATGACTATTAAAAATAAAAAAGCCATAAGCGTACAAACAACTATTGTAAGTTGTTTGTTACGCCTAATATGATCTTCCATTAACATTTGTTTTTGCAAAGTAAATCAACACCAATAACTTCCGGTTTTACTTTAGAATTTTACTTGCGGTACTTCTCTTGCAGCATCTGGTATTTGAAGCATTTCACGAGTTTTTTTATTCATTCTTTTTGCAAACCACATACCTGGAAAAGTCTCTATTGTGTTATTGTAGGATAGAACAGAATCATTGAAATGCTGTCTGGCATATGATATTTTATCTTCAGTGTGTGTCAGCTCATCCTGCAGGTTTAAAAAGTTTTGATTTGCTTTAAGATCAGGATAATTTTCAGCTACAGCAAAAAGAGTTTTCAAAGCACCAGTAAGCATGTTATCTGCATCTATGTTTTTCTGAGGGGTTTTTGCGTTCATCAGAGCAGATCTTGCTTTTGTAACATTTTCAAGGACTTCTTTTTCATGTTTCATATAACCTTTTACGGTTTCCATGAGATTTGGTATAAGTTCTGCTCTCCGCCGTAATTGTACGTCGATTTGTGCCCATGAGTTGTCAATTCTGTTTTCCATGCGTATTATTCTGTTGTAAAATCCCCAGTAAATTAGCAGGAAAAATACAACAAGTATTACTATAACTATTAATACCCACCATATCGGATCCATAATTTTTTCTCCCAATTTGTTTTTGTAGGTTAATAACATTCTTTATATAAAGTTTATCGAGATGTTATGTTATGGTTTTATACCAAGGATTTAGCTAGAGAGTATATTACATATTCAATAAAGGCAATCATGAATAATATAATTACAAAACTTGAGATGAATCCGATTATCGTGTAAATTAATGCCCCTCCAACACCCATAATCACTGCTACATCAAATAACCCTGTTATTGATATTGCAGCGGCAATTATTAAAGCAATTCCAATCTCAGGCCACCAGATTTTATTTTTTGGCCAAGTAGAAGGTGTGGTTTTTTTTGGTTTTTCTTCGTCATATTCTTTTAAAAAATCAATTACTTGTTTTTCCTTTTCAGATAAATCAGATTCGCAATCAACTTTTTCTTTGTTTTTTCCAATTTCTTGTTCTTTTTCTTTTTTTAATCCTTCTAAGAATTTTTTGTAATCTTCTTCTGCATCAAAAATAAGAGGAGATCCTTGATATCCACAGTCTCTGCATACGTCTTTTGTGGTATATCCTGTTAACACTCCATCTCCCATAGTGCCTTGTCGTATGTTTTTACTTCCACATTTTGGACAAGCATAAACTTTCAAATTAATTCCCCCATATATAACATAATTTTACATTAATTTTTATCTTTGAAAATTTCAAATGCTTCTTTTGGCGTAGCTTTTTTATGAACAATGGCATTGGCTGCTTTTATCATTCCAACTGGGTTTGTACTTTGGAATATATTTCTACCCATGTCTACACCTATTGCTCCTGCTTGTAATGCATCGTAAGCCATTTTTAAAGCATCTTTTTCAGGTATTTTTTTTCCACCAGCAATAACAATTGGTACTGGACATGTATCAATGACTTTTTCAAAGTCTTTACAAAAATAAGTTTTTACAATGCTTGCTCCAAGTTCTGCTGCCATCCTTGATGCAAGAGATAAGTATTTAGCATCTTTTCCAAGACCACGGCCAACTGCTGTGACTGCTAAAACGGGTATTCCATAACGGTTTGCTTCATCAATTACCTGGGTAAAACCAAGAAGAGTGTCTCGTTCGAAAGGCTGACCTACTAAAATTGAAAACGCCACACCTGCAACATTTAACCTAATTGCATCCTCCATTGATACAGAAATTCCTTCATGAAGAAGATTAGTTTCATTAAGAATACTAGTTCCTCCTGAAACTCTTAAGCAAATAGGGATGTCAGTTTCTGGTGGAATATAGTTTCTAAGTCCTCCTCGTGTTGGCATTAATACATCTGCATAAGGTAGAAGAGGTTTTACCATTTCACCAATGTTTTCAAGACCTGTGGTCGGCCCCATAAAATATC
>Ga0272442_10007843_pt1 | contig 13701 bp, 12 predicted proteins | sample SSMForm2O_FD_200262 | JGI IMG/M metagenome (GOLD analysis project Ga0272442, IMG submission 200262) | Marine sediment archaeal communities from Little Sippewissett salt marsh, Falmouth, MA, United States - SSM-Form-2O | ecosystem: Environmental > Aquatic > Marine > Wetlands > Sediment ...
GACTGAAACCGACCTACGGCCGGGTATCGCGCTACGGCCTGATTGCCTTTGCCTCCAGTCTGGATCAAATCGGCCCCATCACCAAGGATGTCGCTGATGCGGCCCTTTTAATGAATATCATCGCCGGACACGATCCCCGCGATTCAACCTCAGCCGATGTCGCGGTGCCGGACTATACCCGTAGCCTGGTTAAGGATGTCAAGGGACTTAGGTTCGGCATCCCTAAGGAATATTTTCTGGAAGGAATCGATCCCGAGGTCAATCAAGCCGTCCAGGCTGCGATTCAAATCCTTAAAGATAACGGTGCGGAGTTTGCAGACGTATCCCTGCCACATACCGAATACTGTGTGGCGACCTACTACATCGTGGCCACAGCAGAGGCCAGCTCAAACTTGGCCCGTTATGATGGGGTTCAATATGGTTCAAGACAACATCCGGCGCAACTGCGCCGCAATCCATTAATCGATATGTATGAAGAAACCCGTGCCAAAGGTTTCGGGCGGGAAGCCAAACGTCGGATCATGCTGGGCACGTTTTCGCTCTCTTCGGGTTATTATGATGCGTATTATCTGCGGGGCCAAAAGGTGCGGACATTGATCAAATCTGACTTCGATAAGGTTTTTCAAACCTGTGATGCCCTGATCACGCCCACCTCGCCGACCACGGCCTTTCGAATCGGGGAAAAAATGAACGATCCTTTGGCGATGTATTTATCGGATATCTTAACCATTTCCGCTAACTTAAGCGGGATCCCAGCTATTTCCGTGCCTTGCGGATTTTCCAAGGCCGGGCTGCCGATCGGATTGCAGATTATGACCAAGGCTTTTAACGAAGAAACCCTGTTGCGCATCGCCTATACCTATGAACAAAACACGGACTGGCACAAACAGAAAGCGCCGTTAGCATGAGCCCAACACCCTACGAAACCGTAATCGGCTTGGAAGTGCACCTGCAGTTCAACACCCAAAGCAAGATCTTCTGCGGATGCGCCAACACCTTCGGTCGAGAACCCAATACGGTCACTTGCCCGGTTTGTTTAGGTCTTCCCGGCAGTCTGCCGGTTCTCAACCAAACCGCTTTGGACTATGCTGTCAAGGTGGCTCTAGCCCTGAATTGCCGCATCAATTCGCGAATCAAATTCGACCGAAAAAATTATTATTACCCGGACCTGCCCAAGGGCTACCAGATCTCCCAATACGACCTGCCAATCGGGGAAGAAGGATATCTCGTCATACTGGCTGATGATTCTCAGAAAAAAAGGATCCGCATTCACCGCGCCCATTTGGAAGAAGACGCGGGTAAATTGATTCATGATCCGAACAACAGCGCCAGTTTAGTGGATTACAACCGGGCCGGAACACCTTTGATGGAAATCGTCAGCGAACCGGATATCCGTTCGCCCGAAGAGGCCCATCTCTATCTCCAGACTTTAAAACTGCTCCTGCAATATCTCGATGTTTCGGACTGCGACATGGAAAAAGGCTCCCTGCGCTGCGACGCGAATATCTCATTGCGGCCCCAAGGTGAACAACGTCTGGGAACAAAAACCGAACTCAAAAATATGAATTCCTTCAAAGCCGTGCGACTGGCTTTAGGTTACGAAGAGAAACGCCAAGGCGAAATGCTTGCAGCTGGCAAATCGGTTACTCAGGAGACCCGCTTGTGGGATGAAAGCCGTCAAATCACACGCCCGATGCGCACCAAAGAGGAAGCGCATGATTATCGCTATTTCCCTGAACCTGACTTGGTGCCACATGTCCTTGAACAAACGATCGTTGATAAACTGCGTGAATCACTGCCCGAAGCTCCGCATCAAATATATCATCATCTCCAAGGGGAATATTCCTTAAGCGCCTATGAGGCCGGGATACTGATCCAGGACCAGGCCCTGGTGTCTTTTTTCGAAACCTGCATGCACCTTTACCCCGAAGCCAAAAAAATAACCAACTGGATCATCGGTCCGTTGATGCAGGAAATCAATTCCCGCAAAACGACGGTCCGGGATCTCAGCATGACCCCGCAGGACTTTGTTCAGATCATCCAAAAGGTCGAAGAAGGGGTGTTGTCCAATCTGGGAGGCAAGGATCTTCTGAAGACAGCACTCGACACTGGTCAGAAGCCCGAACATATCATCGCTGAAAAAGGACTCGCCCAGATCTCGGACGAATCTGCTCTAGCCGAAGTTGTCCAAACCGTTTTGGACGAAAATCAAAAAATCGTCGAACAAATCAAAGCCGGAAAACAATCCGCTCTGGGTTTTCTGATTGGACAGGCCATGAAAGCAACTCAGGGCAAAGCCAACCCCAAAAAACTTAACGAGTTAATACGAAGGAGGATTCGTGATGCTTAAGAAGTTCATCATCTGCGGCAGTGCCCTTCTCATGCTCTGCGCGGTCGGGACACATGCGTTTTCCCAAAATACGGAAGATCCGGCCCGGGATCTCTATTCCCAGGTCGAGCTTTTCAGTTACACCTTGACCACAATTCAATCGGAATACGTTGATGAAAAAACACCTAAAGAACTGATCTATGGGTCCCTGAGAGGCATGCTCTCGTCACTGGATCCCCACAGCCAATTTTTGGATGAAGAAGAATACCAGGATCTCAAAACCGAGACCGAAGGTCGGTTCGGCGGCCTGGGTATCGAGATCACCATCAAGGATGGTTTGTTGACCGTCGTCTCACCCATTGAAGACACGCCAGCCTGGGAAGTCGGTATGAAGGCCGGTGACCGGATCGTCGAGATTGAGGGTGAGCTGACTCGTGATCTGACCCTCAGCGAGGCAGTCAAGCGACTGCGCGGGGAACCAGGAACAAAGGTGAACCTAACGGTCCTGCGTGAGGAGGAATTCAAATTATACGATTTTTCGATCATCCGCGAAATCATCGAAGTCGAAGACATCAAGGACACGCAAATCCTAGAAGACAGGATCGGGTATATCCGTTTGACGGAATTCCGCGAGAATTCAAAAAAAGACTTTGACGCAGCGATCCAAGATCTGCAGCAACAAGGCGCCGACAGTCTGATCTTCGATCTGCGCAATAATCCGGGCGGCCTGCTGAACATCGCAATCGAAGTAACCGACACTTTTTTACCAGACGAACATTTGATCGTATCAACCAAAGGCCGCCGGCCCGCGCAAACGACCGAAACCCGGGCCCACGACACTGGGCTGAAAATCTTGAACTGGCCGATAGTGGTTTTAATTAACGAAGGCAGCGCCTCCGGCAGCGAGATTTTGGCCGGGGCCCTGAAGGACAACAAACGCGCGGTCATCCTCGGTAACCAATCTTTTGGAAAAGGTTCCGTTCAGTCAGTCATTCCGTTGCCGGACGGATCGGCGCTGCGCCTGACCACCAGTAAATACTTCACTCCTTCGGGCATATCCATCCATGGAACGGGGATCACTCCGGACATCGTGGTGGAAAAGATTTATCCACAACTCAGCGAGTCTGAGGAGGGGCAGAAAAACAAGGATATCGATAAAATCTTCGAAGATGTGCGGCTCAAAGAATCCGATAACCCGCAAGAAGCGCAGCGCCAGCAAAAGGAGAAGGAGGCCCGCGAACGTCTGCTGAACGACAACCAAATCCAAAGCGCGATCAGTGTCATCAAAGGCATCAAAGTTTATAAAAAATTGCTGGCGGCTCAAGAAAAGGCTGCTCCTCAGCCGACTCCGAGTGCTGTCACGGCGACCGGAACCGCCGAACAAACGCCGTCGGATAATCCGTCCTGAGCGCCGAATAAAAAGAATCGGCAAAAAATGAACCCGTCTAAGATGTCATCGGTCTTCGTTCGCTTGCTTTTCGTTCTCGTCGTCTTTGTGGTTGTGAGCAGCGGCGTTTATTTCATCCTGCGCTCACCAAAAGCGCCGCCGAGCGTCGACCGGATAGAACGCGAGCCGCCGTCAAAACCGCTCGGGATGATTGCCGTGATCATCGATGACAACGGATACACGCCTGACTCATGCCGACCAATTCGAGCCATCCGCCATCCTATCGCGATTTCCATTCTGCCTCATCTGCCGTATTCGCGTTTCGTGGCCGATTGCGCACATGCCGCCCACAAAGAAATTATGCTGCACATGCCCATGGAGCCGCATGTTTGGTACGAAACCTATCAAGATGATTATGTGCTCACAACCGATATGCCGCCCGACAAAATCCGGCAGCTCTTAAACTCGGCCATCCAAAGTGTCCCGTATGCCCAAGGAGTCAATAATCATATGGGCTCGAAGGCCACCGAAGATAAAGCGCTGATGACCATTTTCTTGCAGGAACTTCGCAAACGGAATCTCTTTTTTATCGATAGCCGGGTAACCCTTGATTCAGCTGCACCACATCTAGCCGAACAATTAGATCTGCCATACGCCGAGCGAAACGTCTTTCTAGACAATGAGGCCGATCGAGCCTACATCGCCGGACAATTTGAAGAACTGGCCCAGAAGGCACACCGCGACGGGAGGGCGATAGGAATCGGCCATGCCCGACCGCTGACCTGGGCGGTTATGAAAGAACAACTCATATCATTAGAAGAAAGGGGATTCCGAATTGTCACGATCAGTGAATTATTAACCGATCCTGGGCAACAATGAATATCTTAGGAATAGAAACATCCTGCGATGAAACCGCGGCAGCGATTGTCCGCAATGGCAAAGATATTTTATCTAACGTCGTCGCAACCAGCCTAAAACATCACCGCAAGTATGGGGGAGTGATCCCGGAGATCGCTTCCCGCCAACAAGTCCGAATGATCAATCCGGTTGTCCGCCAGGCCTTGCGGAATGCCCGACTCAGTTGGCCCCATATTCACGCCATTGCCGTTACGCATCAACCCGGACTGATCGGTTCCTTGCTGGTCGGCATGTCGTATGCCCGTGCCTTGAGTTACGCCTTCCGGAAACCCCTTATACCTGTCGATCATGTCAAAGCCCATCTCTATGCCGCCTTCTTGAGGTCGCCCGGCAACAAACCGTCCCGTGTCCGTCCGCCATTACCCGCTATTGGACTGATTGTTTCCGGCGGCCATACCAGTCTCTTTCTGATCCGAGATACAATCCATGTCCGTTGCCTCGGCCAAACCCGGGATGATGCTGCTGGGGAAGCCTTCGACAAAGTCGCCCGCATCTTGGGTCTGGGTTATCCAGGCGGGCCGGTCATTGACCGCCTGGCACGGCATGCGTCCAGAACAAAAAGGCCGCCTATCCGCTTCAACGTCGCCCGTTTGCCCGGGTCATTGGATTTCAGCTTCAGCGGTATCAAAACCGCGGTGCTTTATTATTCTCAAAGCCAGCGCGGAACCAAAAACTTCGACGTACAACAGACCGCTGCAGCCTTTCAAGAAAGTGTGGTATCAAACCTAGCTGAAAAATCCTTTGCCGCCTGCCGACAGATGAAGGTGCCCAATCTCTTGGTTGGAGGGGGAGTTGCGGCTAATTCCCGACTACGCGAAATATTACGAGACCGGGCAAAGCGCGAACATATCCGTCTATCCCTACCCGACGTTTCTTTATGCATGGACAATGCCGCTATGGTTGCAGGTTGGGCTTTTCATGTTTTTAAAAGATCGCGACATAACTTTCAAAAATCGTCCGATAAGGGAGAAAGACAATGATATCCGAAATTTTCGATACTCTGGGAAAAGTCATTTTGACCATTCTCTTAAGCAGCCTGATCGGAACTGAACGAGAATACCGACATAAAGAAGCCGGCCTGAAAACCCACATTCTGGTAGCGGTAGGTTCGTGTCTGATTGTATTGACTTCATTTCATGTTTTTGATATATATAAAAATATAAGTCATATTGATCCAACCCGCCTCATGGCTGGCATTATTACAGGCATCGGTTTTTTATGCGGCGGTACGATTATCCGAGCCGGAAACCAGGTCACGGGGCTGACGACCGCCGCGGCTTTATGGACCGTTGCGGGAATCGGCATGGCTGTAGGCGCAGGACATTACAGCGCCGCAATCCTTTTTACCGTCGTTATCTTCACGGTCCTGGTCGGCCTTCGCCGACTGGAATCGCGATTGAAATAATGTATTAACCGCTAAACGGTTTTTTTCAGCATCCCCGGAAAGAAACAAGCGGGCCCGAAAAACCCGCTGGCCGTCGAGTTAGGATTCGAACGGAAATACAGCTTGTCCGTTTTCCGTTTAGCCCAATCATGAAGGAGGTAACTTATGGCCATCCGATCGCGTAAAGATGAATCGGTGTCCGCGGACAAAACGGTTGAGATCAACGCTCAGATGCACGGAACCCTGTCTTTTAAAGATCCCGTAAACCTGAAAATCAACGGCAACTTCAACGGGACTCTAGAAACATCGGGAACCCTGACCATCGGTTCATCCGCTTTTGTCGAAGCCCATATCATCGGTGAGAATATCATCATCGCCGGAAAAGTCCGCGGTGATATCGTAGCCAAAAAGATGCTGGTCCTCATGCCTACCGCGGTCCTGACCGGGAATATCTCCACTTCCAAACTGAATATCGTCGAAGGCGCCATCTTCCAAGGCAAATGTCAGATGATGGATAACATCCTCAACCTGGACGAGGTCGCGCGCTATCTGGAGATCGATGCTACAGCTATCCTGGAATTGGCCACGGCCGGCAAGATTCCGGCCCAACGCAATGGCGATGCCTGGACCTTTGAACGCTCCAGAATCGATAACTGGGCGGCTTCGGGCAAGGTCAAATAATCGCCTCATTACCCATAAAACCGATCTCATTCCTGAAATCTGACATCAATCCCATGTCATCCGAGCAATACATCTCTGTCCGGGAAGCCGCGCAGGTTCTGGGCGTCAGCGAAAAAAGGATCATGGATCTGATCGAAGGGGATCAGCTGATAGCCTACCGAATTGCCAATCAGTTTCTGCGGCTCAGGAAAACCGATGTTCTCAAACTCCAAACCAGCGGATCCGTCGAGCCTGAATCCAAGCAACAACCATATACTTGGAACGAGAAGATCAGGGATTTTTTCTATTTCAATGATTTTTATATGATCTGTGCCGCACTCATCGCAATATTGATCTATATCATCGCCAATGATTAAAAAATCCTATCCCAACTTTTTTCGATGCACTACCTGGTTTCTTTTTGTCATCGGATTTTGGGGGTGTACTTTATTCCAAGACCCCGACGTTCTGCGGCAACAACAAGAAACCGTTGATCAAAAAAAACAACATTATCAGGCCTTGTATGATTTCGTCACTTCCGCCAAAACTCCTCAACACCTGACGATCCAACAAGTGCGGGGTTTATACGGAGAGCCGGATGATATCTTCCGCTCTGGTTCGGCTGGCAGTCAGCTGGAAATCTGGACCTATGAAAAGGTTGCGGCCATTGAGAGCGAAGAGCTTTGGGGGACCATTCGTCTTTATTTTAATAACGGGCGGCTGATGAGCTGGAAATTCTGAGTGAACTCCTTTTCAAAAAACGCTTGCCTCCAGAAGCACTTTTAAATAAAATACATACTTTCACTGGCCCGATCCTTATTGGTTGTCCCGATCTCGGCTGACTTTATCATTATTGGCGGCGTAGCTCAGTCTGATAGAGCAAACGGCTCATACCCGTTGAGTCAGTGGTTTAAATCCACTCGCCGCCACTTTTTTGTCCGGCCCAAGCCACCCCGTTGAATGAAAAATGGATTTTCTTCCACCCAGCCTTCTCAAAAACTCACTGGCTAAAAGAATTGGATTAGTTCTTCTGGTTTTCGTTGTTTATCTGCCGTGCCTGTTCAACGGATTCTCTGGTGACGATCATTCCTTATTCAAAAATAATAACTTCTATCACTCCTGGTCCAACTTTCCGCGTTTGTTCCAACCGGGCTACAATATCGATCCTACGACCTATATCATCGGACCGAATGCGGATAAAGGGACCGGCAGCGTTGCTTACCGTCCGGTTTTAAGCATAACCTATTTCATCGACTATTGGTTATGGCATGATCGCCCGCTGGGCTATCATCTGCACAATCTTCTATGGCATTTGGGAAACGTATTATGGGTTTATCTGATCTTACTCGAGCTTTATCCCCCAGCGGCCTTAGCCACGGCCTTGGCCTTCGGCCTGCATCCGATCCAGACCGAAGCGGTCTGTTCGATCGGCTACCGGGCCGATCTGCTGGCTACGTTTTTTTGCCTGGGATCTTGGTTCTTTTGGTCAAAATATCACACGGCGTCTGGCACTCGTCGCAATCTTGCTACGGCCGCTTTATTTTACTTCCTGGCTGTATTTTCCAAAGAACCCGCGCTCCTATTACCGTTAATATTGATGATATACAGTGTCCTGTTTCCCGTACAACGCCCCAAACGGTTTGTCTTGAGCGAATCCCTTTTATGGATCGGGATCGCTGCCTTTTATCTGACACTTTATTTTTTTGTCTTTCCCAATCCAACCATCGCCGCGCAGGCCCGGTTTCTCGGCGAAAACTTCCTCAACCACATTTTGATCATGCTCAGGATCTGGCGTGAATATCTGGTGCTGTTTATCCTGCCCTGGACAGTCACCCTGATCCCGGCTCAGTATTTCCCACCTGTGGATACAACTTTCCATGCCGCGACCGTTCTGGACCTGATCGCGGCCGCAGGATACCTCGGCCTGATCCTGATCGCTTTCAGGCGCTCTAGGTTAGTCTGTTTTTTTGCCCTCTGGTATCTCATCTTTTACCTGCCGATTGCCAACATTTTGCCGAATGCGAATCCAATGGCCGCGCGCTATCTTTATCTCCCGTCCGTCGGTTTACTTTTTATGATCGTTTACGGTTTGCAAAAAATTTTGCAAAAAACGCATCGCACGGCAAACGGGCAGAGGATAACCCAGGGCGTGCAATTTTCTCTTCTTGCCCTATTGGCCGTCTGTTCGTTTACGTTGAGCTTCTTTTGGAAAAATGATTACACCATCGCTTCGACTTGGATTCAAAATTTTCCACAGCATCATAAGGGGTATGCCGTCCTCGGTGATCTGCATTCTCAGGCCGGCTTATGCCGCCAATCCCGCGATTATTATCTTCAAAGCCAGCGACGCCAGGACCTGGCTCCCGACGATAAACTTAAACTGGCGATCTGCTATTATGATTTAAACGGTCTTCAGGCCGCTGAAAACACCACGGTTAGTCTTTTAAAAGATTATCCGAGTTACACCCAGGCCAAGATCCTGCTGGGAGATATTCACATGAAGAAAGGGGAGGGCCATAAAGCCGCGCTGTGGTTCCGAAAGGCCTTACAGGAAGCGCCGGAAAATTTTCAAATCTATGACCGCCTGGTTAACTGCCTGGTTCGGATTGGGAATATCGCCGAGGCCGTGACAGTGATCAAGAAAGGAAAAAATATCTTCCCTGATGCCAAGATCAGGTATCTACGCTGGTATCTTAAAGAAATCCTTCCTTAAAATGGCAGGTGGACGGCCCCTTAAACAGAACGCTAGGGGAGGGCAGAGAAATCAGCAGGAGACAGGTTTCTTGTCGTCGGGAAAATGAGGGCCGGCAATCATCTCTTCCCACAGCAACCTTAAGAACTTGATGCCGGTCGGCAGGCTCTTGGCATAACTCTCCCCACCGATTCGTTTGCCCTCCCGGGTCGGAAATTCAACGACCTTTAGCTTCAACTTTAAAGAATGAATCGTGGATTGGTATTCGACCGTGTAATCAGAGGCGTTGATCCGCATGGCATCCCAGGCCTCGCGGCGAATGGCCCGAAATCCATTAATCGTATCCGTGATATATCGCCCGTTTCGGTTCCAAAGAAGGTTGGCCGCCAGGGTAAAAAGCTGATTGACCCATTTACGCCAGCGGAAGATCTGATCATCCTCTTCATTGCGGGCGCCTTTCATCATGCGCGAGGCAATGACCATATCCGCGCCCTGCCGCAAAGCTTCAACAAATAGTGGCAGATCATCCAGGTCTTCATTCCCGTCCGGACTGAAAAATATCAAGGCATCCGCCTTCGATTCCCGGAAGGCCTGTAGAAAGGCTTCACCCCGGCCCCGTTTCTCCTGAACGACATACCGAATACCGTATTGGCGGTATAACTCCAAGCTGCCATCGGATGAACCTCCGTCCACCCCCCAATATCCGGCCAAACCCGAATTTCGGCAACGAGGGGGGATCGATGGCAAAAAATACTTCAAACCCTCGATTTCGTTATAAGTCAAAATAATAAGGTCAATCGTCATAACCGCATCTGAAAAAGGGAATAAAAAATCTCTCTGGCAATATACCCGAGATGATTATTCAGCCGGCTTTTTTCGCTTTCACAAAGGTGCCCGCTTAACGAATTCTTATTATACAATTTATATCAAAGCCATTATCAAATCAATCCTTTTCATGCCCTTTTCCATACCCGGATTGTTGGGGGCACCATTTTTTCATCAAACGAATCCGTATTCTGTTTGCCAAACGCCCCCGATTTCATTATAATACACACCATGCGCGGCAAACTGATTATCCTTATGGGGCTATGGCTCGTGAGCGCGGCCGCGGCCCGGGCGGATGACCTTCTGTCCGACTTCCTGTCAGCTAACGATCCGATCTACGAGCATATCCGCGTCGAACAGGTTATCAGCGCAGATACCATCCTTTTAGAAAACAACGAAAAAATTAGACTGATCGGGCTGAAGGCCCTGCCGGCGCCTGATCCAGAACGTAGCGAACGCGATGAATTCGGCTTCGTCGTCAAATCGGAGCAGCCCTTTCCCGGGCTGGAACAACAGGCCTTGCGTTTTGCCAAAAATCTACTCGAAAATAAATACGTCCGCCTCGAATTCGACACGCAAAAAAAAGACCCGCATTTCTTAACCCTGGCCTACGTTTTCCTGAAAGACAATGAGATATTTGTCAATGCAGCGATTCTGCAAAACGGGTACGCCTCACTGCACATTCGTCCCCCGAATACCAAATACGCGCCAAGATTGCGCCAAGCTTATCGGCAAGCCCGCCAGGATCGCAAGGGAATCCACGGCGAGTATTAAATACCTCCCCGACCATGGTTCATCAATATATCATCTTAATCATTTTGGCAATCATTTTAATTCTGATCGGCATTTACGGACCGCGCTGGTTCGACCAATTCTAAGACCCCATTTCCGAAGACCCGGATCATGAAAAAAAATCAACTGGCTCTGATTAGCATTATCAAGTCCTTTATTCAAAACCATAACCTGATCAAGCCCGGCGACCGGATCTTGCTCGGGGTTTCCGGAGGGCCGGATTCGATTGCTTTAGCGTATATCCTCAGAGAGCTGGGCGGGGAATTCGGGTACAAAATAAACGTAGGCCATATCAATCATCAACTGCGCCAAGGGTCTGACGCGGATCAGCGTTTCGTTCAAAGCCTTTGCCATCATTTCGGTTGGTCCTGTAACGTGATCAAGCTGGCCAAAGTTAACAAGTCCAAAATCGGTTCTTTGGAAGAATATGCCCGTGAAAAAAGGCTGCAGGCCTTAATCCGCATCGCCAAAAAACAGAAGGCAACTTGTATCGCCTTGGCACACCATCGGGATGACCAGGCCGAGACTGTGCTCATGCGGATCCTGCGCGGGACAGGCCTACGCGGACTCCAGGCTATGAAGCCCAAACGCAAGATCGACGGCATCACTTTTATCCGGCCGTTTCTGAAAACCCCTCGCGCGGATATCGACCGTTTCCTGCGTCAAAACAAGATTGCCTTTCGATGCGACCCCACCAACCACCAAAAAAAATTCTTGCGCAACCGTATCCGGCTCGAACTTATGCCGATCCTTGCCCGTTATAACCCCAACATAAGGGAAGTCCTGGCTAATCTGGCCGAGAACACTCTGACCGATTATGAATACATTCGTTACGAAGGTATTAAACAATTTCGAAAGCTTCGTGATCCAAACGGCGATCCCCAATCGGTCAGGTTGAAACTGGCGGATCTTCGGCAACTCCCACAGAGCCTAAGGCGTTTTGTTATTCTGTGCAGTATTGAAACAGTGCAGGGCTCCACCCGCCGCATAACTAGCACACATTTGCAGCGGGTCGATCATTTGATCGATCACCCGATATCCAACTGTGTCATCCATTTACCGCGCAGTATTCGGGTTGTAGAAAAGAACGCTTATCTCTGGATCCGGTCGAAATCCCAAAAAAATAGAAAAACTTGAAAAATATTTTAATCTAGTTATAATATTTTGACTATAACTTCTATTTATTTTATATAGGCCATAATCGATGCCACAAAAAATGAGAAAAAAACCTTTACCGCGCAAACCGTTACCGCCCAAACGCAACAACCGTAGCCCCTTTAACTTAATATTCTGGCTTTTGATGGGTTTCCTGTTTGTGACCATGCTGACCCAGTCCGAAACGATGAACGGGCGCCGCCCAGAGGAGCTGACCTATAGTCAGTTTTATCGACTCCTTCAGAAAAATCCCGAAACCAAAAGGATCAAGAAGCTGGTTTTGCGGGAAAGCATGGAGGAGGATATCGTGGAAGGGGTATTCGACGATCAAACCGATTTCCGGCTGCAGATCCCCCAAGAAGACCAGGCCTTGCTGGAATTGATGCGTGAGAATGTTCAGGATTTCACCGTTAAACCTGCGCAGAATTTCTGGAGTCGGATCTTCATCCAGCTTTTACCCGTACTGGCCTTAATCCTTTTTATCTGGTTTATTTCATACCGCGGCAGCCAAATGGGCAATCGGGTCTGGTCGTTCGGCAAGTCCCGCGCCCGTCTGAGCGATAAGAAGCAAACCCGGATCACCTTTAACGACGTGGCTGGCGTGGATGAAGCCAAGGAAGAACTGCAGGAAGTGATCGAATTTTTGAAAGACCCCAAAAAATTTCAACGGCTGGGCGGCAAGATCCCGCGCGGGGTCCTGCTGGTCGGTCACCCTGGAACCGGCAAGACTCTGCTGGCAAAGGCCGTGGCAGGCGAGGCCGATGTCCCCTTTTTCTCGCTCAGCGGTTCGGATTTTGTTGAGATGTTCGTCGGCGTCGGGGCCTCGCGTGTCCGCGACCTGTTCGAGCAGGCCCGTAAGGCCTCACGTCTGTCCGGCAAAGGAGCAATCATTTTTATCGATGAGATCGATGCGGTCGGCCGCCAGAGATTTTCCGGTATCGGGGGCGGAAATGACGAACGCGAACAAACCCTCAACGCCCTGCTGGTGGAGATGGACGGATTCAACCCCCAAAGCGGCGTCATCATTATCTCTGCCACCAATCGGCCCGACACGCTTGATCCAGCCCTGCTCCGTCCGGGGCGTTTCGACCGCCAGATCGTTGTGATCTTACCCGATATCCGCGGCCGCGAAGGAATCCTGAAAGTACACACCCGCAATATCAAGATCGACCCGGGAGTGGATTTCGAAAAACTGGCACGCCAGACCGTCTATTTTTCCGGAGCCGACCTGGCTAACGTCTGCAACGAGGCCGCGCTCCTAGCCGCGCGCAAAGACAAACAGAATGTGGGCATGGATGATTTTCTGTCTTCGGTGGAACGCGTTACCATGGGCCCGGAAAAAAAGAGTCAAGTCATCTCCAAAAAAGAGAAAGAGATTAAGGCCTATCATGAGGCCGGACACGCATTACTGTCCCTGCTGATCGACGAAGTTGATACGTTCACCAAGATCTCGATCATCCCGCGCGGCATGGCCGGCGGATACACCCTGACGCCGCCGACGGAAGACCGCCATTACCACAACAAAAAAGAACTCTTGGGGAACATGGCCGTGCTCTTGG
>Ga0272442_10007844_pt1 | contig 13699 bp, 8 predicted proteins | sample SSMForm2O_FD_200262 | JGI IMG/M metagenome (GOLD analysis project Ga0272442, IMG submission 200262) | Marine sediment archaeal communities from Little Sippewissett salt marsh, Falmouth, MA, United States - SSM-Form-2O | ecosystem: Environmental > Aquatic > Marine > Wetlands > Sediment ...
CCTCGCGGCCTCAACGCCACGAGAATAACTCAGGTCCATCGTCGAACCGGGCCAAAGCTGCCCTCAAATCCGCCCCACACAGTTCTTGGTCCGCTATAGGGGATCCACAACGGGAAGGAGAAAGCCCGCCAAAGCCGGTAGCTACTTCGCGTCCGTCCACCGAACGTTGCGAAACTTCGCGCCGGCGCAGCCCCAGACGTACAGGGCGAACGTCCCGGTCCGGAAAGTCGCGTCGGTCGCTTCGAGGTCCTTCTGGCCATCGAGGAAGACCGTCATCCGATCCCCCCGCAGGACGACGCGGAGTTTGTACCAGCGATTGGACTGGTAGCGGAGCTTGTTGCTGGCCAGCGCGTGGAAGCCCTTGCTGTCCTTGCGGCCCAGCACGTGGAAGCCGCGCTGCCTGTCCATCGCCCAGACGTAATGGGCCTCGGGCCCCCGCCATCGGAAGGCCACGCCAAGGACGTCGTCGTCGGGCGTGGCGAGCTCGAGCGACAGTTCGCCGTCTGCGCGTCTCGCCCCGTTGTCGGAGTCGTAGACGCGATACGTTCCCGGGCGATCCGTCGCCGGATCCCGGTCTGACGCGCGCCCGACGTGCAGGTTGCTCAGCTCCGTCACGACCTCGCCGGTAATACACCACTTACTCTCGGGAGGGTTTCCTCCCGGGGAGTCGACCACCGTCCAGGCTTTGTCCGTCAGCGGGACGATGTTCGGGTCGATGACGAAATCGCCCTTGGCGGCCGAGCTGGGAGGCAGGTTGTCGGCGAAGGCGCGCGCGACGATCCTGGCCCCGGCCCGGACGGAGACGGGCCCGTCATAGCGCTTCGATCCGCTCGTCGGGTCCGTGCCGTCGAGCGTGTAGCGAATCACCGCATCGGGCGCGTCGGCAAGCAGCTTGACCGAAACCGGCTTGGCGTAGCCCCCGCCGCCGGGCACGATCCGCGGCGCCCGGAGCCCGTACGGCTGGAGGGCGATCGACGTCTTGATCAAGTAGCTGCATCGGCACAGGTCGGTGGCGTCGGGCATGAGCACGAGCCCGCCGGCGGGAATGGCGTTGATCCAGCATCCCGGTCGAACGCCCCCGTAGTTCTCCGTCCCCCCGTCGCGGGCGAGGTCCCGGTAGCCCAGTGTCGCCGAGCGGTAGACCAGCAGGTTCTTCGAGCCCGCCAGGATGCCGCACCCGTACGAGCGCTCGAACGTGAAGTCCTTCCGTCGCCCCGTCAGCAGGTCCCACGCGCCCGGCTGGAAGTAGATCGTCCGCCCGTTGATCACGGGCCGGCCGACGCCGTCCGCCTCGGCGTCCCACAGCCGCTTGCCGTTGGCCGTGCGGAACGCCGTCATCCGCCCCCCGAGTTCGGAGTCCAGGCCGAATCGCCATTTCTGGTAGCTCATCAGCAACACCCCGTGGGGCTCCCCCACCGCCAGCAGCGTGCCGTAGATGTCCTTCTCCACGCGCCACAGCTCGCGTCCGTCCTTTGCGTCCAGCGCGATCAGCGCGCCGGTCGGATGCGCCCCGCGCTTGCCTCGCCGGCGGTCCGCCTTCGCTTGCGGGCGGTCGATCAGGAACACCTTCCCGCGCGACACGGCGATCGCGTTGTGGCGGATCGAGTGCTCGGGGCGATACGTCCACTTCGCTTGGCCGGTCTTCGCATCGAGCGCGAACAGGAGGATGGACTCGCTGAACTGGGTGCTCATGTCTCCGCGCTGGTAGCGATACGTCACGACGTGGCCGGTGTCGGCCAGCGAGCCGAACAGCGTCTGGCCCGCTCGCGCGAGGTAGCCCCAGACCCCCTGCTTGCCCCCGGGCAGCTTCGGGGCGGCCAGCGTCGCCAGGAGTTTCCCCGTCGCCGGGTCGAGGCGCAGGCATCGAGGGCCCCGGCGGACGTAGAGCCCATCGCGAGCGACGCAGACGTTGCTCCCCGTCGCGCTCGTGCCCAGAAGGTGCTCGCCGTCATAGGCCTTGAGGATGCCCTCCAGGGGGTACTCCCAGATCGTTCGCCCGTTGTAGGCGTCGATGCATCGCAGGGCGTCTCGCCCCTCGACGAACATCCGCCCGTCGAGGAACAGCGGCGCCGGCCCGCGGCCGTGACGGCTCGGCATGATGAAGTCCAGGTCGCCGAACCACAGCGCCCCCAACGGCCCGCGGGCGAGCGTGTCCGCCGAGCAGTTGCTGTTGGCGGGGTCGGCATACTGATGCGTCCAGGAGGCCGAGCCCGCCAGCGGGCCCCGACGGGTCATGTTCATCGCCCCGGGCCGCCCGAGGACGACCACGCCTCCCCAAGGCCGGCACAGGCGGGCCGCTTCGGCGGCAACACCGGACGCGATCGGGCCCGTTACGGATCGCCCGGAGACGACCAGGTTCGCCAGGGCCGCGCCGCACCCCGTCGCCGCCGGGTCGCCCTGGTGCACGGTGACCCGCGCGCCGAGCAGCCCGGCGGCGTCAAGACGCTCGCGGGCGGCCGACACGTTGGCGGGGTCTTCGTCGAAGGCGACGACGTGGAGTTTCGATTTCCTCGCCAGCGCCGCCGCCAGCGAACCGTCCCCGCAGCCCAGGTCAATGCAGTAACCCTCGGTGACGGACGCCTTGCGGAGGATTTCCCCGGCCGCGGCGTCGAACGCGCCGTTGGCGGGCGGAAACCCCCGCGTCAACGCCGAACGCTCTCGGACCGTCCTTGCCGCCTGGCCGCCGGGACCGAAACAGTGGATCGCGCCCGACTCCGTGCTGACGTACAGCCGCCCCCCCGCGGCAGCCAGGCCGTAGGGGAAACCGTCCACGTCGGCCGAGAGCACGCGCTCGCCCGACGTGCCGTCTCGCACGTCCACGCGCCCCGCGGTCCCCAGCACGACCGACGAGCCCGCGACGATCAGGCTCCGCCGCTTCGCACGCGGGAACGTCCACAGGACCTCCGGCTTGCCGTACGTCATCCGGGCCAACTTCCTGCCCTTGCGGTCGACGCGCGCCCCGCGGACCGCCTTCCGCACGGTGACCGCGTTGGGGTCGGCGCAGAAAAGCGTATCGCCCCTCACCACGAGGGCCGACGGGTCGGGCGCCTTGCCGATCCGCGCCCCGCCGGCGGTCTCGAAGATGCTCCCGCCGCAGAAGAACGCCGACTCAGCCGCCGCGAGGGCCGCCCCGCCCAGCTGCCCGTACCTCTGGAGATGAAAGTAGCGGAACGTCCCGTCTGCGGCATCGAACACGGCCGGCACCGCCCGACCGGTCGGGGCCAGCAGACTGTCACCCTTGGCGGCAAGATGCCCCTGCACGGAGACGCCGCTGGTGGCCTGCGCCCCGCCGTGGGGCTGGGGCATGTACCGCGAGCCGGCCGTCGCGTTTCGCCACCTGACCCCCCCGGCCGCCGCGTCCAACGCGTAGAGATACACCCCCTCGGAGGGCCAGATCCCCGCGGCGAAGTAGACCGTCGCCTCGCCCGGGGCCCTCGAAGGCACGACGACGGGCCCGCCGCGCGCCGGCCAGCGCGAGATCATCCGCTCGTTGCCCAGCACCCTGCTATCCGTCGGCCCCCCCCGGAAACGCCACAGCACCTTGCCCTCGCCCACCGAGAGGCAGTACAGGTACCCGTCGTCACTGGCGACGAACACGCGGCCGTTCCAGACAGCCGGCGTGAACCGGACCGGGCCGGAAGTGTGGAACACCCACCGCTCCGCGCCGCTCGCCGCGTCGAGGGCATGCACCTTCCCATCGGCGGAACTGCCGAAAAACACGCGTCCGTCCGCGACGGCCGTGTGGCTGGCCCGGTCGAACGCCATCCGTGTGTCGCGTCCCGGCCAGGCCGGCCTCGGGGCATGGCGCGGCCGGTACGTCCACCGAAGCGAAAGCCCGCTGCCCAACGACTCGGCGATGTACCCACTGCGAGCGGCATCGCCGCGGAACATCGGCCAGTCCGCCGCGGCGAGAGACACGCAGGTGCTCCCCACGACCGCCCCCGTCACAACAGCGGCTGTGAATCTCCGCATAAGCCGTCTCCTTCGATTCTGAAGCTACCATAGCCGCTGAGTCCCGCCGCCGCAAATCCCCGATGGCATTGGCCGCCGATCTGTGTTGACCGGGATTGTCGCGGTAGGGACGCCGGTTGCCCGGCGCCTGTCAGCGGGGGCAGGATTCAAACCCACGACCGAGAGGCGATCAACTCCCCATGAGCCGGCTGTCGGCAGATACTGCAGAGCGCCGGTCCCCGTCAGGACGCGCGAGTTTGGGTTACAGCCGCCAGGGCGGTGTGGATCGAACTTCCTACGTTTTCACCCAACGTGCACTTCGACTAATGAAATCAGGGCTGAAGTGGCGGGACCCGCAGACGTACACAGTTTCGCTGCCAGTTTCACCGCCTCCAGTGAACGTATCCTTGCGAAACGCTCTCTATCGGAAAACGGCCCGCTGGATGAGTCCGGCGGGCCGTATCGTTAACCCGCACCGGCACAAGGCTTTCGGCGTTTCCCGCCGGCGCGCGAACGGTACCCGTGACGGGACTCGTTCGGCCGCAGAACCCCGAGATAGGCCGTTTTCCTATCTCTTTGGCCGATTCCCATCTGATTCGTCGTGACTACCCCCCCACCTCGTCACATCAGGCACATATGCCTTATTTGCAGTATGTTGCAACAACGGGCTGACGTGACGTATGCGCGGTTCGCAAGCGCACACCGCCATAGCTGCTGCCAACGAACTCGCGTACTCGTCGCCAGCGGAGAGAGTGCCTTGCCGACCACTGGTAATCGGCGGCAGACCGCCGATGTCCTGCCCGGCCATCCCCCTGACGATGAACATCTACACCCACCTCAATCTCGCCGACACCGCCAGCGCCGTGGCAGCGCTGCCGAAGATCTGAGATGTTGTGCCGACCGGGGCGCGGCAAGAGACGGCCGGCTCCTTCCGCAACTGATCAAGAACAATGGTTGCCGATCCCAGGATCGGCGATAAAATCGTCAGAAAGGCCGACGGCGGTCGGCGGCGACAAGCTATCCGGGAAATCCCGGTCGAATGGATGGAGAGCCTGACGATGATCAGATTCTGGCTCGCGCTGGTGCTGCTGACTTGCGGTTTATCTCTGACGGCCCGGGGCCAGGACAGAATCCCTATCGAATCACTGGCGCCGGGCAAGAAGCTCTTCTCGATAGGGGTCTTCAGCGACAACAAAGGCGGCCATCCGAATTTGACCGAAACCCTGAAGGTGTTCCGGAACCGGATCAAGCCGCGGTTCATCATCGGATTGGGAGATCATTTCAACAGTGAGGGGGAGGTGAAGAGTATGGAGGAGTCAGCCGCTGCCGCTTACGGGAGCACGGACGCCTTCTATGATATCTTCTACCCGGTGATTGGTGACAACGAGGACCGGATCTTGCCAAACGGCAAAGGCAGGCCGGACGGGGCCTTTAAGTGGGGTTGGTTCGAACGGTGCAAGATCGCCAAGCCGGACGGCACGATCCTCCGCGATAGTATCAAGAAGTATGAGAAAACGCACGGCGACTACTATGCGGTTCTGGAGGAGAAGGGACTCCGCATTCACCTGGTTGCCCTGTATAACCCTGATACGATGGGAAAGCTCTTCCCCGAATCCCTTACGTTCGGAGAGAGTACCTGCAAGATGATCAAGGAGAAGTATCCGAACGAACCGATGATCGTCGTCGCGCATAACGGGAATTGGTGGTCACAATTGCCTGAATCCTCGCCCATCTTCAAGGCGGATATCATCATGGAGGCGAGTCTTCACTGTTACATAGTCAGGGACGAGGTCCCTGGGAAGTCGCTGACGTTCAACACTTCCCGACTTAGTGCGTATGAAATGAAGCATGTCTTTGAGATCAGAGTTTACAAAAATTGTTTTGTGCTGCTGGCGCTTGGATACCCGAAATGTTTGATGGGTAGTATGACCATAGAAGAATGGCGCAAGGTTTGGGTGAAGCCGTTCGGGAAGAAACCTTATCCGGTCCTGGATTGGGACGAGATAAGAAGGATCGCTCCCGAAGTCCTTCCCCCGGCAACGGACGGGTTCAACCGCGAGAGAGTTCTCTTCCATGGGTTCGCCCGTAGATACAAGGAGATGCCCTCTTTCGGAGAGATCGAGAAGGAACTCAAGTCCGGAGATCCCGAGAAAAGGGCGGTGGCGTTGCTGGGCCTTGGATACTCCAAAGACGGAGACAAGGCGTCGGAACTCCTGAAGGAATACCTCCCCGGGCAGGAGGACCCCGGAATCCAGGCGCACGCCGTAATGGCTCTATTGAGGACGCACCCCCGGGTTGCGTTGCCTCTGCTGCAAGTCCTCATTGACATCGGCAGGGACTCTATTCTGACCCGCGAGGATCTGAGGACCGTCGCCAAGCAAGAGAACTGTCCGGACAAGGCGCGGATTCTCACTGCTCTGGCCAGGGGCGGAACTGACACCACTGCTTATTATGCACTCGATGCGATGGTGCTGGAATTCAATCGGGACGAGTTGAAAGCGTTGACTCCACTATTCATCGAGGCACTTGAGAATGAGAAGAAGTCCCGGTGGCTCGACCGTCGCTGGGTGTCCGCCGCCACTGCCTTGATGAAACTGGGACCCGAGGCGAAACCCGCCCTCCCGGTGCTGATAAAGCGGATCGACAGTAGCCGCTACGTGCAGTGTAGAGTCATTAAGGCGATTGGCAGTATTGGTGGCCCCGAAGCCAGGAAGGCGGTTCCGAAACTCAAGGAACAACTGAAGAGTCCTGACCCGCGGGTGCGGCGGGCAACCACGGAGGCCTTGCGGAATCTGGGTCTGTAGGCTTGGATTTCCAAGACCTCGAAGCTTCGCACAGGGCCGACCAGCTTCTTGAGTTTCCGCCCTTAGTGACCTTGCAGCGGGGATTGTCTCGCGTGGCGCCCTGCATGACCTATCAAGAGCGTCGTCCAGCGAATGGCGGTCCTCATCTCTTAGTCGCGTCAGGCCGGTAGGTTCATCTCCCGTCAGGTGACCCGAGCTTCATCCCTTGGGGAACCCCCATGGCACCGGTGCCACGTAGTCGGGCCGGCAGTGCCGCGACGGTGCCACGGCAGTGCCATCCGTGTTTGGCACCGGTGCCAATTGGGACCGACCAACTACTTCGCGTTTCGTTTGGCGCCCATTCCGGCGCCTCCAGTGAACGGGCTCCAAAGCCCGTCTCAAACCGCAAGAAGGCCCGTTGGAGCAATCCGGCGGGCCTTTCGTATATCTCGCCAGAATAAAGACCTTTGCGCGTTCCACCACCGCCTGCTCGCCCCCAATCGCGTGACCAGGCCCACCCGCCAAACGCCCGGAAACCGCCCCAAACCGTCTCAGAGTCTCAGAATCGCGTGACCAGCCCCAACCCCGTCACGTGAGAGCTGAGAGTCTGTCATGAAGTCGCTTACGCAGTTCGGGCCGCGACCGCGGTTTCGGCGGGAAACGCCTGCATGCGACGGGATGAAAACCCCGTCACGTGACGTTTGCAGCCTGCCCGCCGAAGCCCGTGGCAAAAGGAGGGTGCCAGAAAGCGCTCATGTGATCGTCATGTGGGCGCGGGTTGCCCCCCCCTTGGCACTGCTTGGCATTGCTTCGTGGGCATGGGTGAGAGGTCCGGCGGGCAATGGTGGTGACGGTGTTACCGGTGCCAGATTGTCTTTGGCGACGCGTGCCAGGCCAACAGGAAGAGGGCGACGTACCCATTGACCGAGCCTAAGTTGGCAGTCATATTGACGGTCGATGAACCTCTCGACTCCGAATGGTAAGGGTGTGAGTGGCGGCGATGCGCGGGAGCGGCGGGCGGTGATTGCGCTGTTCCGGCAGCTCTGTCGGCAGACGACAGTTCCGTTTCCCCAACCATATCACCGGCTGAAGGCCCCCTGTGCTCGCGGCGTCTACGTGATAAGGGATCCGGGCGGTCGCGTCGTGCATGTGGGGAGAACCCCGCGTGCGAAGAACGGCCTGCGCCAGCGTCTCAAGGCTCATCTTGCCGGCCAGTCGTCTTTCGTTCGCAACTACTTGGCGAAGGACGGTTCTCGTCTACGCTCCGGATACACGTTTCAGTACCTTGAAGTGGAGGATGCGAGGAAGCGGGCATTGCTGGAGGCGTTCGCAACTGCCTGGCTATGCCCGGATCACCTTGGGCTGGCGGATGCCACCGAAACGGAGTCATGACCGCTGGGTCGAGCGTCGGGATGAACAGGATGTGGAGCGTCTCAGCCCCACTTCTTCCTCTGCTCATCCCACCGCACCGGCAAGTTCTTCCGCAACTTCCCCAGGCTCATCCCGTCGGGGTCGTCGCCGCGTAGGGTCGCCTCGACGATGTCCGGCGCTAGCGAGGTCAGGCGCAGCATACGCCCGACGTACGTGCGCCCGACACCGACGGCCTGGGCCAAGTCCTCGATGCCGGCGTACTGGCCGGCCTCGATCTGCTTCCCCCGTCGCCTGTCGGCTATGGCGGGACAGGCCTGCCAGCGATGGGCCTTCGCGATGGCCTCGATGAGCGTCTGGTTGGCGTCGCGCTCCGGCCCGGCCGGTTGATCGCCGTCGGTCAGGATCATCTGCCTGCCGTTACGGCGGCGGAACCGGACGGGGATGTGGACCTCCTCCTGGATGAGGCGATCCTCGGGCAGGCACGTGTCGACGACCTCCTGGGACATCCGGCCGATGCGATTCCGCAGCGCCAGGTGTCGGGCGTTGCTCCGGGCGAGCATCTTGATCCGGCGGTCGAAGAAGCGGCAGAGGATCGTCTCCTCGCTGGCGCCGTTCGCCCTGGCCGGGTCGAACTGGAACTCGTGGACGACGATGGCCAGCTCCTGCATCGTGTCGTCCCACGAGTCCGGCGGGATGCGGAAGTCGCGGATACGTGCGATGGCCAGCTTGATCTGCCACGACTCCACCGCGTCGACGTAGCGCTCGTACAGCTCTCGAATTCGGCTCTTCTTCACGGTTCGGCTCTCCGTAACCAGTGCCTCGTTGCCGCTCGGGCCTGCCCCGAACGTTCGATGCCATGGTTCGGGAGCGGCCGGTGCCACGTATCTGGCCGTGGATGTGAAGGGGGAAGATCACATGATCGTCACATGAGGCCGCCGAGCAGGCCATCGCCGAACGCAAGGGGAAGTAGCCGGCTCGGCGCCCCGGCCGGGCGGGGCAACCCCGACGCGAACGCTCCCGCAGCCGGGCTTGGCGAGCGGTGGCTCTTCCCCAACACGCCGCATCGGGTAGAATCGCTCCTGTGGAAGCAGAGAAATTACCGGGCTTGCCCTAAACGAATGGAGGCAACGATGCCATTGGAGTTCGATCCCGAGAAGTGCCCCTTCAGCCGCTTCGGCTCTTACTTCTCCCTGTCGACCATCACCGGGGACTGGGCAGAGCTGGGCAAGGGGCTGTACCTGCACACGCACCATGGCGGCAGCACGCAGGCCTTCAAGCTCGACCCGATCCGGGGGCAGGAGGCGATCGACTTCCACCTGCGCGCGACGCCCACCCAACTGACCTTGTCGACATCGGAAGGCGGCGAGATCGCGATTGTGATCGCGGGCAACGGCACGGTTCGGCTTCGCGGCCACGGCGTCGCGCTGCGGCTGGAGATGCCCGCGAAGAGATGGCGATTCGCCTACGAGCTGCCCGGCGGGGCCTGGGGGTTCAACATGCCGCGGACCGGCGTGCAGCTCGCGCTGGAGGCGCTCGCCGGCACGCTGACGGTCGATGCGCCGTGGGTCAAGGGCAAGGGCTTCTGCAAGGAGTCCGGCCGGATGGCCGCCGTGCTCACGCCCGGAGACGACGGCGCATTCGAGGCCGCCATCGACGAGTTCACAACCACGTGGATCCGGCCGGAGCGTCCGGCCTTCGAGGCCCGCAAAGAGCAAGTCGCGCGGGTTTATGCAAAGTGGACAGAGCATCTGCCGACGGTAAAGCCCCCCTACGAGCCCGCGCGCGACCTTGCGGCCTACGTCAACTGGTCCGCAACCGTCAACCCGCTGGGGAACCTCGCTCGCCGAACCATGCTGATGTCCAAGATGGGCATGTGCAACGTATTTGGATGGGACCATGCGTTCAACGCCATCGCCCATTGCACGCACGACGCTGAACTGGCGTGGGACCAGCTCATGGTCATGGCCGACAGACAGGACGAGCACGGCAAGTGCCCGGACAACATGAACGACAGGCAGATCATGTATACGTTCTCGAAGCCACCCGTGCAGGGCTGGGCCCTGCGGGCGATGTGGGACGAGAACCCGGCCATGATGACCCCCGAGCGACTGGCCGAGGCCTATGAGTACCTGTCGAAATGGAGCGACTGGCTGTGCAACCACCGGACGTGGAACGGCGATGTTCTGCCGTTCTACATCCACGGGTTCGACAGCGGCTGGGATAACTCCACGATCTTCGATGAGGGCGTTCCGCTGGTGGCTCCCGACCTCGCGGCCTACCTGGTCATACAGCTCGAAGTCCTCGCCGACGTCGCTCGCGCCCTGGGCAGAGAGGCCGAGACCGCCACGTGGCAGGCCCGTGCCGAAAAGATGCTCGCCGCCCTGCTCGACGAGCTCTGGCGAGGCGACCGCTTCGTCGGCACGCTACGCCCCTCGGGCAGGACCGTCGATTGCGAGAGTCTGATCACCTGCATGCCCATCGTCCTCGGCCGTCGCCTGCCGGATGCCGTTCAGGCACACCTCGTCGCCCGCATCCGGACGCACCTGACGCCATGGGGACTCGCCACCGAGAACCCCACCAGCAGCGAGTACACGCCGTGCGGCTACTGGCGCGGGCCGATCTGGGCGCCGTCGACACTGCTGGCCGTCTCCGGCCTGGCGGATATCGGCGAGAGCGATCTGGTCCGAACCATCGCCCGCGCCTTCTGCAAAATGTGCATGCAGAACGGCTTCGCCGAGAACTTCGACGCCAAGACCGGCGTCGGCCATTTCGATCCCGCCTATACGTGGACGTCCAGCGTGTTCATGATCCTGGCCAGCCGCTACTGCTGAATCGCCCCCCTGGGAACACGCCGCCGAACTGAACCTGGTTTGGGGCCATGACGATCCAGGGCGGTCGGTGGCATGAACGAATAGTGGTCTACTTCAAGGCACAACGATGGGCAAGCCTTTGCATGCATCCGGAGCATCCCTGGCCAGCAGTTCGCCGCGAGCGCGGGCGGCGCGTCGCTTGCGAGCCTCGATCGCCGATGGCGAGCTCCATCCGGGGGCCCTACCTGCACTACGGGCTGATCCGACGATTCCACCGCGAGGGCTACCGCACGCCGATGTGTGCCCCGACGCGCGACAAGATGTTCACCGGCCTGTCGCGCGCCCGGATGAAGGGCCGACCCGACGCGGCCGTGCCGTTCTTCACCAACCACCTCCGCAAGCTCGGCTACGCGACGGGCATGGCGGGAAAGTGGTTCGTCGGAAAGGTGTTCGACCCCCCGCTACGGGGCTTCGACGAGTCGCTGATCCTCGTCAACGGCTACCTCGGCACGGTGCCCGTCGAGCCCGACGGCAGCGCGTACTTCGAGGCGCCCGCCGTCCAAGCTGACCCCGAAGGTCGGCGGGCTCGAGCCGGCCGGCTTCTACCGGCTCGCCAAGCCCGTAATGAAGGCCCGCTGCGTCGGCTGCCACCGCAAACAGAGGAGAGGCCTCGGCGAGGCCGACTGCAAGAAACTCGAGCCCTACGCGTTCTACTTCCACGGCTCGGGCGGGGGCAAGTTCTCCGAGGACGACTTCCGCCGCATCTGCCTCTGGCTCGACCTCAACTCCATGGAGTTCGGCAGCAGCATCGACCCCGCCGACCAGGCCCGCCAACGGGCCGGCGAGATCGTCTGGCCGAAGATCGACTTCGACATTCGCAACCGCCAGCGCCTGGATCGCCACCCCACCGCCCTGACCCGCGGCCGATAGGCCACGCCGCGGGACGAGCCCAACGAGACCGGCGGAGAGCTCATCGGGTCGTTCCATACCGGCCGGCACGGGGGCCTTTGTGAGCGGAAGAAATGTTTGCCGACCTCTCCGTTGGCGGTATCATCATTGCCAATGTCATCGGCGGTCGCCGACCGCAAACCGGCCGGGGACCATTACTTGAAAGGGATGTTTTGGCTTATTCAGGAATGACACGTCGCAGGTTTCTTCGCCTCGCAGGTCTCGCCACCGCGGGTATGGTCACCGGTGTGCGAGGAGCAGCCCGGGCCGCTGGCGCCAAGGCGCCCGCCCTCGGCAGGCCAAACGTGGTTTTCATCATGGCCGACGACTGGGGCTTCGGCGACGTGAAGTGCTTCGGCAAGGAACGCTGCCGGATCTCCACGCCCCACATGGATACCCTCGCGGCCAAGGGGATGCGGTTCCTCGACGCCCACAGCAGTTCGGCCGTGTGCACGCCGACGCGGTACGGGATCCTGACCGGGCGCTACAATTGGCGCAGCCGCCTCAAGAGCAGCGTGCTCATGGGCTTCAGCCCGCACCTGATCGAGGACGGCCGAGAGACCGTCGCCAGCTTTCTGAAGAAGAACGGTTACGCCACCGGGTGCGTGGGCAAGTGGCACGTGGGCATGGATATGCAGACGGTGGACGGCAAGCCGCCTCGTGCGCGCCTGACGTCCAAGGATCGCGACAAGCCGCTCAGCGGCGACAAGTGCAACGTCGACTGGAAAGCGCCGATCCGCAACGCCCCCACGTCGTTCGGCTTCGACTATTACTACGGCATCGCCGCCTCGCTGGACATGCCGCCCTACATCTGGATCCACAACGACCGATTTGTGGGGGAGTGCACGACGGTCAAGGCCTTCCACCGCAACGGGCCCGCCCACAAGGATTTCTTCGACTACGACGTGCTGCCGACAATCGCGAGAAAGGCCTGTGACTTCGTCGAACGGCAGGCGAAGGGAGACAAGCCCTTCTTCCTCTACGTCGCGCTCAACGCGCCGCACACGCCGATCTCGCCCTCGAAGGAGTTTCGTGGAAAGAGCGGCCTGGGCAGATACGCCGACTTCGTGATGGAGACCGACTGGGCCGTCGGCCAGGTCGTCAAGGCGATCGACCAGGCGGGCCTCGCGGACAACACGCTGATCATCGCGACGGCCGACAACGGGTGCAGCCCGGCCGCCGCGAACCGCGGAGTAATGGGCTCGCTGAACATCACGTTCAACGGGGCGGAGAGCAAGCCGGCCGAACCGGGCCGGCACTACTCCTGCGGGATCTACCGCGGGCACAAGGCCGACATCTACGAGGGCGGTCACCGCATCCCGTTCATCGCTCGCTGGGTGGGCAAGGTCAAGGCGAGCAGTGCATGTAACGACACCACCTGCCTGATTGACCTCTACGCGACGTGTGCGGAGATCCTCGGCAAGGCCATCCCCGACAACGCGGCCGAGGACTCCGTCAGCATGCTCCCGAACCTCCTGGGCACAGCCACGGGGCCGGTTCGCGAGGCGACGGTGCACCACTCGATCAACGGCAGCTTCTCGATTCGCCAGGGCAAGTGGAAGCTGGAGTTCTGCCCGGGCAGCGGCGGTTGGTCGGCCCCCAGGCCGGGCTCCAAGGAAGCCTTGGCCGGGCCCTCACACCAGTTGTACGACCTGTCGAAAGACTCCGGCGAGAACAAGAACCTCTACACCGACGAGCATCCCGCCGCCCGGAAACTCACCATGCTGATGAAGAAGTACATCAGCGATGGCCGATCCACGCCGGGCAAGCCCCAGAAGAACACCGGCAAGACCAGCCTCTACCTGAGGGGCCGACGGAAGAGATAGGCTCCCCGCG
>Ga0272442_10007845_pt1 | contig 13699 bp, 9 predicted proteins | sample SSMForm2O_FD_200262 | JGI IMG/M metagenome (GOLD analysis project Ga0272442, IMG submission 200262) | Marine sediment archaeal communities from Little Sippewissett salt marsh, Falmouth, MA, United States - SSM-Form-2O | ecosystem: Environmental > Aquatic > Marine > Wetlands > Sediment ...
TCTCACGCTCTCAATAATGACTCCGGCTTCCGCTGCACCTGCACCTTCGACCTGCCACCTTCACTGCTGACCGTGTCCGATCATGCCCAAATCATCTTGTTTTTCATCGCAGCTCTTTCTGATTAAGTCGCTAAAGGACCTAAGAGACCTAAAGGACGGCAGGCGGCAGGTGGGGTGCCTACCAGAACCTGATCGCCGAGCTGACGAACAGACTCGTAATCGCTCCCATTACCTGGCTCACGAACAATACAACGTCTATGGTGGCAAGGCGAAGGAGCAGGGGCAGCATGGGCACAACACGGTCCGCTCGCACTGCGTGCGTTCGATGGATCGGGTCAGAACAGGCCGCCGATCTTCATGGTGCGAATTGACTCCTCGATCGATTCCCGCACCTCTTCCAGCTCGGGGAGTCTGCCCCATGCCTCGTAGACGTAGACGCGTTTCTCAGTCTGGGCGATGGCGACGATATAGCCGTATTTCTCGCCACCGATCTCCTTCACGCCCTCCAGCAGCTTGCCGGGATCATCTTTTCTCATCTTGATGTCCCGCGTCGGCTGCAGCTTCATCGCGCGCTGGTCCGTCAGTGCTCGTCTCGCCAGCTTGGTCCAGAACTGCAGATCGGCGCCTTCCACGTTTCGTCTGCGCTGCACCTTGATGATCACCCCTTCCGCGGACACTGCCCTGGTTGTGTATGACCACTCGGAGTACTTGGCGAAGGACTCGGGCATGTCGAAGCTAACGTGCTTGCCCCGGCGTGTCTGCCGCACGCCGGACAGGCCATGCAGCATTTCAGCGCCCAGGTTGCGTACCCAGCTGAACGGGATCCCTTCCTTCTTCGCCTTTTGCGGGACGGGAGAGTTGAACCTGACGGTAAGCGTGGAGAACGCGACCTTGTCCTCGAGCGCCGCGATCTGTCCTTTCAAGAGCTCTATCTTCTCCGTCAGCCGGCCCAGCTCCCGCTCGATCGCCAGGGCGTCTTCCACCTTCTCGGCACGCTCCAACAGAGCCACGAGCCGCTTTCTTATCGCCTCCGCGTTCTTGAGACGGATGTTCAGATCCCTCATCTTGTCCGTAACGTCGCGCCCCGTGATGTTCTTGTGCGTCACGTCACCAAGCTTCTCTATGGTCGTGGTTATGTCCCTGAATTTCGCCGCCGGGATTTTGACCGTTATGGAACACGAATCCATCGAGTGCATGTAGCCGCCGGCCTGCTCAACCGTCTTCCTCACCGCGTCCAGCGACTCCCCGATGTTATCCACCAGGAGAGTCAGTGCGCCATTGTAGATCATCAGACGTTTCGCGCCAGGCTTGGCGCTGGGGACATCCCTGTTCGCAAGCTCCCTCGCTTCCGGCAGCGGCATGCTTGCCGGGACCGCGTCGGCAGCCGACGGCGCCGGTGTTGCCGCCATGGCGGCGTACATGGCACCCGAACTGGTACAGCCGGCGCAACATGCCAGGCCTAGTGCGACGATACAGTGCAATACGACAATCAAGCTCTTCATGGCTCCTCCTGTCATCTTCCTTCCATTCAATCCCAAACAACTCACCCTCCGCCCGGGATTCTAGACACCCATCCGTACCGAGTCCAGCTACCGTTGAATGATCTGTTTGCAGCTTCTTGCGGCTGAGCCGCACTGAGAGTCAGTCGCAGTAGAACAGGCGATTGGCGGCGTCTATGCTGCATTTCTGGTACTTGTTGTAGGCTATTGCGGCACGCTTCCGGATGCGTTCGGCTGGTTCGTCCAGAATCCAACCCTCGACCGCGGCCTCCAACGTGTATGCCTCTGGCGCCATCGCGCCCGTCGTCAGAAGCACCGGGTCGGCATGCATCAGCGTCAGCAACGGGGTGAAGTACGGCTTGCTCTCGCACGCCAGCACAATGGCATCGGCGCCCTTATTTCGAGCTTTCCGACTGCGTGACTCAAGGGTGAAATCCATCAGACCGTTGTGCCCAACGTAGACAGCCAGGTCAACACCGTCCGCTCCGCCCGCGGCGGCCAGGAAATCGCTGATCGCCCGACGGATTTCGGAACCACGGTACGCGTCCGCGGTCAACACGGTGTTGCCCGCCGTGTGACGAAACACCGAGCGTTCCAGTATCCACTTCTCCGGGTTCTTGAACTCCACAACCGATTCCCATCGTCTGCTCTTCTTCAGAAAGGCCTTCACCCCGTACATCGCGCCCCAGTATAGATTGTTGGCGTGATCATCGCCGTCCCCCAGGCGGGCCGGTACCGGCACGATGCCTTGAGACTCGTTGTCCGCCAGCGCCACGTAGACGTGGACACTGCGGTTGCGCTTGTACGAGGCGACCGTTGTCCGGGGCTGCCGCTCCGACCGCGAACCGATGCGGTAGTGCCCCGTTACCGGGAAGCGAAGAAGACAGTCCTCCTCCCTGGTTCCCCGCCCGATGTTATGAATCACCAGGGGCGTCCCGTCGGGGCTCTTTCCGTCACTCACGATCATGATGTGCGTGCGGTTCCCGGGCAACTTGCACGTCACTATGTCGCCCGCGCGGTAACCGCGTCCTTCCTGCGTGGCCGGCACGGAGTGCCCCTGCCTCTCGAAGTACTTCCGGAGATTGGCGACGCGTCGGTGATCGATGTTGGGATCGGGCTTCCTCAACCCCCACTTCCTCGGGTAGCTGCGGAACGCGGCCTTCATGTCCTCGTGCACCAGCTTCTGCAGATCCATCTCCAAGCCGTCGCGAAGTGCCCTGATCACTACGTCCGTGCAGACGCCTCTTTCTCTCGGAATGTCCCCTCCCGGATATTCAAGCACAACGTACCGCGAATCGTAGACGGTGGTCTTGCCCACCTGCTTCCGGGCTGCTGCTACGAGGGGGTGCGGCGGCGGCTCTTCAGCCGCGGCTTCCGGCGGAGCGGCCCGCGTATCGTCCTTCCCGGGCGCGGTCGAGGACAGCGGCTTCTCCACGGGCCGGTCGCGACGCCGATCAACGTCACCGGGCGGACCCCCCGTCCGCAGCTCCACAGCGGCCGCGTCTCTCGGCACGACAGCCCGAGCCGGCGTTTCCGGCTCCTCCGGGGTCGAAGGCCGAAGCACATAGCCGATAAGCACGCCGTGACCTGCCGCAATGAGAAGTGCCGTTCCTCGTCTCATAGTCCTTCCTCCTGGCTGAACATCGCTTAATAGAGCCGTATCCTCGCGAAAACGTATGGCAGAAGTGTGACAGAGGAGGGATTTCCTGTGACAGATGGGCGTACGATACCACCGGACGAAATCAGCGCGGCTCCGTCGACTCCCCAATGCGTCTACGGAGCTCGTCCAAATCGAGTAGCATCTTGGCCAGCTTCGGGTGTTCAGGCTTGAGGAGGCGGCGCAGCTCGGCTATTTCAGCCATGAGTTTGGCTTCGCGTTCCTTGAGCGCTCGCACGTCATCGACCTCGGCGTCCTTCCGGATACTACCGGCCCCGGAGGCGCCCAGGACGGGCCGGCACACCGCTATCTGACGGATCTCACCCTTGGACAGCGCGCGGTCGTAGATCATGAGCTCATCCATCATGCCGCTCCAGAACTTCCGCTGAAAGTGGTCGCTCGACTTCGAGTAGCCGACGAGCAGGGGTGCCTGGTTCCTCACCCGCTTGAGGTTCTCTTGTGAGTCCTTCATGCGGCCGTCCACCCAGAGCTCGCCGTGGGCGCCCTTCTTGAGAACAACGGCATGGTGCCACTTGCCATCCCGGAAATCATGCGTCCTGTCACCCACCCCACCGGCGCTACCTTCATACGTGTTTAGACCCAGCGCCCCGGTATCCGGCCTCACGCACAGGTAGAAGTCGTGATACATCACGGTCTTGTCGATGATCTTCTGACCGTATCCCCTTCCGTGATCTCCCTTTCCGTCGTTCAGGAACCAGACGGATATCGTGTAGTTCTCCCACGCGGGTAGGTCTTTAACGGCAGTACCGCTGAGATCGAGGAACGACGATGAGCCGTTGAATTTGCACGCACCGCCGTGCTTGCCGTCACGCGCGTATGTCACGGCGTGCTTCACGCCGTGGTTCCCTTTCCCGCTCTTGTCTTCTACCTTGTCCCCTTCACCGTCGAAGGGATAGTAGAGCACCAGCCCCCTCCTGATGATCGCAGCCATCGTCATGGCCGGGTAGATGTCAATGCTCTTGACGTGTTCGACACCCACCGAAATCGACGCGAATATCGTCTCGAGGTCGAACTTCTCCAGCGCCAGCACCCCGCTCAACCCGTCTCCGTTCCGGAGCTCCATGGATGCCCTCTCACGGTCGTCCGCGATCTCGACACGCACAATGTCGGCGAGGGGTATCTCGAGCTTCGCATACGAAGTCCGGAACGGCATCGCCTTGATGCCCGGCACACCGATAACGCGCGTGCCGTCGTGCAGGTTCAGGCCCAACCTGAGCGGCAGGTTCGTCTGCTCCGCCAAGCATGGGGCAGAGAGCAATCCAACCGCAAGGATGGCTGTGCAGCGTCGGGCGCTTTTCATCTACGAGGACCGCGACCAGGTGGCCACACCTTCCCCTTGACGTGGAACCACATGCTCGCCGGGAACAGGTCGGCCGTCACCGGCGGCTCCGCGAGCTTGAATTTCCTACCTTCGCGTATCTCCTGCTCGTGCTCGGAAAGAAATTTCCCCCACCGCGCCTTCAGACGCACCCCCTCGCCTATGCTGTTCAGCGTGCCGCTCCGTCCGCCACCACCCGTCAGATCACAAAGGAATCCCATGCATTCCCCCATCACGTTCGTGTCCGGCAGCCTGGACACCACGACCTCGAGGGCTTCGTAGCCGCCGCCAAGGCCCTGCGCGGCGCTATACGCCGTTCCGAGCGCCATATCGTCGGACTCCGTGCGCACCACTCCCAGCACATCGGCCAGCAAAGTCTTGTCTTCCGACCTGGCCGCCAGCGAACAGGCCTGGATCCTGACATCGAGGTCTCTGTCTCTCAATAGCCCGGGCAGCTTCTCTCTGTAGCCGGCCGGCAGCGGAACGGTCGCGGACTGCAGCGCCAGCTCCCGGATGTACGCAATCGGATGGCCCAGCTGTCCTTCAGCAGCTTCGACCCAACCCTTGGGGCGATCGTCCTTCCTGACGACCAGCGAGCGAAGCATCACCGCCGCTTCACCCGGCGTCTTCGGATCCAGAGTGATCTCACAGCCTCGTGCAATGAGGATGTTAGCCGCCCGCATGAGCTCCTGCATGCAGCCCCGCGGCCGTGGATAGCAGCCCTCCTCCAGTTCCAGCGTAGTTGATATCTCGAGTCCGCGATCCAACGCCTTCAGCAAGTGCGGCAAGTCGTCCTTCGAGCCAAGGCACTCCAGTACAAATGCGCCGTTGGCCAACGTACCCGCGTCCGCAGCGGTCAGCCAGAGCCGACCTTGCTCCAAAAGCGGCTTGCGGAATTCGTCACGCCACGCTTTCTCGACGAGCCGTTTGCGCTGACTTTCCCTGTCGTTGTGGAAAACGTTTCGCTTCCCGAGTTTGCCTTCCAGCTGAGGATCAGGCAGGCGCATGAAGAGGCATCCCGCTATTCGCTTCCTGTAGGCTGCGTCCTTGTGGTCCAGGTGATCGATGAGCACACGGGTAGCTTTGGGCGTGGCGATCGAGGCCACCCCCGCCAGTACCTGGACGTTTGTCCCGGTCATCCGCCTCGCCAGCGCCGGAAGGTAGGCGGGGTGCTGGAGGGACAAGAAGTCGGCGAACAGCTTCGTGCGCTTCTCGCCGTACGACCACCCGCGGTCCGGGCCGGCTACCAGCATCTCGCCGACGATCTTCTCGGCCTGTTCCTCGGAGGGTTCCTTTAGCTCGATCGTCACTTCGCCCTCCGGGAACTTACGACCTTCACTCTCCTCCCATCCAAAGTCGTGTTTCGCGCGGATCGTGTATTTCCCCGGCTTCTCGATCCGGCGGTAGCGCCAGAGCTGGAGCGACTGGTACCACGATTCCCCAGGTTTGAGCTTGGGGGAACAGCCGATGCCCCCCATGCAGAAGGGGTTCGGGTCGGGGTCCGGCATCTCGTTCCCATCGGCATCCGTGGCCGTCACCTTGAACCGCAACGCGCGCGATGCACCCCGATAGTCGCCGCCGTAGCTGAACGAGAAATTGGTCGGCCCGGTATTTGTCAGGCAGAAATGCACCAGATTCTCAGTATTTGGACGCTTCTCTAGCGGGGATTGTTCCCCATTACTTTGTCCAATTGAGACGGTTTCGGATCGGGCTTCTTTGGTACTGTTTCCGGGTCACCGGCTTCACTGCCCGATCCATCTCGCCGGTGATTCTAGCCCGCTTGTTGCACCAAACGCAAGGCGTTGGTGCAGCAAGCGCTTTGGCGGCAGAGACTTCTGCCGCCAAAGTTTCGACGCAGTGCTTACGCACTTTGTCCCTGTCCACAGGGCCGCGTCGAAGCCCTTCGGGCGATCATTGCACCGTTTTGGTGCAATGATCGGGCTAGTGTTGTGTCCCAGAAGTTCTGTGGCAGAGAGAATGGAGGGCCGACCTCCGTGTCGGCCGGTATTGCGGACGGGACGGAGCCCGTCCCTCCAGCAGAAAGAGCCAGGTTACTTGCGGAACAGAACACTAGCCTGATCTATTCATCAACTTCGTAACGCGAATGTGCAGGTTGCGTCATATCAAGGGCTTCTCGCCGGATGCCGGACGAAGGCGTGCCGAGGCACGTCGAGATCGGCATTCGGCGAGAAGTCCTTGATATGGCGTGAGATGTGCATTCGCAGTAGACGTTGATGAATAGATCAGGCTAGACACCCGGGAGCAGACGTCAAATGTGTCACGGGCGCATCTCGGAGATATGCGCCTACTTCAGGGGCCATTCCCGTCTGACCCCGGCGGCGGGTCATTCGAACCAAATGGGACTCGACCACGCGATCTGGTTATCCTTCTGCGTGACGCGGACGTACCAGTTCGACGGTTCGTCTTCCCGCACCGTGAGCTCGGTCTTGAAGGACCTGCCGTCTGGAATGAGGCGTTCGTGGAAGTCGGCGTTCCGGAAGACTTCGATCTTCTTGAGTTCGTTGTCACCCACGACGTCGATCATGAGATGTTTGTCGGGCTCGTTCTTCACAACCGATCCCATCAGCGCGCCGTTGCCCGTGAAAACCAGCCTGATGCGTGCGTTGGTGGTCCCGTAGACGTGGCGTTTGCGGTAGGCCCCGAAGATAGCGTCGGCGTCGAGCGAGGCGGCGAATGCCGCGGTTACTCCGTTGCTGCCGACATGCCCCTTGTGACTGTCGGAATTGCAGACCAGGCCGTACCTTAACCCCTGCTTCAGCATGTAGGCGGCGTACCGATCCGGCCGCCGGGCTTTCATCAGCGGGATCTGATGCTCGAGCGCGTCCTCGCGCTCGTAACTGCCGTGGCACGAGAATATCTCCAGCACCGGCTCCACGTTCTCGTCCGGACACTTCCACCATTCTCCGTCCTCGAGCCGGCCCGCGTTGTGGAAGTGCGGGATCGCGAGGTAGTCCTTCCCCTTCAGGCCTTCCCAGAGCTTCCGTATATCGCTATGGTCCGCCTGGTCGATTTCCTCGTAGTCCGGCAACCAGTTGAACACCACCGCCGTATCGCCGCGCGGGCACCTGTATTCGATACCCGCGAACGCGAGGAACTCGCCGGGCTTGCTGTTCTGGCGAGCTGCGTCGATGGTCCTGGCCCAGTACTCCTTGCCGATTTTGTGCCGTTCGATATCCCATGGCTGCTGGTGGTCCGTAACGGCGTAGTAGTCCAGGGCCGCGCGCCGGCGTGCGAACCGCATAAGGGCGTCCGGATCCATGTCCATCTTCTCGCGCTCTATGCAGTCAACGGAAAACTCCGAATGCGTGTGGATGTCGCCCCAGTACAGGTTCAGACCCTCGAAAACATCGGCCATATCCGCTGATTGCAGGAGCTGCAGCCCTTTCGGGCTGACCGTTACGTCCTTGTCCGCAAAATCGAAAGCCCCGAATTCGTTCTGCTCACCTTCCCCGTCTATTTCAGCAACCGCACTTGCCGTGTCCACCTCCGCAACGTTCGAGTAGACGTCATGCGGGGCCAGGATCGCGCCGGTTGCCTTGCGGAACAGGTGAACGTGGTCCGCTTCCCTGGGCTTGACCAGGATCGACAGCGGGATCTCGCAGTCAGGTACGGGCCGCTCGATGCCCTTGATGTTGCGCCGCCCGAAATCGGGCAGCCCTTTCTCCTGCGAGTCGAAGTAGCGAACATGTATGAGCGGCCTGTAGTCGAGACGCGGGACCACATGACTGATCCGGGTGCCCGGCCCGTAGCCGCGCCCGGTATCTCCCCAGTGCAGCTCGACGACGTCTCCCTCCTTTAAACCTGCATCCAGGTCCAGCACCGCGAACCGTGTTGCCTGGCCGCGCCATGCGCCGCCTTTCTTGCCCACGATCGTCTGACCCTCCAGATCCCAAATGCGCAGATCGTAGCCCACGTCGGGATTCATCACGTACGCCTGGACGTATCCGTGTTCCTCCTGGTGCTGACGCGTCGGCCGGGAGGTCCCCACCAGCCCGGGGAAGTCGAAAATGATCCGTGACGGCTCGGCTGTGTAGCCCGAACCTATCGTGAGCTTGATGATGAATTCCGCACTATCCGCCGCAACGATCTCATTGGGACTTATTGTTGCTTCCGAAAACACGCCAGCCTTGTCCATTCGTTCCCCTCCTTTACGCGGCTCGGCACAGCCTCGCCCTCCGGATGCGGCGGCGGCCCGCCGCTCTCCATCCAGGAACTGCAGGCAAGATGCCTGCGCTACTTGCTCTCCTCGAACGCCACGCCCGGGCCGTACGGGGCAAGGCTTACGGTGATGTACGGGTTGATGGCTGCATCATCTTCCCGTCGACCAAAACGCCACATCCTTTGGCACATCTCACGCTTTACGGACTCATATTCCGGGTTGTCGGCAAGATTGACCATTTCGTCGGGGTCGTCCTTCACATGATACAGCTCGTCCAGATCGAAACCGTTGAAGACATACTTCCAGTCGCGCGTCATAACAGAGCGCTGCGTGTAGTAGAGCTCGACACCGTTGCACTGGGTATGAATCCCGTCACGCCAATCACCGGGTGTCTCGCCCCGCATGAACGGCGCCAGGCTCGCGCCACTGAACTCCCGGTTCGACTCTATCCCCGCTACCTCAAGGAACGTCGGTCCAAAATCGGCCAGCGACACGAACTCATCGACCCGTCGGCCCGGGTCCTTGATGCCCTTCGGCCAGCACATAACAGCGGGCACGTGGTATGCGCCGCGGAAGCTGGGAATACCCTTGCAGAACAGGCCATGGTCTCCGCAGTAGTCGCCGTGGTCCGAGCAGTACAGCACCAACGTGTTATCGGCCTGTCCCGTCTCCTCGAGCGTCTTGAGCACCTGCCCGAAGAGGTCATCCAAATAGGTGCAGTATGCCCAGAAATGCCGGATACCGTCACGGACCTCTTCGTCCGACAGCTGACCGGCAAAACGGGTGTCGCGCATTCGTTTGTACACGCGCGGTTTGTCCGCCATCTCGTCGGCGTAGCTCGCGGGCAGCGGCACATCGGCGAGGTCGTACATGTCCACGTACTTCTTCGCCACGTTGTAAGGATCATGTGGCCCGATCAGGCCGACGAACGCGCACCAGGGCGATCCATCTTTCGCCGCTGACGGAATGAAATCGATCGCCTCGGCCACCACCTTGGCGTCGTGTCCCTTGCCGCCCTCCTCGATATCCTTGTACAGAGTGTAGTTCCCCCAGCCCGGGCGAACGATCTCGCCCGGCCCCCGCTCAGTTGACTCCGGCATACCCTCCGCGGCCCTCTTAGCATACTGGTCCCAGCGAAAGCCATGGTGCGTACCCGCCACGGCTGAAACCGAGTATTCCTTCCAGCCGTAGTCAGCCGGGGACTTCTCCACACTCACGTGCCATTTGCCGGTGTAATGCATCTGGTAGCCGGCCGCCGCAAGGTCCTCACTCCAGCACCGTACGCCCGGGTTCAGCCCCCTGCTGAGGGCCATATCGTTGCAGATGTTGTTCCAGACGCCGTGCCTCGAAGGGTACAGCCCGGTCATGAATGTGGCGCGCGCGGGGCAACAATGCGGCGTCGGACAGAAGGTCTGCGCGAAGGTCACGCCTTCGGCAACCATCTTGTCGAGGTTCGGCGTGACGGCGGGGTGCTCGGGCAGAACCGTGTCCGCCCGCTGGTGATCGGTCATAACCACCAGGATATTCGGTTTCGTGCTCAAGCGCTCTCTCCTATGGGTTCGACATTTCTAGAAACGTACAGGAATAGATGCGTTGTTTCGCCAATGCAAGCATAACCGTCCTTGCCAGATGGCGGCCGGTGTGGTTTAAGACCTACTGGTGTGACGGCTCGACGGACATACGCGGCACTGGCCATCCTTGCATTCGCTGCAACAGGGCTCCTGGCAGCCACCCACGAGGTCGGGGACGGCAAGACCCATACCTCGCTCGACGACGTACCGTGGGAATCGCTCGCGGCGGGTGACACCGTTTTGATCCACCGGCGCGCGACCCCGTACAAGAACAAATGGGTCCTCTGCAGGCAGGGCACGCCCGAAAGCAACATCGTCGTGCGCGGCGTCGCCGACGTGGACGGAAATCTGCCCGTGATCGACGGTATCGACGCCACCACCAGGACCGCCCTGAACTACTGGAACGAGCCCCGCGGCATAATCAAGATCGGCGGCGCGAACACTCCCCCCGACACAATGCCGAAGTGGATTGTCGTTGAGAATCTCGATATCAAGAGCGGGCGCCAGCCATACACCTTCACCGGACGCGACGGTCTGACGCCCTACGCCAGGAACTCCGCGGCCATCTACATCGAGAAGGGCGAGAACATCACCATCAGGAACTGCATCCTGCGCGACTGCGGCAACGGGCTCTTCTGCGGCTCGGGCGCCAGCAACCTTGTCGTGGAAGGCTGCCACATATACGACAACGGCATGACAAACAGGATATACGAGCACAATAACTACACCGAGGCAAAAAGGATCACGTTCCAATTCAACCATTTCGGACCACTACGCACCGGATGCAAAGGCAACAACCTGAAGGACCGTTCCGGCGGATGCGTCATACGCTACAACTGGATCGAGTCCGGGAACAGGCAGCTCGACCTCGTGGACAGCGGCCACAGCAACATCTACAATGCCGCCAGCTATCGCACCACGTTCGTCTACGGCAACATCCTGATCGAGGACGCCGACTCCGGCAACAGCCAGGTCTGCCACTACGGGGGCGACTCAACCAACTTCACGCACTACCGCAAAGGCACGCTCCACTTCTACAACAACACCGTTGTGTCGACCCGGGATGACAACACCACGCTTCTCAGGCTGTCGACCTCGAACGAGACGGCGGACTGCAGGAACAACATCTTCTACACCACCGCCTCGGGCGGCCATCTCGCCATAACGGCCAACGAAGGCACGGTCAACCTGCGCAACAACTGGCTGAAGCAGGGCTGGAAAGTGTGCCACGGCACGCCGGACGGCACGGTGAACAACATCTCGGGGAACATCTCCGGCGCCGATCCCGGCTTCGTCAACACGGGTGCACAGCAGTTCGGATTGCTCGAGACATCGCCGTGCACGAATGCAGCCACAACTCTCGCCGCAGCGGCCCTGCCCGCGAACAACATCACGAACGAGTACATGAAGCACCGCTCACCCCGCGCCAGGTATTCGGACGCCGGCCTGGACATCGGCGCGTACGAGTTCAATCCCGATACCGACTACGACGGTCTTGCCGATTCCTGGGAGCTGAACCACGTCGGCAACCTCACCAACATGAACGCTTCCTCGGACTACGACGGCGACAAGTTCCACGACTGGAAAGAGTACCTCGCCGGAACCATGCCGACCAATCCAGCCTCCCTGCTCACGATAGCTGAAGCGTCGTCCCTGGGCGGGAACGAGGTGCTGCTTCGTTGGCAGGGAGTGACGGGCAAGAGCTACTCCATCCTCCAGTCACTGACCCTCGCGGCGCCGTGGACGACCAACGGTACCGGCATAGGCGGAATCGAACCGCTGACGGCGCGAACGGTAACCGTCTCGGGGGCAAACTGCTTCTGGCGCATCCGTCTCGAGCAGACGGATCAATAGGCCCCGTACTTCTTCGCGGCATCGTACATCGCTACTACGTTCTCGGTCGGCGAGTTGTCCTGCAGCTGGTGTGTCGGCGCCAACGCGTAGCCGCCGTTGGCCGAGTAACCGATCGGGACGCGGTCCGGCTCCTGGCGGGAAAAGGCGGTAAGTACTCTTTCTTTCGATGTCATCGTTACGTTTCGCTACCTTTCGGTACCTGTCGTTTGCCTGCCTGGTACTTCCCGTAAGTACGGGCCGTTTCGACCATGGCGAACAGATTTTCGTCAGGCGTGTCCCGGCCGCACTGGTCGCCGGTCGAAAGGATGAACCCGCCGCCGGCTCCCGCATCGTCAATCGCCTTCCTGGCGGCGGCAGCCACGTCGTCTTTCGACCCTTTCAGCATGGTATCGGTGGTGTGCAGGTTCCCCTTGAGCACGATTCTATGTCCATAGAGCTTCTTCAGCTCCGCAAGGTCGCAGTCACCCATCGGCGGGACCTCAAGCGGATCGATAACCGTGAGCTTCGTCTCCTCCGCCGCCATCTTCACCATCTCCTTCTGCGGGCCACATGAATGTACGTGCGTGGGTATGCCCATGTCGTACGCCAGCTCCGTCGCGCGTTTCAGAACGGGCAGCGCGAGCTCGCGGAATGTGTCTGGGGTCTGGAACACGAGCGATCCCGATCCGCCACAGAAAAGGAAGTCCGGCTTCACATCGAGTCCTGCAATTGTCTCCATCCGTTTTTCGACCCTCTCGATCATCCGGTCGCGCCGCTCGTGGAAGAGCTCCGGGTTGTCGAAGTACTCGTAGACCTGTTCGGGGTTGTGGATGTGTGCCGTTCCGCAGCCGCTCGGCATACCGAGCACGCCGTGATCGCCAAGCTCCCTTCTGATCAACTTCCACAGTTCAAGCCCGGTCGGCCACTCCTTGACTCCGTCGAGTTCCTCCCACGTCGCCGGTGTCTCGGGCAGCCCGATCTTCTCCGGCAGGACATTGGAAGCCGGCGGGTTGTCGGCCGTATGCACGAGCACCGTGCTGCTCCAGGTATCGTTGTGTTCCCAGTAGTCCTGTGTCACGAAACTGCCGTCGTCGTACCGATGCACTATCCGGCCAACAGCCCGGTGCTGTGACTCACCAAAAAGGTCGCCCCAGCTGTAGACTTCGAACCCGCCGTCCAGGTCGAAGTGTTTAACGGCGTCTACGTAGGCCTTCCAAAGCGGCGGATCCTGGTAGACGTAGATGTCCCAGAACGGCTTCCCCGTCAATCGGCACGGGACCATGTTCGAGATGTCGGGACAAACCGGCACGCAATCCGGCATCTCCCGGTTCAGCACGGCAAGAATTCGCTCCCTGGATGTCATTCGTTTCTCCCGACAGACCCATCCATAAGCCGTTGATGATGGTTCCACACACACCCCTCGTGCAAGGCATTTATCAACCCAAAACTGAAGGAACATGCCATGTATCGTGGCCCGCCGGCGGCGGAAAGTGATTGCAGCCCTGACGCATGAGTGAGGAAAGCCGCCAGGTGGCGGGGTTCTAGAGAAGATGCGGCGAAACTTTTTCGCAAAAGAGGAGTAGACAGCAGAAGACGCATATGGCACAGTAGCGTGGGTTC
>Ga0272442_10007848_pt1 | contig 13698 bp, 12 predicted proteins | sample SSMForm2O_FD_200262 | JGI IMG/M metagenome (GOLD analysis project Ga0272442, IMG submission 200262) | Marine sediment archaeal communities from Little Sippewissett salt marsh, Falmouth, MA, United States - SSM-Form-2O | ecosystem: Environmental > Aquatic > Marine > Wetlands > Sediment ...
CAATGCACCCGTGGCGTCCATGGCCCGCCGCGACAGGCGCATTTTCAGTGTTCAGTTTCATCCGGAAGTCGTGCATACGGAGCATGGCGCTGCAATCCTGAAAAATTTTCTGTACCATATCTGCGGCTGCAAAGGGGAGTGGACCCCGGAATATTTTGTGACCGGTATGACGCGAAAAATCAGTGAGCAGGTCGGTAACGGAAAAGTGGTATGCGGACTTTCAGGGGGGGTGGATTCAGCCGTGACGGCCACCCTGATTTACCGCGCTATCGGTGACCGGCTGATACCGGTTTTTGTCGATAACGGATTTTTGCGGCTGAACGAAGCGGAAAAGGTGCGTGAGTCCTTTGCCTTTATGAATCTTCATTTTGTGGATGCTTCGGAGCAGTTTTTAAATGATTTGAAAGATGTGACGGATCCGGAAGAAAAGCGAAAACGGATCGGGCACCGTTTTATCCGGGTCTTCGAGGCCGAAGCTCTGAAGATCGGAAAGATCGACTTTCTCGCACAGGGCACGCTGTATCCCGATGTTATTGAGAGTGTGTCCACATGGGGGCCCTCGGCCACGATCAAATCACATCATAATGTCGGCGGTCTGCCGGAAAAAATGAATCTCAAGCTGGTGGAACCCCTTCGGGAACTGTTCAAGGATGAAGTTCGCAACGTGGGGCGGGTTCTGGAACTCCCGGACATGATTATCGGGCGCCATCCCTTCCCCGGTCCGGGGCTGGCAGTCCGTGTACTGGGCGATGTCACGCACGATCGTCTGGATCTTCTGCGCATGGCGGATGCCATTTTCATCGAGGAATTAAACAGTGCGGATTTGTATCATTCCGTATGGCAGGCTTTTGCAGTTCTTCTGCCTGTGCAGTCTGTCGGCGTCATGGGTGACGAAAGAACGTACGAAAATGTGGTGGCCCTGCGCGCCGTAACCAGTGTGGACGGAATGACCGCAGACTGGGCAAAACTGCCCGCCGAATTTCTGGCACGCGTTTCCAGCCGCATTATCAATGAAGTGACGGGCGTGAACCGTGTGGTCTATGATATCAGTTCCAAACCGCCCAGCACCATCGAATGGGAATAAAAGAGAAGCCGAAAAAGAGGAGTCATTTCCAATGTGCGGTATTGTCGGATATGCGGGTAACAGACCGGTTCTGCCGATTCTGATCAATGGCTTGAAACGTCTGGAGTACCGGGGTTACGATTCCGCCGGTATATCCCTGTTGCATGAAAATACGTTGTGGTACAAAAAGAGGCCGGGGAAAATCAAGGATCTGGAAATGGACCTGAATGGCTTCGAGTCGGACGCCACCATCGGCATCGGTCACACGCGATGGGCGACACACGGCGCTCCGAATGAAGTCAATGCCCATCCCCATTTTGACTGCAAGCATCAAATAGCGTTGATCCATAATGGTATCATTGAAAATTATCTCCAGTTAAAGACCCAGCTTGCCTCGGACAATCATGTGTTCGTATCGGATACCGATTCCGAGGTGCTGGTCCATCTGATTGAAATGTGCTATGAAGGGGATATGGCATTTGCCCTGCGCAAGGCCCTGCAGCTCGTACGGGGCACTTTCGGTATTGTGGTGATGTCGACATTGCATCCGGATCAGCTTTTTGTGGCCCGGCGCGGCAGCCCCCTGGTCATTGGTGTGGGAGATGATGAAACCCTGGTGGCTTCCGACGGATCCGCACTGGTGGAACACACCCGCAATGTGATTTATCTGGAAGATGATCAGATGGCTGTTGTGGACCGGCATGATGTCCAGATAAGAACATTGCAGGACAAGCATGTGATTATGGCGGTCGAGAAACTGCCCTTTGATCTGACCGGTATTCAGAAGGGCGGATTTCCGCATTTTATGCTGAAAGAAATTTTTGAACAACCGGATACCATTCTGGATAGCATGCGGGGACGGCTCCTGGTTGAAGAGGGGAATGCCAAGCTGGGCGGACTTGAGGGCTGTTTTGACCGGCTTCGAAACTGTTCCAGGCTGATCATCACCGCGTGCGGCACATCCTGGCATGCAGCGTTGATCGGTGAGTATCTTATCGAAAAATTTGCCGGCATCCCGGTGGAAGTGGAATACGCATCCGAATTCCGCTACCGTGACCCCATTATTTCCAGGGTGGATTCCGTGCTGGCCATCAGCCAGTCCGGAGAAACGGCGGATACCATGGCTGCGGTGCGGGAAGCCCGGCAGAAAGGTGCTCTGGCGCTGGGTCTGTGTAACGTGGTGGGCAGTACCATCGCGAGGGAAACGGATTACGGTGTTTACCTGCATGCCGGGCCGGAAATCGGTGTGGCCTCCACCAAGGCGTTTACGTCACAGGTTGTGGCCCTGAATCTCATTGCCCTTGCACTGGGCCGTATGGGGAAGTTATCTGCGGAAGACGGGAAATCCATCGCCCAGGAATTAATGTCCCTGCCGGACAAGATACGCATGATACTGGATAGAAAAGATCCGGTGGAAAAGCTGGCCGAACGCATGGCGAGGCATCACCATGCCCTGTATCTGGGACGCGGTTTTCATTATCCGGTGGCCCTGGAAGGTGCTCTCAAGATGAAGGAAATTTCCTATATTCATGCCGAAGGGTATCCCGCCGCGGAAATGAAACACGGGCCCATTGCCCTGATAGACGAGGATATGCCTGTTGTTTTTATTGCCGTCAAGGACCCGGTATATGAAAAAGTAATGAGCAACATCGAAGAGGTCAAGGCACGGGGCGGCTGGGTGATCGCAGTGGCCACCAGAGGAGACAAGGCGGTTCGTAAAATCGCAGACGACGTTATTGAAATCCCCGACACACATCCCTATGTATCACCTATTCTCAGCGTGATACCCCTGCAGCTGCTGGCATACTATACGGCCGTGCTGAAAGGATGTGATGTGGATCAGCCGAGAAATCTGGCAAAAAGTGTGACCGTTGAATGAAGGGAGTAACGCACCCATGAGAAAAAAATATACGATTGGTTGGACCATCTTCTGTCTGGCTCTGGGCCTGTCCCATGTGTCGGCCCAGAACCGGTCGGCTGTGGACAGTCTTTTCTTCCGGGGTGTCCGGTATTTTCAGGAATCAGAATTTTCGGAAGCGCTGAATACATTCAGATTCATGGACCGTGTATATCCCAACAATCACCGTACCACCGCATCACTTTTGCTGCAGGGCAAAGCACTGTCCAATATGAAAAAATACTATGAAGCCCTCGAGGTTCTGGAAACCCTTCAGGCCGAACATCCGGGCAGTGAATACATTGACGACAGTATCTACGAAATCGGGGAGATTTATTATTATCTGGGAATGTATAAGGACTGCGTCAGGGAATGGCTCAGGCTGATCACTGTCAGCCGTGATCCGGAACTTCTGAACAAGTCGGCACGCCTTTCTTCCCGGGTGATGGATTACCGCATGCCGGATTATGAGCTGCGTGAACTGCTCAAGGAAGTGCAGGATGAAAGGGGACAGGCCGCCGTGATTTTAAGGCTGGCACAGCGTGATATCGACAATCAGCGTTTTCAATCAGCCAGACGCATTGTTCAGGATTTTTTAAATACGTACCCGGAAAGTGCCTATGTGATGCAAATGCAGCAGCTGCTGGATCAGGCGAATGCACTGGGGCGCGGGTTCGTCAAAGTCGGTGTGATTCTGCCGCTTTCCGGTCCGGATGAACAGCCGGCACAGCAGGTTCTGGACGGTATTGAGTACGCATTGCAGAACGAGGGGGGGACCGGACAAACGAAAATTGAGCTTCTGGTGCGGGATTCCAGGTCCAGTGTGCTCCAAGCGATTCTGGCCGCTCAGGATCTTTGCCAGAATGAAGGTGTGACCGTGATCATCGGCGATCTGGGCAGCGAGGCCACGGCAGGTGTGGCCGCCGTGGCCCAGGCCTGTCAGGTCGTGCTTCTTTCCCCTGTGGCCATGGAAAACGGCCTGACCCAGATCGGCGACTATATATTTCAGGAAAACGGGAACATTCAGACACGGGCCGAAACACTGGCGGAATATGCTGTGGAAGGCCTGGGCCTGAAAACATTCGGCATTTTGTATCCGGCAGACTCCTACGGACAGACCATGCGTGACGGATTTGTGAACATGGTTCGGAATCTGGGCGGCGAGATTCTTGAGGAGAAGTTTTATTTTGAGGGGGCAACCGATGTCGGCCCCCAGTTTCAGGCGATCCGGCAGGCGGGACTGAGACGCATGCTTCGTGATTCGCTGATCATCCGCGTGTCCGAGGAAGATCTCGAGCTGTACAAAAACCGGAAAGACACATTGTATACGTGCCAGCATTTTCAGGATCTTGTGGATTCCACGGATTTTCAGGTCCGCAGCATCGACGGGCTTTTCCTCCCTGTCTATACAGCGGATCTGCAGATGATCCTCGCAAAAATATCGGAAATGAATTTGCGGACCCGTATTTTCGGGGGTATTCCGTGGCACAACCAGGAGATGCTGGAAAAAGCAACAGAACGTGTGGTTCTGGAAGGCGAGATATTCTTTCTGACCGATTTTTATGTGGATCTGACGGATTACGGATATTATCAGTTCCGGGACGATTTTCGCCAGTCCATGAAAAAAACACCCGGCAAATTCGCTGTTTTCGGGTATGACATGATGCGCTGGCTCATTCGTGTTGTGGATGAGGGAGCCGTGGACGCGGACAGCATCCGGAAGCGATTTGCCATGGGCGAATCCTTCGAGGGTATCCGGGGAAAGATATCTTTCAACCGGGACCGTGTCAACCCGTTCATTCGCCTGATGGAATTCAAGAACGGCCGTATTATGCCGATCCGCTAGTTTTTTTATTACATGTGTTTTCAGACAGGAAGAACGGCTGCATCATGTTCTTTGAGAAACGGAACAATCTGTGGATCGGGCGGTTTGCGGGCCTTTTCGGCGACAGCCGTCTGATGCACGCATTCAGTACCAGAGGCGGCGGTGTCAGCCGGGGCTGTTACGCCTCACTGAATCTGGGTGAAAACACCGGAGATGTTTTTCTTCACGTAGAAGAGAATCGTCGCCGGTTTTTTAATGAGACGGGCGTGACTGCATTGGACCTCGTTATTCCGGAGCAGGTTCATGGCGGCCGTGTGATGCATGTTCAATCGGGCGGACGTGTGCCCGAATGCGACGGGGTCATTACCGGCCGGAAAGATGTTGTGCTGTCCGTTCAGGTGGCGGATTGTGTGCCGGTTTTCCTCCGGGACCCGGTTCGGAAGGTTGTTGGCCTGATTCACGCGGGCCGCGCAGGAACGGAACAGCACATTGTCCGGAATGCGGTTCGTTTGATGATATCGGATTTCCGGTCGGATCCGTCCGATATGCTGGCATTTCTGGGGCCCTCCATCGGTCCCTGCTGTTACGAGGTCAGCCGGGAGATGGCATCCTGTTTTCCCGGCCGGTACGTGTCCGGCCGTTACCTGGATTTGTGGCGGTATAATGCGGATCAGTTGATGGCGTCCGGATTGAAGAAGAGCCGTATCGAATCCAGCCGGCTGTGTACCGCGTGCCATCCGGAATGGTTTTTTTCCCACAGGGCCGGCGGAGGAAGGACCGGGCGGATGATGGCGGTGCTTGCCATCCGGTGAAGCGATGCATGGAAAGACGTGCGATGGCCACCGGCGGAAACAGCGGAACCGGCCGAAAATAAAAGGGCTGCGGAAGGTTTCCCGCAGCCCTTTATATTGTTTTTAAAATAATACAAATATTTGTTTATTTGCCCAGCACGAACTGGTAGCCGGCGATAATGGAGAAATCCGGCGCGCCGTCATCCAGACCGATGCCCAGCGCGGCCCGCAGCTTGCCGCCACCCATCTGATAATCCAGACCGGCTCTCAACATCATATAATCAAATTCGGATAACATGTTGAATTCACCAACCACACTGACGTCATCGCTGACCGGATAAATGACACCGGCGCCGAGATGGAATGTGTTTTCGTATTTGGTTTCTTCTTTCATTTCCCAGGTGTCCGTATCGAATTCATACTCGGTTGTCTCATAGAAAAGCAGGCCGAGATTGGCAGTCAGCACCATGCCGCTTTCAAGACCGTAACGAATGGCCGCGAACGGACCGAATTGAAGTTCTCCCATCCCGATATCCTCGGATCCGATGGGCAGGGATACCTCGGCGCCGGCAGCGACTTTCATGGCGCCGTCGTTCACCAGCTGATAGCGTCCGAACAATTGCAGATCGCTGAGGCCGGATTCACCGTCACCTTCATCCGGGCTGATGGACACATAACCCAATGCCGCCTGGATCTCGATTTTCTCGGTGACGGCAAAACCGCCCCGGGCACCGATGATCATGTTCTTCCAGCCGTCGTACATATCAAGATTCAGCAATCCCTCCACATAGGGGTTTTCGGCAATGACCGCATCATAATAGAAGTTTTCAAAAAGCTTGACATCGTCCGCTGTGTCCTGTGCGAAGGACAGGGACACAAAAGCAAAGAGTAACATCACAGGCAAGAACCACTTTTTCATATTGCACCTCCAGAGTGATTGATAAAATGATATGACTAAAATTAAATATTTCTTGCCTGGATGTCAAGAGTTTTCATATCAATTTCATTGAATCCGGAAAGCCTGATGCGGTTTTGGGGCACGCATTTTTTTGTGTTTAGAAAGCACTTGATTTTTTGGCCGCTCTTTTGGATATTGTTTTAATTGAAATTTTCACGAGCAATGGTTCAGATATGTCCCGGAGAAGAAAAATACATTTTGTTTTATGGATTTTGATATGCGGGACCGTGCCCGGACTGACTGCCCAGTACCGCAATCCGGTCCGGACCCACGGTTTCGGCATGGCTGCCTGTGCGGGACGCGCGCTGCTGCCGCAGGATTTTTCTGACGTGGCTCGTATCAGCTGGGGAGGCTGTTTCTGTTACAGGCTGTATCTGTCCCGAAAAACCGACATGTCCGTGGATATCACCTATCAGCCCTTTCACTATGACAGGAGTTATGTGGATGAAGAAGTGGCAGCCCGTGCCCCCCAGCCTGCTTCCGTGACCTCTTTCAGGGGGGGGACCCAGCATTTTATTCTGGCGGGATTGCGGCTGCGTCATGCCGTACCCGTTTCCGCCAGCTCACACATGCTGCTTTCCGCCGGGGGTGGGTATTGTTTTCATATGCCGGAGGATATCCATGCGGATATGACGGTCGGTGGTTTTGAATCGGAGATATCATTTCACACAGGGGGAATGCACCGGCCCTATGTGGATACGGGTTTCGGTTTTGAACATGCCATCGGCGTACGGACATCCCTGTTCATCGAAGGACGGGCATATCTGGTTTTGAATAAATCCATTTCGCTGTGGCATCCGGAAAGCGGCCGTATGGAGAAAAGCGCGGGTGTCGTGTTTTTCTCCAGTCTGTTCATCGGAATGGCCTTCAATTTCTGAATCCTGTTATCATTGATCAAACGACAGGCCCGGTGATGACAACAGGGCAACATCCACCATCAACGATGATGATGCGCCGCAGGGACAAGAGCATGTCAGTTGAAGATCGATCACAGGGTATTTCCTGTCCATAGTCAAGGAGTATGATGCAAATACAGCCGTTACACCTCATCTTTCTTTCGATCATTCAGGCCGCAACGGAATTTCTCCCCGTTTCCTCTTCCGGGCATTTGCTGTTCCTGAAGGGGATATTTCATGAAGAAGACATCCCCATTATCTTTGATATCACGATTCATGTGGCAAGCCTGATGGCCATTCTGATATTTTACCGGAAGAAAATCATGATGACTTTTTCGCGGGCCTGGTCGGAACGGTCGGCACAGCGCTGGGAACGACCGAATCTGCGTTTTCTGGCGTATGCGGTCCTGTCAACGATTGTGACTTTCGCATTTTATATCACATTGAAAGATCCCATTGAATCCATGTACCGGTCTCCCCGGATTCTTGTTTTTACCTATCTGGCCACGACCATATTGCTTTTTATGACGCGGTTCTCACCAAAGCGGCATGCGGCAGTCACGCAGAAAAGTATCTGGACGGCCTTCGTGGTCGGACTTGTGCAGGGTATGGCCATCATGCCGGGTATTTCCCGTTCCGGTTCCACGATCGCCGTGCAGCTGATTATGGGTGTCAGAAAGGAAGATGCGGCCTATTATTCATTTTTCCTGGCCATTCCGGCGATTCTGGGCGCCCTCTTTTTCCAGCTGCTGGAACTGGCCAGCATCCAGTTTTTGAAGGATCACCGGGCGATTGTGATCGTCGCTTTTGTTCTGTGCATGGCGCTGAGTTATGCGTTTCTGGTGATCCTTGTCTGGGTGATCCGCCGCGGCAAACTCTGGATGTTCAGCATGTATACGCTGGCCATGGCCGCTCTTGCCTGGTTTCTTTTCGGATAATGAGAAAAAGATTGATTTAATGGTTCAGATACAATAAGTTATAGCAGTCATTATGGAATTCAGGACAGTCAAATCACGGATTGAAAAGGGGGAACTGGATCCCGTCTACTTTTTTTATGGCGACGAGCCCTACCTGATCAATGACCTGGTTCGTACGGTTCTGGAAAAGGGCACGGATCCGTCAACACGGGATTTCAATTGTGATGTTCTCCAGGGCGAGAATGTGGATGGAGATGCGGTTGTCGCAGTGGCCTCATCGTTTCCCATGATGGCGGAACGGCGGGTGGTGGTGGTCAAGTCGGTTCAGCGTCTTTCTCAGAAGGGCAAAAACCGGTTGAGCGCCTATCTGGAAAATCCGCTGACATCCACGGTACTTGTATTGACAGCCAACCGTGTGGATTTGCGGCAGTCTTTCTATGCCGGTCTGAAGAAGCGAAGTCAATGGGTGGAATGTGATCCGTTGTACGAGAATCAGGCGGTGCCGTGGGTGCAGCAAAAATTCCGAGAAAAAGGCATTCAGATATCGCATCGGGGGGCCCTGTTTCTCGTCGGACAGGCCGGAACTTCTCTCTGGTCGCTCAGGAACGAAGCGGACAAAGTCATGACCTATGCCTGGGGCCGGACATCGCTTGAACTGGAAGATGTCATGGATGTGGTGGGGATGTCCAGAAAATACAATCTCTGGGAATACACAGACGCGGTGGCCCGGAAGGATGTCAGGACAGCCTATGTCATTCTGAATCATCTGATGGACGAGGGCCAATCCCCGGTCGGTTTGATTATGAATCTGGGACAGCGAATGATTCTTCTTCTGCGGATCCGGACGCTGATGGACAAGGGCATCAGCCATCAGGCCATCAGCAGTCAGCTCAAGATGCGTCCCTACTTTGCCAAATTGTATTTTGAGCAAATCAGCCGGTACACACGGCAGGAGCTGGTTCGCCATATCCGGACACTCATGATGGCTGACCGGGCGGTCAAGACAGGTTATATGGCGCCTTCGATGCTGATGCATGTTGTGACTTACGAACTGGCCGGGGGAAAATCGGAAAGCCGGATATTTGCATAACAGGTTGAACAAAGGGAACTTTTCAGGGTAAAAAGTGTTAGATAAAAAGAATGAAGGAAAAAAAGGCATAACCGGACAATATGCCGTAGCGGATGAAGAGCTGATATATCGCTTTCAAAACGGTGATGTGTATGCATTTGACCAGCTTGTTTACCGTTATAAAGATCCGCTGATCAACTTTGTCTATAATTTTCTTGGAGACCGTATTGATGCAGAGGATGTGGTACAGGAAACGTTTTTGCGGGTCTTCAAGAAAAAACACATGTACCGGAATATTGCCAAATTCTCCACATGGATTTACACCATTGCCGGGAACCTGGCAAAAACGGAGCTTCGACGAAGGCGGCGTCGGCGAATCATGTCGATCAGTCAGATCGGATATGATGACAGGGATTATGACATCCCTGATGATATGCTGACTCCTGATAAAAAAGTAAACAGCGACATCAATGAAAAAAGTATCCGTGAAGAGATTCAAAATCTGCCGGCCAAATTCAGGGAAGTTGTGGTGCTCAGAGACATTCAGGAATTTTCTTACGAAGAAATCAGCGATATCCTCAAGATACCGATAGGCACAGTGAAGTCCAGAGTGAATCGTGGAAGATCCCGGTTACAGAAACGGTTAAAATATCTATTGGATAAATAGCAGGAGGAGGCTTGCCTATGTCCCCTTGTCAAGGTTATCGGGACAAAATTCATGATTTGATTGATGATGATCTGGACGGCATGGAAACCAGACATGTCAGGGATCATTTGCGTGACTGCCCCGATTGTGCATCCTATTTCAATCAGCTTGCCCGTTTGCGATCCATTCTGAAAGGTTTCGGCCAGACAAGCACATCCCCCAATTTTCAGGTGGTACTGCGTGAGAGACTGCGCCGGGAAATGGCGGGCAAGAAAGATCCATGGGTCGTATATGTGGGACATCCGAGACGGTGGGTTGCGGTGGCCGGTGTGGCGGTTGTCCTTGTCACATCGGCGTTTCTGGTACTGAATAACCGGCAGGTGCTGATGCCTGGTGCGGCGGAGCGGTCAGCCGGCATGCATGCTCCGGCCTTTCAGTCTGCAGCGGCGGATGAACACATTGAGTATGTCTCCAGTGAAAGCCGCGGACGCATCCGTGTTGCGAGATCTGAAAACAAAGCCGCAGCCAGGCCGGCAAAAGATACTCTGGCTGTGCAGGCATCTCCGGAGGAACCGCAGTATACCATCACACCGGTCAGTTTTTAGGAGCCGATGGTGATTAAAATTCCAGCAAGCATCCATATCCTGTTTTTTTCTTCGGGATTGCTGTTTACCGATTTCTCGGGCGCCCAGTGTCCGCAGCATATGGACAGGGATCAGAAACTCACGTGGTCAAGAAACCTGATCCGCGCCCACAATGGCGTGGTGACCATCAAATCCCGTCTGCAAAACGATCCGGAGTGGCAGCGGGTGGGATCGGGATTTGTTTTCGGCACGGACACATTTATACTTACGCGCCAGGATGTACTCGGCCGGAACCAGCGTTTTCTTGTAGTTTTTCCGGACGGCCGGAAAGGGCAGGGTCGCCTGCTTCACCGGGATCCGGAAACAGGCATCGTGGTTCTTGAGAATACGGTGCCGGATACGCCGCCGCTGCCGGCCGGAACCAGCCGCGGGATGACATCCGGCTGGCCGGTATGCCTGCTGGGCAATTCCATGGGATTTTTCCCCTCCCTGACCATGCTGGCTTTTCTGGATTATACGGACGGGAACATGCTGAAATTCAAAGCCCAGGTCGCTCCGGGAAACATCGGCGGTCCTGTGATGGATCAGAAAGGACATGTCGTGGGCATGCTGGCATCTATCGAATCCGGAGAAGACGCATCGGACGGAAACAGTGCCGCCTATGCCATCCCCATTGAGATGCTGAGGCATGTTTTTGAAGGATTTTTGGATGAACTTTCCAGGCAGCCGGGATGGGTGGGACTGTCGGTTCTGGATCTGGACGACCGGAAGGCATTCCGCGGAGTTCGTGTGGTCAGGGTAGAGCCGGACGGTCCGGGTGATCAGGCGGATATATGCGTGGGAGACACCATTGTGCAGTTCAACGGACGATTCGTATCCGGTGCGGCCGTGCTTGCCGACTGGGTCGGAAAGTGCCGGCCCATGCAGCGGGTTACTTTTTCCATTCGCAGGGGAGGAGACATCCTGAATCATGAAGTGAGAATCAGCCGGCCGGACCTGGATGAAGGATCTTTGCCGTAAGTCAGTCTTGCACCTCCGGTTTGTTCAGAGCTTCCTGAAATCTCTGGTTTGAACGGAGGTTTCTGAAACCATCCCGAATCATGGAACCGGGATGGTTGTTGACATATCATATGAACACGAGTGATGACTTGCCCTGGCATGATACAATGTTCAGGGTTTTTTTATTGACTTTACCTTTGATTTTCTTATATTATGGCATTGTGAAGTCCGTGATTTCGAAAAAACAGGCGCCCTGGGTATTCGGACTTTTGTTGATTGCTGTTGCTGTGGGATTTTTCGCACCCATGTCCCGGAATGAACAGGCGGCCAGTATCATCAAGGGTGTTCTCTATATACTGGTTTTTGTGTTGCTTTACGGGGTTCTGATCTGGCCCGAAAAGGAAACGGGCCCGGCCGGAATACCGGGAACAGAAAAAAAAAGCGGAATTGCTGAAAAGGTCCACCTGCCGGAAGAATCCGGAGATTCCGTATGGAGGGGATTCGGCGAGGCGTTCCAGTGGTATTACCGTGGATTTCTCACCATTATCCGCAATGCCAGTGTGGCGTCCGCTGTGGCCCTTTATCTGAAGAAGGGGCAGAATGTATTTGAATTTCAGGGCGGAGATACGGCGTCAGGACCCGTTACCCAGAAGCTGCTGGTACAGGAAGGCAGCCTGATCGAGATAGTGGCCAGGCAGCGGAAGTCCTTTCTGGAAGGGAAACTGCCTATCGGTGTAACAATGCCAGGCATTCCGGGGTTTCAAATCCGTTCTTTTATCGGTGTTCCCATGATACGGGAAAATGAAGTCACCGGTGTGCTGGCCATGGGCAGCGAGGCAATGGATAATTTCAGCGAGCAGGACCAGGAACTGCTGGAAAAATGCGGTCAGCTTTTCATGCAGGTCATGGTGGTTTACCGCAAGGGTCTGCGATGGGAAATGGATGAAAAAATCTATCGGCTGCATCTCGATCTGGAACGTCAGCTCGAGAACAACCGGGATGAACAGTCCATTCTGCTGGCCTTCGTGGATGTGATGAAAAAGATGTTTCCATTCAGCCGGCTGACTTTTTGTGAGAAGGACGGAAACCAGGGGGTGGTCCGGTGGGTATACGGCCAGCTCGATGATTACAATCAGGGTGCCCGGTTTAATCTGGATGACGGTTTGAACGGATGGATTTTAAAACGCAATGCCCCCATGATTGTGGAGGATATTACCGGCGGGGAAGTAACGCGTCCGCGTTATGAAAAGGGCGAAAGCCATGAACACGGTCTGCATTCATTTATGGGCATTCCGATGGCGGACATGGATGATGTCTGGGGATGCCTGACGCTGGAGAGTCCCGAGCCGGGACAGTATGACGGTACCGGGCAGCAGGTTTTTGCATCCATGTCCCTGCATTTAAAATCGGCCCTGGAACGGATCAGACTGATGCGACAGATTCAGAAGCTGGCTGAAAGCCGGACCGCTGCCGGAACAGCCCGGTTTCAAATGGAATAATAACCATTTTTTTATATACACAAACGGAGGTATACGTGGGTAAAGCTGCCACTTTTGCTGACAAAATGGCCAAATCACAGCAGGACTTTTCAAAACATTGTCGCGAATGCGGAGAATCCCTGCAGATCATCAAACTGGTCACTGCGGACAAGTCCGAAAAAACGGGCGCTTATCGTTTCAAGGAAAAACTTGTGGGCATATGCAAGTGCAATGAGAATTCCATTTATTGATTTTCCTTCCGGATCGGAAGAGACTTCCATGCCCGTGAAATCCGTTGTACTGGCCACAAGAAACGAACATAAAGTCCGGGAAATCCATGAAATATTGGGAGATCAGCCTTTCGCGCTGGTCTCCCTTTCTCATTTTCCGGACAGCCCGGATGTGGAGGAAGACGGAGATACACTGCTCGACAATGCCATGAAAAAGGCGCGAACCGCTTTCAGGCACACGGGCCTGCCATGCCTGGCCGATGACACGGGCCTGGAGGTGGACGCGCTGGACGGGGCGCCCGGTGTCCGGTCCAGCCGTTTTTCCGGAGAAAGTGCAACCTATGA
>Ga0272442_10007849_pt1 | contig 13697 bp, 12 predicted proteins | sample SSMForm2O_FD_200262 | JGI IMG/M metagenome (GOLD analysis project Ga0272442, IMG submission 200262) | Marine sediment archaeal communities from Little Sippewissett salt marsh, Falmouth, MA, United States - SSM-Form-2O | ecosystem: Environmental > Aquatic > Marine > Wetlands > Sediment ...
CATAATTATTTATTCTAATAAGTAATTCTTATATTTGGATGGGCTCTCTTTTTGGGTGCCTAGAACCCTAATTGACTGGGAGGTGAAGAGAGTTAAAATTGCTTTAACTCTGAGGATACAGATATCCAATAAACATGCCGCTATTGGAATAGGTTCATTAATTATATTTATTGCAATGATTCTAGTAGCAGGAATTGCAGCATCTGTTTTTATTCAGACAATGAATAGCCTTGAACAACAGGCATTACAATCAGGCCAGGAGGCAATAAAGGATGTTTCAAATGGACTTAGAGTTACACAAGTAAGTGGTTATAATAATGGTTCAACAATTACCCAAATTGCAATATTTTTAAGGACCACTGCTGGCTCTGATTATATTGATTTAACTTATACATACATATCCCTTTCAGATTCTTCACAAAATGTAATACTTGACATAAACTCAAGTGTTTATAGCAATACTGTTTCTGGCGGATTATTTGGTACTTTAAATGATTCAAATATTACGTCAACAACATATGGTTTAATGGTGATTAGAGATGTTGATAATTCCTGTAATACAACATCTCCAATAATAAATAATGATGATTTGGTAGTTCTTTTAATAAACACCACAGCATGCTTTTCAGGGATAGATGTTCGAACTGAGGTAGCAGGGAATGTCGTACCAGAATATGGCATTAGTGGTGTTATTAGTTTCACAACACCGAGTAGTTATATAAATAATATAATCGAATTACAAAAATAGAATATTTATCCAAAAAATAGCTTTGCTATTTCATAAAGTTCCATATCTACGGTCTTTGATTTTGAAACTGCATCTTCAAGTTTAACTGGAATTATCTTATCACCTTTAAGAGCCACCATTATACCAAATTTTTCGTTTTTTATTGAATCAACTGCTGCAACTCCAAATCTAGTCGCAAGAACCCTATCATGAGCTGTTGGAGTTCCTCCTCTTTGAACGTGACCTAAAATTGTTACTCTTGTTTCAACACCCATTCTTTTTTCAATTTCTTTTGCTAGGGTGTGCCCTATTCCCCCAAGTCTAACATTTCCAAATGCATCCTTTTCTTTAGTTTGCACAACAAGTCCTGCTTCTCCAATATTTTGATTGGATGATTCTAAATTGTTATTTGATGAATTTTCAACCTTTGGATGAGCACCTTCTGCTACAGCTATTATGCTGAACTTTTTACCTCTATCATATCTATCTTTTAAATGTTGGCATACTTCATTAATATCGAAGGGAACTTCTGGAATAAGTATTTCATCAGCACCGCCTGCAATTCCTGCCATTGTAGCAATCCATCCCGCATGTCTTCCCATAACCTCAACGACTATTACTCTATGATGAGATTCTGCTGTTGTATGAAGACGGTCAATTGCTTCTGTAACAATTGATATAGCAGTATCAAAACCAAAAGTATAATCAGTTCCAGATAAATCATTGTCTATTGTTTTAGGAATCCCAACAACAGGTATTCCCATTTCATTGAGTTTATTTGCTACACTTAAAGTATCATCCCCACCAATAGCAACTATGGCATCAATACCAAATTTCTTTATATTCTCAGTTAATTTCTGAACATCCTCTTGATTGTTAAATGGATTTGTTCTTGAAGTACCAATAATTGTACCACCTTTGGGTAGAATTCCTGAAACAGAATAGTCGGTAAGAAGCTCAATTTCACCATTAATTAGGCCCTTCCATCCATTTTTTATGCCTATTATATCCCAGTTATATTGAATTGATTTTCTTACGACAGCTCTAATAACTGCATTTAATCCAGGACAATCTCCTCCACCTGTTAAAACACCAATTTTCTTCATTAAGTCAAACATCCCATAGATATAATATCTTTCCAATTTCCTTATATTTTAAAGTTATATAATGTTTTTTAACTTGAAAGCATTCCTCCAAATCCAACCTCAACAATAAAACTTGTAATAGCAACGATCCAGACAAATGGGACAAAATATAGCAATGTCAAATATTTATGGCTACCACGCAATAAACGCAAAGTTAACCCCATCATCAAACAATGAATAACCATTACAATGAAAATAATGATGAAATTTTGATTATAAATAGCAGGATCAATAAAATTTAGAAGTGCTGGGATGTTTATTCTTTCCACATTTTCAAAGGGATTTCCAGTTTCCATCATAATAGTGTTCAAATGTCGGCCAATGATTAGAGAAACATAAATTGCAAATGATATTCCAAAAGTAATTCCACCAAATAAAGCAATAGAAGTATTTACGATAGTTAATTTTTTTACACGAAGGTCTCTAATTTTTCTCATGTTTTCTGATATCATTCTTGAAACAATACGGGGATTTGCAGCAGCATAGGTTGCCTCTCTAAACATTTCACTTGATCTTTGAACATAGTTACTGCCTGTATCAACACCAAACCAGTCCCATGCGGCATCATCGTCAATTCTTGTTCTCAATCTTCTATAAAGATTTCTAATATGCTGAGTTAAAACACCATAATCTTTTTCACTAAGATAATAAACAGATTCATTGATTTTACCACCTCTCATAGCAGATATTGAACCAAGGGCTGGTAAAAAACTAAGAAAATTCTTTTCTTTTCTTGAAATTTCTGATTCAGCATTAAAAACCATAATGCCAGAAATTAATAGTGGAGTTAAGGAAAGGGCAATAATTATTTCAAATGATAATAGAGAAAAAAGAGGTAAATCAAGATAATATCTACAAAAGAACAAAACAGATCCAAATAATGTTGCTAAAGCAACTGAAGATTTAAATGTACTATCAACTTTTTCTTCCAATTCTCCTGTTTCACCAGTGACATGCCATATTTCATCTTGTGGAATCATTGCCTTTAAAAGATACATTAAGAGCCCCTCTGAAACAATCAGTAAAAATGAAGAAAGATAAATGAACATGTTCATATCTTCAGTTCCAATTATTATCGGAAGTACTATTCCAAGAGACATTACAAAAATTATTGCAATAAGCATTGCCACATAGACCTCATTTAGAATAATTACATTTTCATTACTTGTCTCATACATTGTTTTATATTCTTGTATTACTGCTTCTTGCTCTGTTTCAATAAATTCTCTATGCTCTACCCCACTATCAAGACTCTGGGAAAAACGATCAAGAAAATCTTTTAAAAGCTTACTAGGTGTTCTTTCAGATATAAAGCGAAAGGTTTTTGAAAGTGGCATTCTCCATTGTGTTGAAAGAACCCCTATTCTTTTAAGCTCATCACCAAGAGCACCATATGCTTTTTTTCCTCCCAGAATATTAATAATATCTCTAAGAGATAAATCTGAAATTGCTAAAACTCTTATATGAGTTATAAAAAAATGCATCTTAGCATTGATGTCATTTTCTTTGTTTTTCCATGTAATATATGGGTAAAAAACTCCTAGAATTATTGGAACAATACCTCCTACCACAAAGGAGATTGGATTTAGATTTAAAGGAAAAGGTACAATGATATTAAGAATAAATGGCATTAAAAAAACTAATATTCCCAAAATAATCAAAGGCATAAGTACTGTTCTATAGAATTTTTTTGGATTTTCAAGTCCTCTATAAGCAATCTTAAGATCTTTTATAAAATCCTTTTTTTTAATAATATCTTGTTCTTTATTGTTCTTTTTTGTTTTTTTTCTCTTTTTTTTATTTGCCATGATAAAATCACTTAAGACTTATTGGTAATCCCTTATCCCCCTCTCTATAATAACTCCAAATAAACTGAGTTACTTCATAATAGTCCATAATATCTTCTTCGACCATTTTGTCAAGAATCATTTTTCTTTTGTTATATTCAACATATATCTCAGAAGGGTCTGCATAACCTGCATTTTTTGCAATTTTTTCTTCTAAAACAAAGCTATTTCTGTTAGCCTTGAAACGATGGATATCCTCAACAGGATCCCATTCAAATGCGTTTCTTGACATAATTCCGTCTACTTCTCTATTATAACCCTCAATTTCATCAATTGATGTGGCTCTCCTTATAAGCTTACCATTTCTGTCAATAGCAAGTTGAATAACTACAAAATCTAAATTATCCATGAAAGTTTTTGGTACATTTATCGGATCACCTGTAAACCTCTGAATAACCTTTGTAACAGTTCCTGCATGAAATGTTGTCATACATGGATGGCCTGTCTGCATTGCCTGAAATACAATACTACCTTCAGCACCTCTTACCTCTCCAGGTATGATATAATCAGGTCTTGATCTGAGAGCCGCCTTTAAAAGGTCAAATAAATCCACTCTTCCTTCTTCTGGACCTGTAGTTTTTGTTAGAAGTTGTTGCCAAACGGTATGAGGTACCTGCATTTCAGGTGTTGATTCTGCAGTATAAATCTTTTTTTCCGGCGGAATAAAGGGTATTATCGCGTTCATGGTAGTTGTTTTTCCACAAGCTGTTCCCCCACATATAAAAAAACTGCGTCCATATTGAAGGCAAAGCCAAAGATAAGCTGCTATATTTGAACTTAAAGTCTTGAATTTTATAAGCTGAGTGATACTTATCGGAGATTCTGTAAATCTCCTAATAGTCATGCTAGGTCCTCTAATACTTATTGCACTACTATAGATTATATTTCCTCTACTGCCATCTGGTAAAACTCCATCAACAATTGGTTGGCCTTCACTTACTGGTGTCCCCATCTTTTCACTGAGTTTTCTGGCAAATATTGGCCCATCGTCCTTGCTTATCTCAATATTTGTTTTAATCATCCCAAATACTTTGTGAATAAGATGGATTTTTTGCCCAGTAATCATATGAATATCTTCTAAGTATGGGTCTCTCATAAAGCATTCAAGAGGTCCTCCACCAGTAATGTTTTTGATTAAAAAATACTCAATATTACTTTTTTGAAGAGAAGTTGCTTTAATCTTATCTTTTTTAGATGATTTAGCAGATTTTCCTTTTTTTAAGGTTGGGACCTTCACTGCTTTTTCATCAATCACAATTAGTTCTGTTATTAATTCTTGAAGTACTTCTTTAAGTTCATCATCTGAAATTACACTCTTTTTTTTGGGAGCATATTTTACAATTAACTTTTGAAGTTCATCATGTTTTATTTGTTCATTATTATCAAGTGTTGGTTCAATTGCATGATATTCTAATTCATCCATGTCTCTTGTTTTGTAGATATGATAGAAAATTGAACCCTTACCTGGATAAATCAAATTAGGATACTTTTCATCCCTTGCTTCATATGGTAATACTGAGTAAAACACAGGTTCATTCATCTTTTTTTTAATGTAGTCCATATATTTTTTTAGATGTGGATTTTTATCAAGCAGTTGATCCCTTACTTTACTCTCCATAGTTGCCATATTATCTCTTTTTTTTCTTAAACATAATAATTTTTGAGTGCTCCCTTAAATTCTCTTTTAATGATTTTTAAATTGTTATTGGTAATGCTTGAACTCCTTCTCTAAAGAAAGTCCAAATAAATTGAACGACTTCATAATAGTCAAATATTTTTTCTTCTACCATCCTTTCAAGAATATGCTTTCTTAGGTCATATTCATCATATATTTGCATGGGATCTTCATAACCTGCCATTGGTGCGATACGTTGTTCTAAAATGTAGCTGTTTCTATTAGCCTTAAACATATGAGCATCATCTACAGCATTCCATTCAAATGCCTTTCTTGACATTATACCGTCAACTTCCTTATTGTATCCTTCAATTTCATCAACTGATAGCACTCGTCTAATTCTTTTACCTTTACGCTCAACAGCCATCTGAATTAATACAACGTCAAGGTTATCCATGAATGTCTTTGGTATGTTTATCGGATGGCCTGTAAATCGTTGTATTACTTTCGTTACTGAACCTGCATGAAAAGTTGTTACAACAGGATGGCCTGTTTGCATTGCCTGAAATACAACTCTTCCTTCAACTCCTCTAGTCTCACCAGGTATTATATAATCTGGTCTAGACCTAAGTCCTGCTCTTAGAAGGTCGCCCTCATCAACATGTCCTTCCTTTGGCCCTGTAGACCTTGTAAGTAATTGCTGCCAAACAGCATGAGGGACTTTTACCTCTGGTGTATTTTCAACAGAATATATCTTTTTATCAGGTGGAATAAAGGGAAACATTGCATTTGAGGTAGTTGTTTTTCCTGATGCAGTTTCACCACAGACAAAAATACTTCGCCCATATTGCATACAAAGCCAAAGATACGATCCAACTCCTGCATCAAATGTTCCCCAATTGATAAGTTGTGTAATACTTATTGGCGTTTCACTGAATTTTCGAACAGTCATGCTAGGACCCTTTAAACTTACATCCTTACTATGAATGATATTTACTCTACTACCATCTGGAAGAGTCCCGTCTGCAATTGGTTGACCTTCACTTACTGGACTACCAATTTTTTCTGCAAACTCCTGCGAAAACCTGTTTGCCCAAGAGTCATCAATATAAATATTTGTCTTAACCATATCAAAGACCTTATGGATAAGATGAACGTTTTCTCCTGTAATTATATGAATATCTTCAATATAGGGGTCTCTCATAAAGGGTTCTAGTGGTCCACCACCCACAATATCCTTCATTATATGGTACTCAATTTTCATCTTTTCAGTGGATGTAACTTTTATCTTTCCACTTTTAGATTTAGAAATTTTTCCACCAGATTTCTCATCAATTACTGTGATCTTTTCAAGATATTCTCTGATTGCTTTTCTTAAGTCCTCTTGAGACTTAATATCAGTTTTTAGGTGAGCCTTTTCATACATCAATTCAAGAACTAGTTCACTTTTTTCTTTAGTTTTTTCATCAAGAATTGGTGTAATTGCAAAATATTCTTTGTTTTCCATATCCTTTGTTTTGAAGATGTGAATAAAAACTACGCCTTTTGTTGCATATATTAGGTTTGGATATTCTTCTTCCTTTACATCTCTTGGAACCTTACTATAGAATTTTGGTTTTCCCATCTTTTTTTCAATTTCTTTAACATACTTATTTAGATGAGGATAATCTCTTAGCAGTTTATCTACTTCAGGTTTTTCTATTTCTGTCATTTTTCCCCAACTTTCTAGAATGCAACTCCACTAGTTTCAATTGTTAATCCAACACTAGGTCTTACAGAAAAGGTCGTCAATGGTTCATATCTATGTCTGGCTCCATTAAACTTTTCAAGATAGATATTATGAACAATGCCGACACCTGGCATTGATTCACGTGTAATTTTAAAATGAATATCACAAATCATTTGAAAAGCGTGATGAATTCGCTCTGACCATTCATTTGGATTACCTGTTACCCAAATCATTTTTCCAGAGCCTTTTAACCTATTAAAGAAATTAGTCAATTCAATCAAATTATCCTCAGTTAGACTTTCTAAAAGAAGAGTTGATAATGAATCGATAAATATCACATCAGGGTCAAACAATTTTTTACAGGTCGTAAGCCCCTCCATAAAAGTGCTTTTAGGTTTTGTTTCTGCTAGCATAACTTCAGTTGAAATAAAAAATAATTTTCCTCTAATTAGATAATTTCTCATATCATATCCAACTGAGTGAACCTGCCTTAAAAAACTTTTAATTGTATATTGCGTTGAAACATATGAGCATGTTGAACCATTTCTAAGTAGGCTATAGCAAAATCTCTGGCAAAATATACTTTTTCCAGTTCCTTCCTTTCCCTCAATAAATATCAATGAACCATCAGGTATTTCTTTACCAAATCTTTGTGCAAAACCATCTTTTTCCCCTTTTCGTTCTAATATTATCGATTTACTTGGCATATTTTACTAATCCCATCCAATTTTTTATATTGAAAATATAAATTCATCTACAATATCTTGCGGGCCTACAGCTCTTAATGTGTGATCTCCGGCTAATATTTCACTATTATCTATAAGTAGATTTGTTACTTCTTCAGGTTTAATTGAGGTATCTGAGAAATTGAAATTTTCAGTAACTACAATTTCTCCATCTATAAATAAATTAAAAGTTTCATTTGTTGTAGCAACCTTTCTGCTACCAATATTTTTAATGTAAAACACATAAAAACTCCCTGATGTAGGAATATTATCAGGGTCATTTATTATTATGAAGTTAGTATCAAGATTTTCTTCAATTATCTTTCCTCTTTCCGAAAAACTTGTCATAACACCGTCTATTACTGCTATAAACACTCCTGAAACAGCACTAGCAATGATTACTGAAGCTATAAAGAATACTACATGTGTTCCGGTTAGACTAAATCCCATTTTTTATCACATTTTTATTTTCTTATGGTAAGTTAAATTCATAATAATCTGATATTCCATTATTTGTAATAACCTTTAATTTCTGTGCTCCCAAGCCTGTTATGCTTGGAACATTAAAATAAACAATATTTTGAGGATGAATATATGATTTTGAACAAGAAAAATCATTTATAGTTCCATTTATCAATATATCAAAATTTGCTGTTTCCAAAGATACACTACCTGTGTTTTCAACGGTTATGTTAATATCATAACCTGACCCGTTAACTAAACTTGTAACACCTGTTATATTTATGTCTGTTTGTACTTGATCTACAGCTCTGTTTCTCATTTCATCGAATGCTTCATCTACATTTGTTATTGTTGGAACCCCTGTACTGACAATTATTTCTATAATCATCAATATTGAGACACCAATAATTGCAGCAGCACCTACTAATGAGAATCCCATTTTGCACTCCACCTCCTGTTAGTGAGTGATATAGTTAAAGTCCCCTCTATTTGTTAATGTATTAATTAATAACAAAAAACAGGTAAATAAATATTTTTATTTGAATTAGCTATTATCAATCTTTTTTGATATCCTTGAAAGTTCGTTTTCAATTCTATCTATAAAATGCTTGTCAAATTGCATACCCTTTAGTTTTTGTATGTAAATAAGCGATTGTATATGATCTTTAGATGGAAGGTCAGTTATTTGCTTTTTTGTAGTTTCTTCTTTCTTTACTTTTTCAGTGATACCTTGTGAATAATCAATTATATTCATCTTAGCTTCATCTGAAATCCATCCAATATCTACATAATAATCCAAAATGTTGTTTAGATTGGGTCTTCCACATTTATCAATTAGGTACTGCAACCATTTCATAAGAATAATAACACTTTCTGGATTATTTGGGATTTCAGTTAAAGGGTCTACATTCCAAGAAGATTCATTTCCAGTTATTATCTTTGGAACTTTTATATCATCTGTTGTAACTATCTTTGGACCACTAGAATTCTCCTTCTCCAAATAGGAAATTTTTTCTTTAAGTTCCTCAACTGTATTAATAATTTTTTGCATATCTTCATTATTTTTTGGAGTTTGAGGAGTTTCCTTTTTTATTGTATCTTTTTTTTCTATAGGTTTTCCGTTTTTTGCGTATGAGCGCAATATGTCTTGTATTTTTTCAATAAGTGAATTAAATTGCTTTTCAGTAATTTTTACTTTTTTTTCTTTTAATTTATTATCTAATTTTTCTGCAAGTTTTGAAGGTATCACATTTTTTGATACCAGGGTAGATAGTTCAGTACTAAAATCAAATGTATCTTGAGCTTTGCTCTCTTCCTCACCTTCTACCATAACAAACACCTAATTATTTATTAAACCTTTAAATTTTCTATAAATTCATTAATTATGCTATCAATTTCAAATTCAATATTTATATCATGTAGGGATTGTTCAATGATAAAATCAAAATCATCAGTAGAAAAATCGTCTGATATTTTTTCAGGTTCAACTGATTTTTTCTCATCTATACTATCTTTCGGTGTAGTAGCTTTCATTGCTTTAATTTCTGCAAAATCGCCACCTGCTTTTTCAGTAAATGATTCTACATCTCCCATTCTTTCTTTTAAATCATCGATTTCTTTTGTAAAATTTTCAAGAGCATCTATTCTTTTTTTAGTTACTTTTGAAAGTCCAACAAATGGATTCATTTGTTCAGATACTATTTCATAAAGACTTACTAAATCATCAAGATCTTTTGATACTGATTCTAATTTTTTATGAATTGAGGTTATTTCTTCAGAATTTTTCTTTATTTGAAAATCAAAATCTTTTATACTTTGTAATATTGCACGTTTTTGTTCTAATGATTCTCTAGTTGTACCTTCAGAATCATCAGACATTTGTTCTTCTTGTTTAGGTTCTTCATCTTTTTTAGACTCATCTTGCTGATCAACCTTAATTACTTTTCTAAGCTCCTCTACATTTTTTTTAGGTTCATCAGGATTATCTTTTTTTTCTTCAATTTCTTTAGAAGGTTCTTCTTTAGGTTTTGTTTCCTCGTCAGAAGGTTGATTCCCTGACTCATCTTCACCTTTTCCCATCTTCAACTTAATATACACCCCTCCTATAGCTGAATGTGAATTGAGTTTTATATTACAACTATAAACATGTATTTATAGTTTTATTTGTAGAATTTGTTATTTTAAACATCTTGGAATAAATTTCGTATTATTTATAATCTTGTAAAAAAATTAGATTTCAATTAAAAGATCTTTCTATTAATTTTCAAAAACAAAAAATTTTAAAATAACAAACAATTAGTGTTAAGAGATTGTTGAATGGTTTTTGGAATTAGGGTTGTAGTTTCTAAGGAGAAAAAAGGGAAAACGGAAAGGGAGAGTAAAAAAACTAGTAAAAATAAAATCCCTGAAAAAACAAGTAATATAGTGTTAAGTATAGATCATAACAAGCAAATTGCTAAATATAATAAAGGTTGTGAGCTTGTTTTAGGCTTTTCTAAGAAGGATGCAATAAATAAACCAATATTTGATTTATTAATTCCTGAAAACTTTACAAAAAAATGGAAAAATATAATTAATTATTCTGAGACAAAAAGGAATATAGATGATTTCGAACTACCATTATTAAATAATAATGGTGAGGAAGTTTGGATTTCTTGGAGTTATTTTCCTGTAAAAAACGCAAAAGGTGTGCTTGTTGATATTAATCTTGTTGGAACTCTGATTTCACATCTAGATGAAGAAGAAAGACCCATATTTGAATATCCAAGAAGGGAAACTGAAGAAATAATTAAAAAACCTACAAAAAAAGATGATAATAGGACAGAAAAAAAAGAAAAAATTTCATTTATTGACTTAACTAAAAAAGAAAAAACTGAAAAAGTTCCAGTTGAAAGGCTTGTTAAAGACGAAAAATCTGAAAAGTATTCAGAACTCAAAAAAATGATTAAAAAATTAAAAAAGGAAAATTCTGAATTAGATAAGAAGAATAAAAATCTTGGAAAGGATTTAGATTCATTAAAAAATCGTTTTGAAAAATTTAAGAAAAAGAAAGAAAAGCATAAAAAAACTGAAAAGCAATCCTTTGAAGATAATAAATCATTTTCTGAACTTATTGGAAATAAGCAAAGAAAGCAAGAATATGAAAACATAATGCTTGAACTTGACAATCGTGAAAAATATTTGAATAATCTTGAAGAAAATCTTAAAAAAGATAAAATTAAAGTCAATGAACAGGTAAATGAATTTAAAAAATGGCGAGAAAAGCTTGAATCTTTGGAGCAGGAGATTGAGAACAGAAAAAAGGATATTATGTCAAAAGAGAAGCTTGTAAAGGATACAATTGAATCTTCAAAAGATTTAGTAGTTGACATTAAAACTGAGGAAAAGGTAGTTACATATCATGATCTTCTTGATAAAATACCGGATTCTGCAGTTGTTATTCATAGGGGAATATTAAAACAGATTAATGATTCATTTGCAGATTTAATTGGATATAATGTTGATGAAATCTTAAATAAAAGCTTGTTTGATTTTATTATTCCTGAAGAACTATCTGATGTTAAGAATTATTATATAAATAAATTGACAGGTATTGAAGTTACTTCATTTGAAACCACTTTACTTTCAAAAGAAAATGATAAAATATCTGTAGAAATTAATACAAAACCAACAGACTTTAAAGGTAAAAAAGCTGAAATTGCTGTTATAAAAAAAATAAAGAGTAAAAAAGAAGAAAAATAAAAAATTAAAATAAAAGAAGGATTAATTCTTCTCTTTAATCCAGTTTTACGATTCTCATTGTAAATACTGATGGGGCTGTAACATCATACTCTGCTTTAATACCTATCTCTGGTGCAAGGGTTCCAGATACTTCTTTTCTTGGTTCAAGTCCACCTGTATCAAGTATTGAAGATAGATTTATAATTATTAATGCTCTGTCTCCACTGTTCATACCATGTGTTGTCAATATAGATCCATCTGGATCATGTACTGCTATAACACCAAAGTATAGTTGTGAGGTATTTTCAATTATTGTATATGGTGATCCTGATACAATTGGTGTATGAAATACACTTTTGTTATCAACATTAACATTTTGTACTAGTGATTCATTTAATTTAATAATTGATAGATTATTATGTAGAACTGATAGTGTACACAAGCTTAGATCAATATCTTTTGAACCTGCTCTTGGTCTTACTTGTATTGCTAGATATTCAATTAATGATTTCTGAGGGTTTGTATAACCTGTAACTTGTTCAATTGCAATTCCAGCAGATACTTCTCTTATTGTTGATGTACCTACTGTTTTTGCTCTTGATTGCAAGGTTTCACTTGTATTTATTAACACACTTGCAGCAACTGCTGCAATTAGTACCATAGCAATAAATACAATAAGTGTACCAATACCAACCATTGCCTGCTCATCTTCTGTTATTAATTTTTTATCAATATGTTTTTTATGTTTTTGTGCAGGTTTTATAGCAATTATAGTACTTATTCTAAGACAACCTAAACCTTGCTCAGAATCTACCAAAATAAAACCATCCTTGTAGTCTACGTCCTCAAGTGTACCAATAACTACACTTGCTCTATCATCACCGGGTTCCTTTGTTACGATTTTGCAGTATTTTCCAACCAGCCTTTCCATATATTTTTTTTCCATTCTTCACCACCTTTCTTTCGTTTCCGTGTTAAATTATAACACGTCAATTGTTTTCACGTATGATGTTCTCAAGTGACACTATTTAAAGCTAATCCGTTGGAATGGCAAAAAGAAAAAAGGCTGGAAAAAGAAAATATCAAATTGACATTTTTACAATATTGTTATTCAACAGATTTAAAATGAATAAATAATCAACAAAATGCTTATTGATAATAATTGTATAATAAGACTTATATATTATTTAATCTGAATTTTACCCTGTAAACAGGGGAAAAATGGGTAAATTATTTACTACCGGATTAACAAGCGTGATACTTATAGTTTCATTATTTTTAATAGGTATTACTGTGGCAGATGTAATTTCAGGTGATACTACAGATAGTATCTCAGACCAGCAATTAGAGCAAATGACAGAAGAAGCAATAGATGAGTTATCATCATACATCTTAATAAAAGATCAAATAGGTAAATATATAGATATTTGTGGAGAATTAAAGATTGAAAAAATTGCATTATGGATAACACCGCTTGTAACTCAAAATATTGATGTATCACAACTTACAATTCAAATTAATGATGGTAATAGTGTAGTGTTATTAAAATTCGGTAATAACTCAGAGAATTTAGGATCTAATTCAATATTTGATAATATTGTCTGGAATGACCTAAATGGAAGCAATTTTGGGTTTATTTCAATAATTGATATGGATAAATCTCTTGTGGATTATAATACGTTAAACGATTGCTCAGATAATGCTTATGTAGTGTTTAAACTTCCAGA
>Ga0272442_10007850_pt1 | contig 13696 bp, 10 predicted proteins | sample SSMForm2O_FD_200262 | JGI IMG/M metagenome (GOLD analysis project Ga0272442, IMG submission 200262) | Marine sediment archaeal communities from Little Sippewissett salt marsh, Falmouth, MA, United States - SSM-Form-2O | ecosystem: Environmental > Aquatic > Marine > Wetlands > Sediment ...
AAAGCACGGGTCCCCCTCCGTTCCCACGTTCAGGTATACGCGGACCTTCGCGTCGCCATAACCGCCGCCCTGGCCCACGATCAGGTCCTTGAGCAGGTCGTTGTTCCAGTCCGCCAGCAACGGAACCGAATAACCCGGAACGACGATGTCGCTGCCGCCGGCCTGCACGAACTCCTCGGGCCCAAGGTCAAAGCCGATATCCTGGGCGCGGCCAGACCCGCAGAAAACCACCAACGCCACGATCGAAACGACAATCACGTGCCAACGGTGCATAACAAACCTCCTCAGCAAATCGCCCCTCAAAAACTCGGAACGCAAAAACATCTGCCTACTTCTTCAGCACGTCCCTGAACAAGTTATTGTACCAAAACAAACACCAAAAATCAACGCCCGCCGCCTGCGCGGGAATGACAACGGTGGCGGCCTCCCGCGACGGGCAATACGGACGTTGCCGAAGGCCGCGTCGGCCGGGGCGCCGCCTGCCCGCCGGCTACGGGCCGGCCCGCTTGCGCTCGATCTCGTCGGGGAAGTTGAGGTACGCGAACTCGCCGTGCAGCTCGTAGGCCTTGCGGTCGTAGGCTTTGGCCGCCTCGATCTCGTCGTCGAAGGTGCCGAGCCAGATGATCCTACCCCGGTAGCCGACCTGGGCGGTGAATTTGCCGTTGCCCCGGGTCCAGACGCCCTTGTACGGCGAGGCCGCACCGGGCAGCGGCCGGCGGTTGGCGCAGTTCTGCGCGTGCGTGCAGATGCGCAGGTTGCGGCGGCGATTGTTCAGGCCGTTGCAGTCGATGTGGTCCACGACCATGCCCTTCGGCGGGTTCATGATCGCGCGATGCATGCCGATGCGGGCGTGGCCCGGCGTGGCCCGGCTGGCGTAGAAGCGCCCCGGACCGGGCTCCTCGACGTGCCACTTGTACCGGCTGAGCCACTCGTAATCGGCGGCGTCCACGATGGCGACCTTGCCCTTGGTCAGCGGGATATAGCGGATCTCCTCGTCGGGCGGGCGCGCCGCCGCGGGCCGGACGACGACGCGCCGGCGGCGGAAGTTGCGGCACGTCCCGCTGCCTTTGATGCGCACGATTTGCCCCGGTGCCTCCGGCGTGTTCGCACAGATCAGCACCGTCCGCCGCCCGTCGTGCATCGGGCCGGCGTACACACACGTGTCACAGCGTCGAGTCTTCACAACTCTATCTCCTTTCCCGGCTCGCGGTCGCTTCTCCGACCCGATTCGGGCCCACCGACGCCTCGCACGCGCCCCTTTGCCCGGCGCTTGAAAAAAAACAAGCGCCTCCACTATTAGGCGAATTGGCGCACGAATTTTGCGAAAAAAACGGAAAACCGCGCCGGCCCCATCGGCGCAAGTCCCGCCCCGCAAAGGAATAAAAAAAATTTTCGATGTCACCGGGATTTGCTTTTCAATTGGCGCACGAATTTTGCTATTCCCACCGCCGAGCCGAAGATTTTCACCCCCACCCAAACGCCCGCGAAGTCGAAGAATCTCGCACCCCAAAAAGCCCGCCGCCGCCAGGTCCCGCTCGGAAATCCGAAGGACGAAACTCTAAATCCAACCGGCCGGAACTGAATATGTACGCACGCAGAGACGCTGGGACGCAGAGAACACCACTGATGGGTAGGGTGGCGGCTTGCCCCACCGAGGCAAATTCCGAAATCCTAAGCTCGAAATCCTAAACAAATCCGAATTCCCAAAGAACCGAAGCCCCAAACGCCCCTGGCCCTTCTGTCATTGCGAGGAGCGAAGCGACGCGGCAATCCCCCGAGCCACGGGTCACGAGCGACGGACGACGGATATCAACCGCAGAGGTCGAAGATCCGCCGTCGGCGGGACGCCAAGGACGCAGAGAAAACCGGGCTCTGCCACAGAGGTCTCAGAGAGCACTGAGAAAATAATCAATACTCAATTATCCTTGATCAATTCCAACCCCGCTTCACGCTTCACGAACGACGCTTCACGAAAAGACGTTTTTCCCTTGCCCTTTTCGCCCAAACCGGTGACAATACCGCCAGACGAAGCAACGCGGATAAAGCAGCGAAGAACGAGTTTCAGGCCGGGCCGGTTTTCTGTCGAAGACAAGAAAGCAGCCAAGCATGAAGGGAGAATGCGATGTACCCAGCGCCATCGAGATTTCCGGAGAAGACGAAGACTCGTGACGGAAAAAGTACCTGACCCCTTTGATTCTCCCTGAGTAAAAGCAGTGAATAACTTGTTAGAGTCGCAGAAACAATGATCATCGTGAAACTACTGGCCCCGGTACTTGTGCTATTGATAACTGCTTTGCAGCTTGCCCTAGACTATAAATGGCATGACAAACGGACAAAGCTGCATCGACGTACAAGAAAAGCACTACTATACATCTTGGTAATCACAGCAGTAGTGACATTAATAATTGTGGTCGACGATACAATTAGCGCCAACCAGCAACAAGGCCAACTTACTGCATTGCAAGATACTTTAAACAAAGAGAGACTTGAAGCAGCACAACGAGAAGAGGATGCGAAGAAGGATCGGGCGACACTTCTAAGTCGCCTTAACGAAATACATTTTCAAACTGTTGTAAACGATAGCTTCAAGCCTCTTAATCCAGATGCTCGCAAAATAGCACTTGATTCGATAACAGCATTTCTTAATGAAGAGCATCAAAGTGAGATCAAAATATCAATATCGTGTGATACAGGGAATAGAAACCGTCAGTTGTTGGCAAAAGAGTTTACCAATCTATTAGTCGATGCTGGAGCTAACGTCAAAGGGCCAATGCCCACAATGACTTTTTCAAACGGCATTTTGCCTACTGTTCGAATCAAAGTTAATCCTGGTGATGAGCAATTGGCTAGGAGGTTCGTTGCTTCAATATCACCAATGTTCAGAACAAATTTCAATGGCGTTAAAGATGACGATGTCGAAGCGGGGAACATTGGTGTCTTCTTTTATGGTGAGCCAGTGTTTTACCCTGATGGTTCTGTAGGATTCAAATAAGGAAATCCAGAAATCCGGAGAAATCGAAATCCGGGGACACCTTACTTATTTCGCTCTTGAATTATTTATGGTGTGCGGAGATATGCCTTTTCAAAGGCTGATTTTAAGAATATCTTATGCGGTGTTCTCAGCAAAAGCAGATAATAGCTTGTTAGCCCGAAATGACCTCAAGGAAGCCAATTGGACCATGGAAAGCAAGTCAATGAATCGAAAACTCAGCGCCGCGAAGGCGGCAAAGCAAGACGAGTTCTACACCCAGTATGTCGACATCCAGAAAGAGGTTGAGGCCTACCTCGAATTCGACCCCGACACCTTCCGCCGCAAGGTTGTCTACTGTAACTGTGACGACCCCTTCGAAAGCAACTTCTTCAAATACTTCGGCGCCAACTTTAACAGGCTCGGCCTCAAGAAGCTCATCACTACCAGCTACGATGGCTCTCCCATCGCCGGCGCACAACTCACGTTCAATGAGTATCTCAATGGCAATGGCAAACGCCAAAAGCCCAAGGCCATCTGCGTCGAGATCGAGGAAGTGACGGATCTCGACGGAGACGGCGCGACAGGCATCGAAGACGTCAAGCTCTTTCTGAAGCGGAACCCACACACGCCCACACCCCTCGCGCAAGGCGGCGATTTTCGCAGCGCTGAATGCGTCGAGTTGCTCAAGCAGGCGGACATTGTGGTCACCAACCCGCCTTTCTCACTCTTCAAGGAGTACGTCGCCCTGCTCGTGAAACACCGCAAGAAGTTCCTGATCATCGGTAATGTCCAGGCGATCACCTACAAAGAGATTTTTCCGCTCATCATGGCCGACAAGCTGTGGATGGGCCCCACGATCCGCAGCGGTGACCGCGAGTTCCGCGTTCCTGACCATTACCCGCTTAAGGCGGCTGGCTGGCGAGTTGACGAGAACGGCGTGAAGTACATCCGCGTCAAAGGCGTTCGCTGGTGGACGAACCTGGACCATGGCCGACGCCACGAGAAGCTGCCGCTCATGACAACGGCCGACAACCTTAGGTTCAGCAAACACAAGCAGATCAGGGGCAAGACGGCGTACGCCAAGTACGCCAACTACGATGCCATAGAAGTACCGTTCACCGACGCGATCCCCAGCGATTACGACGGTGTGATGGGAGTGCCCATCACCTTCCTTGACAAGTACAACCCGGAGCAATTTGAGGTTTTGGGGAGAAGCGAGAACGAGGATCTATATGGGCTGAAGACTCGCGTCTACACTACAAAGGAGTGCCAGGAAGCCTATCGCAGGCTCTTCGGGAAGAACGGCACATACGATATGAACGCCACGCCTGTGCTTGATGGCAGGAAGGTGTATCAACGAGTCTTCATCCGCCAGCGTACGCAGTCTGCAAAAGGGAGGAAAAATTGAAGACCACCCTGAGAACCGAAATCACCGTCGCCGATATCTGCGACGGGTTTGTGTACAACCAATTGGAGGGAAAGGGCCTGTATGGGTTGAGCGGAAAGCTCACCATTCAACCAGAGTACCAGCGGAATTACATCTATGCGGATGGCGGCGGCGAGAAGGAGGTGGCGGTGATCGACTCGCTGCTCAAGGGGTATCCGCTCGGACTGATCTACTTCAACAAAGTCGCGGAGGACAAGTTCGAGGTGCTGGACGGCCAGCAGCGCATCACCAGTATCGGACGGTTCGTTACGAACAAGTTCGCGATCATGGATAACGGCAATCCGAAGAACTTCGACAGCTTGCCTGCCGACCAAAAAGCTAAAATTCTCGAATCGATATTGCTGATCTACGAGTGCGAGGGCACGGAGACCGAGATCAAGCAATGGTTTGAGACTATCAACATCGCAGGTGTGCCTCTCAAACCCCAAGAGCTCTTAAACGCCATCTTCTCCGGGCCGTTCGTGACGCTTGCCAAGGCCGAGTTCAGCAACAGCCAGAACGCAAACATCCAGAAATGGAGCGCGTACATCAAGGGCAGCGCAAACCGGCAGCACTTCCTGGAGCGGGCGCTGGACTGGGTGAGCAAAGGCGATATTAGCGGCTACATGAACAGCCATCGTAACGAAGACAACATCAATGGGCTAAAAGCCTACTTCAACAGCGTAATCGACTGGGTGTCGAGCGTGTTCAGGGATGTTGAGAAGGAGATGAAGGGGTTGGAGTGGGGACGGCTCTACGAGCAATACCACTCACAGTCATATGATCCGGCCAAAGTCTCTGCCGAGGTGAAGCGACTTTATGGCGACCCGTACGTCAAGGACCATCGCGGCGTCTTCGAATACATTCTCGGCGGCCTTCAAGATTCGAAGCTCCTAAATGTTCGGGTGTTCGACGAAGCGACCAAGAAGTCCGTTTACGCCAAGCAGACCTCAGCTGCCGAAGCCAATAGCAAATCAAATTGTCCGCTCTGCGCAGTGGGCCATGCTGCCAATAAGAGCAAGATATGGAAGTTCGCCGAAATGGACGCGGACCACGTTTCCGCATGGAGCAAGGGCGGCGGAAGCTCGGCCGAGAACTGCCAAATGCTCTGCACTACCCACAATCGGGCCAAAGGTAATCGATAAAATGGGCGTACCACAGCCCTGGCCGCAAGAATACAACGAAAGTGCCTTTTCAAGTGATTTTGTCAATGGGGAAATCGGGGGACAGCATACTTAGGAAATCGGGGGACAGCATACTTATTTCTCCGCTCGTTTCGGTTTCCTGCCGGGTAATCTTGTCCATCCTGTGAATCCTGTCCGGGCCTCTTTTTTTGGACATGATTAACAAGATGAACAGGATTTTGAGAAGAGGGAAATCTGGCGACACCTAACAGATTTGATCTTGCGCCGATGGTCTCGGTGCGTGGGTAAAAGCCGACTATTATGAGGGCCGAAAGCTCTCATGGGGTGGTTTTTCTTGGCGTTCCTGGCGTTCTTGGCGAGAGGGAATCAAAAAGACGTATCTCGCAAAGAGCGCGAAGAGGCCAAGGGACTTGCATTGATTAAGGATGACTGATTGAAGCCGTGACCTGTGACCGGTGACCCGTGGCACGTGAGATTGCCACGTCGCTTCGCTCCTGGCAATGACAAGTTCTAATCCGTGTGAATCGTGTACATCCGTGTCTGAAAAGCTCTGCGGTTTCTTGGCCTGGTGTTCTCTGCGTCTCGGCGTCTCTGCGTGAGATGCCCCTCGTTTCAGCGTCCGCATGGGCTAAAGCCCATCCTACCGGTTAGGCATCACACGAAGACACAAAAACACAGAGAAATACGGACCTCTGGGACAGTTGGTTCTTCGTGGCTTCGTGGCTTTGTGTGAGGATTTCCCTGTTTCGGTTGAGAGGCAGTGGGCAGCGTATGCCCGAGGCGCCGGCGTGCGTTGTTCGTCGCTGCGTTTGGGGTGGCGGTGGTGCTACTTCAGGGGGATAGCGGGCAAGCGCCTGAGGGTCTTGTTGGTGGGATCGACCATGATCCCCACGGATTCGAGGGCGGTTACGCCGAGGAGCGGCTCGCAGTCCGGCTCGCCGAAGATGACCCGGCCGGCGGTGATCTCACCCATGAACTCGATACGGGCCAGGCCGTAGGCGTATTCGCGCACCTCACCGTTGGCCAATTCATAGCTCATCTTGCCCTCCCGGCGCAATCCGATTTTCTCCAACTCGCCGACAGGTACCAGCGTATCGGCAGCGCCCGTGTCGACGAGAAAGACCGCCTCGTAGGACTTCTCGCCGTCGCCGAACGGCGTGACCTTCGTTGTCACCTTCGTCAGACCCATAGCTTGCCTTTCGCGTCGGACGTGCTGAATCCCAAATTGCCAGGCTCACATTCTATCATACCTTCTCGCGACCGAATTTGCGAGCCTTTTCGCCGGCCCGAATGCCCCACGGGCGGAAACTCGCGCTGCAAGCTCTTGAAGTCCCGGAGCCTTGCACCAGCATCCGCATGGGCTTCAAGGCGATCCTACGAGCTTAAATCAAAGATCAAAGTGCAAAAAGCAAAGATGCGGAATCCCGGCGCGCCGGGATGGAGTTGGAGGCCTCATCTACTCATTTACTCTTCTACCCATCTACGTGGCACGGGTCACGGGGCACGCGATGCGAGATACGAAATACGCTTCACGTTTCACGAGTCACGGGGCACGGGTCACGAGTCACGGGGTTCTTAGCATGACTTCGGTGAGTTGTTTTCGGTGGGTTCGGAGCCACTTGGTTTTTCGCAGGATCATTTCGAGGAAGTCCAGGCCGGAGAGGTGTCCGAAGAAGCCGGTGGCGGCCACGGGCAGGACGGCCTCGGCGATCATGGTTTCGATCATGAGGTCGACGAGGCTGTAGAGCTTGCGCTGGCTGAGGTGCGTGACGCTGCGGTAGCCGTCGAGGAAGGCGAAGAGGCGCTGCTCGTCGAAGGAGTCGGGCCATTCGGCCGGATCGGGGCGGTCGCCGACGATGGAGAACTGGAGCATGCCGTTGGCCAAGTCGGTCATGGCCGAGGAGACGCGGGCGGCGTCGAAATCGACGACGGCCACGACCTTCTCGCCTGCGAAGAGGATGTTGCCCGGGTGCCAGTCGCCGTGGATGACCTGTCGTTTCCAGGAGTCGAAGCCGAAGCGGTTGATGCGGGCGCTGGCCTTGTCGTAGCGAATCAGCAGGGACTCGGCGACGGCCCTGGCCTTGCGGGTCGAGCCGGTGCGTTTGTCCCGGCTGATCATGTCCAGATGCCGCCGGACCATGGAGGCGTCGTGGAAGCAGCCGTTGGGCGTCTCCTCGTGATAGTCGAGCCTGGCCAGGTGCTTGTGAAAGACGGCCAACTGCCGGCCTGCTTCGCGGGTGGCGGTGGGCGAGCCGTCGTAGCGCGAGCCGGCGACGAAGCGGAACAGCTCGTAGATGTGATTGTCGAGGCTAAGGGCGGTGCTGTGCTGTTCGTCGGTCGTTTCCAGCAGCGAGGTGACGGGGAAGGACCGGGCGGCGAGATGCTGCTGGATCATGTGGGCGAAGGCGACCTTGTCGAGGTCGTCGCGGCCGCGCGGGCGGCGCTTGAGCAGGAAGGTGCCGTTGTCGGCGACGATAACAACCTTGGGAGCCCGACGATTACCGGCGGCCAGCGGCTTGACCCGATGCACCACGCCGGTGTCGTAATGACTGAGGACGCGAACCAGCTCTTCGGACGAGAAATTGGCTCCACCTCTGGGCATTGGTCTTTATCTCGATGGCGGGAGAAACGCGGGGCGCCGGGCCCGTCCTACAAGGCGAGCATCAGCGCGATGATCAGGACCGCGATGGCGCTGACGGTGCCCAGGATCAGCACGGCCACGCGGTAGCGCGTGATCAGCTCCTCCCCGTATTGCTGCTCCTCTGTCTGGACGACGTCGCCTTCTTCGAGCTGCTCGAGCATGGACACGTCGATGCGCTGGTGGGCCCGTAGCGGGGGCTTGCCCTCGCGCAACGATTCGAGATCGGCGAGGAGCTCTTCGACGTCGTTGTAGCGGTCTTCGCGGCGTTTGGACATCATGATCTCGATGACTTCGGAGGTGCCGGCCGAGAGCGCGGTATTGATATGGTCGGGCGGAACGAGCTTTTCGCGCAGGTGCTTTCGCATGATCTCGGCGGAGTCGTCGCCGGTATAGGGTACGCGGCCGGTGACCATGTGATAGAAGGTGGCGCCGAGGCCGTAGATGTCGGCGCGGCCGTCGATGTCGATCTTGCCGCGGATTTGCTCGGGGGCGATGTAGTACGGGGTGCCGTAGGCCTTGCCCGCCTCGCTCTGGGCCGCTTCGATGTCGGTCGTTTCGCGGGCCAGGCCCATGTCCGCCAGCTTGACCACGCCCTGCTTGTTGATCATGATGTTCTTGGGCTTGACGTCGCGGTGGACGAGGCCGTGGTGATGGGCGTGGGCCAGAGCGTGGGCGACCTGGATGACGATGTCGATAGCTTCCTGCTCGCCGAAGCAGTTGCCGCCGACGAAGTCGTCGGCGATGGTCTTGCCCTCGACGTATTCCATGACGAAGTAGTGGTAGCCGCCGGCCTCGCCGACGTCGATGGCCTGGACGATGTTGGGGTGGTTGAGCTTGCCGGCGGCCTGGCCTTCTTTGTAGAAGCGCTGGACGTATTCGGGGTTCTCGGTGAAGCGACGCGGCAGGACTTTGATGGCGACGGTGCGGTTGAGGCTGAGCTGCTTGGCTTTGTAGACGAACGCCATCGCCCCGGCCCCGATCTTGCCCAGGATTTTGTACCCGGGAATCTTGTGGGCTGCGGCCTTGTCCTCTTTGATGCTCTTCTTGAGACGCTCGGCCTGGCTGGCGGTGATGTAGCCCAGTTCGATCATCAATTCCCGCAGCATGACGGGAGTGATCTTGGTCCGCTCCTGAAGTTCCTGGAGCGAGTGGCGGAGCTCGTTATCCGTGCAGAGCCCCTGATCGACCGCCATCTTTCCAAACACAGAGTCGTAACTCGTTTCGCTCGTCATTCTTTCACCCTGGTCGCCCAGGGGCCGCATCCATACGCCGTAAAGAAGCCGGGAACCCGGTTCCAGCGGGTACATCCGATAACACCGCCGCGCGTCATTATCGGATTATGCGAGCCATTGTCAATTGCGAATTTGCTTATTTTGCCACACCGTCATCAGCGGTACCCAAGGAATCGGCCGTTTTCCCGCAGGGGTTTAACACCATCTCTGCGTCGCGCCGCTCTGGGGGTTTGACAGGTGGCGTTTTAGGGTTGACCCGCCGGGAAAGCCCGGTAAACTAATGATTTTTCCAAACTGCACATCAGGCAAGGATGAACTAACAGGAGATCACAGGTGGGTTACAACTGTGTCGTGCTGGCCAAACAGGTGCCGGACACGCAGCGGATTACCGGACAAGTCATGAACGACGACGGCACGGTGAACCGCTCGGCCCTGCCGGCCATTTTCAATCCCGAGGACCTCAACGCGCTCGAACTGGCCCTGCACATCAAGGACCGTTTCGGCGGCCGCGTCACCGTCGTAACGATGGGCCTGCCGGCGGCGGCGAAGGTCCTGCGGGACGCCCTCTACCGCGGCGCCGACGAGGCGGTGCTCATCACCGATCCGCGCTGCGCCGCCAGCGACACCCTGGCGACCAGCTACATCCTGAGCTGCGCCGTCAAGAAACTCGATCACGACATCGTCCTGTGCGGCCGGCAGGCCATCGACGGCGACACCGCCCAGGTCGGCCCCCAATTGGCCGAGAAGCTGGGCCTGACGCAAATCACCTACGTCGAGGCCCTCGAAGAGCTCGAAGGCAAGACCATCACCGCCCGGCGGAACATCGGCAACGGCTGGCAAAAGGTCCGCGCCGTCCTGCCCGTACTGCTGACCATCACCGGCGACGCCAACGCCCCGCGCGTGGCCGCCGCCAAGGGCATGATGAAGTACAAAAACGCCCGCACCGTCGCCGAGATCCAGCAGGACGTCAAGGCAGCGAACTCGGCCGACGACGATGCGACCGTCAAGAAGCTCGTCAAGGAGCGCGCCGACGCCCTGGCGCAGAAGGGCCTGCTCATCCGGCAGTGGGACCTGGACGACCTCGCCGCCGACCTGACCTGGTGCGGCCGCAGCGGTTCACCCACCAAGGTCCACCGCATCCAAAGCGTTGTCCTCGCCGCCAAGGAAAGCAAGGAAGTCGCCCCCACCGACGAAGGCGTCGCCGACATGATCCACGAGCTAATCAACGACAAAATCATCGCGTAGGCGGAAAGGCGGAGGCGAAGTTGACAGATGACTGACGGCCTCAGAATCTCCATTACGATACGAACGGGCCACTGCTGCGTCTGTGTCATTCCCGCGCAGGCGGGAATCCAGCCACGCTTCGACGGATCTTGGGCCTCCGCCTCGGTGGGGGTGACATAAGGAGTGCATTCTACCAGATGCTCGCGAGAGAGATATTGAGCTGACGAGGTACGACTCACGGGCGACGAGTCACGAGTTGGGAACCACGACGAACACGAAGGACACGAAGGTAAACAATAGTAAATGGCAAATAGTAAATCGCAAATTCAAAGGCGAGAACCGACTTATGATTGACGTGAACAGGGACGGTGAGGTTTGGGTGTTTGCCGAGCAGCATGGCGGCAAGGTGGAAGATACGCCGCTGGAGCTGATGAGCAAGGCGCGGCACTTAGCCGATACGCTGAAGGTCAAGCTGGCGGCGGTGCTGTTGGGCGACGGCGTCAAGGAACTCTGCACGAAACTCACGCACTACGGCGCCGACAAGGTGTACATAGTCGAGCATCCGCTGCTGGGCGCCTACCAGAGCAACAGCTACGCCAGGGTGATTCGCGAGTTGATCCACAAGCACAAGCCGCAGATCGTGCTCTACGGCGCCACGGTGGCCGGACGCGACCTGGCGCCGCGCATCGCCAGCGCCGCCAAGGCCGGCCTGACCGCCGACTGCACCGACCTGCAAATCGGCAACCACGAGATCGTCAGGACCAAAGAGGTACACGAGAACCTGCTCTTTCAGATTCGCCCCGCCTTCGGCGGCAACATCATCGCCACGATCATTAACTACGACCGCTGGCCCCAGATGGCGACCGTCCGCGAAGGCGTCATGCCGATGCCCGAGCCCGACGTGAAGCGCCGGGGCGAGATCGTCACCGAGACCGTCACCTTGGCGGCGGACGAGTTGCCCCTGGAGATCCTGCAGGAGCACAAGCGGCCCAAGAAGGTGGACCTCAAGGCCGCCCGGCTGATCGTCGCCGGAGGCGCCGGAGTAGGCAGCAAGGACAACTTCAAGCTCATCTGGGACCTGGCGAACTGCCTGGGGGCGGCGCCGGCCGCGACGCGGGCTGCCGTCGATTTGGGCTTCATCGACCACGACCACCAGGTCGGCCAGACCGGCACCACCGTCCGGCCCAGCCTCTATATCGCCGTCGGCATCAGCGGCGCGATCCAGCACCAGGCGGGCATGTCCGAAAGCCAGAAGATCGTCGCCATCAACAATGATCCCGACGCCCCGATCTTTGACGTCGCCCATTACAAGATCGTCGGCGACCTCAACGAAGTCGTGCCCCGGATGATCAAGGCGGTGAAGGAAAAAGGAATCAAGGACTAAGAGAAGCCAGGAAAAATCAAAAGGCAAATAGCAAAAAGCAAAATTAAGGAAGTCATCCCGGCACGCCGGGATTCCGCAATTTTGATATTTGATTTTTGATATTTGATTTATCTCGCGGCTCGAACGGTCGCGAAGAACCAGGATGACAACGATGGGCAATTTCTACAGAGACAACGACGACATCCAGTTCCTTTTCAGGCACATCGACCTGAAGGGGCTGGCCGAGGCTTTCGAAGAGGGCTTTCGCTTCGCCGGGCAGTTCGACTACGCTCCCGCCGATGCCGAGGAGGCGGTGCAGAATTACGACATGGTGCTGGACTCGCTCGGCGAGCTCAGCGCCGACTTCATCGCGCCGCGGGCCGAGGACGTGGACCGCCAGGGCAACACGCTCAACGAAGACGGCTCGGTCACCCGCGCGGCGGGCATCGCCGAGGCGCTGGAAAAGCTCGGCCAGGCCCAGGTAATGGGCTTTACGCTGCCGTATCGGTTCGGCGGCCTGAACTTCCCCAACCTGACCTACTCAATGGCCACCGAGATCATCTCGCGGGCGGACGCCTCGCTGATGAACATCTTCGGCCTCCAGGGCATCGCCGAGACGATCAACGCGTTCGCCGACGAAGAGATCAAGCAGGAATATCTGCCTCCCTTCGCCGAAGGCAAAGTCACCGGCGCAATGGTCCTGACCGAGCCCGACGCCGGCTCGGACCTCCAGGCGGTCAAGCTGCGGGCCTTCCAGGATAAGGACGGAAAGTGGTTTCTGCACGGGGTCAAGCGGTTCATCACCAACGGCTGCGGCGACGTCCTGCTGGTGCTGGCGCGGAGCGAGCCGGACCGCAGCGGCGGACTGGGACTGAGCCTGCTGGTCTGCCGGCCGGGACCGACCGTGCACATCCGCCGGCTGGAAGACAAGCTGGGAATCCACGGCTCGCCCACGTGCGAGATCTTCTTCGATAATACGCCGTGCCAGTTGATCGGCGAGCGTCGGCGCGGTCTCGCTCCGTACGTCGCGACGCTGATGAACGGGGCGCGGATCGGGATCGCGGCCCAGTCGGTCGGCATCGCCGAGGCGGCCTATCGCATCGCCCGCGACTATGCGGCCAGCCGCAAGCAGTTCGGTGTGGCCATCGAGAAGCTTCCCGCCGTCCGGGACATGATGATCGACATGAAGATCGCCATCGAGGCCGGACGCGCCTTGCTCTACGAGGCCTCCCGCGTGGTCGATCTGGCCCTCGGATACAACAAGCAGCTCGAAGCGAATCCGCCCGCCGACAAGGGCGAACTCAAGGCGCTGAAAAATCGGGCACGGTCCTACAAACGATACGCCGGGCTGCTGACACCCATGAGCAAGTACTACGGCTCGGAGATGTGCAACCGCGTGGCCTACGACAGCATCCAGGTCCTCGGCGGCAGCGGCTACATGCGCGACTATGCCAGCGAGCGCCACGCCCGCGACGCCCGCATCACCACGATCTACGAGGGCACCAGCCAGTTGCAGATCGTCGCGGCCGTTCGCGGCGTGTGCAGCGGGACGACGGAGAAATACCTGGCCGACCTGGCCGGCCTCGAATACGACGCCGAGGTCAAGCCCCTGCTCGATACGCTCACCGAAGGCACCGAGCAACTGAAGGCGGCCATCGAATTCACCAAGACCAACGGCAACGACTACATGGACC
>Ga0272442_10007851_pt1 | contig 13696 bp, 11 predicted proteins | sample SSMForm2O_FD_200262 | JGI IMG/M metagenome (GOLD analysis project Ga0272442, IMG submission 200262) | Marine sediment archaeal communities from Little Sippewissett salt marsh, Falmouth, MA, United States - SSM-Form-2O | ecosystem: Environmental > Aquatic > Marine > Wetlands > Sediment ...
CGGCCGCGCGTGGGGCTGGGCGGAGTTGCCGGACGGAAAACATCTGATCGCTGTGCAGAGTGTTCCCCGTTTGAATGCGAAGATTCTGGCCCATCAGCACGAAGCTACCGTCCTGACTGCGATCGGGAAGGTCATGCGGCCACTTCGGGCGATGGCCATCCTGGCCCTCGTGGTGCTGATCGCTTCGGGCATGCTGGTGACCGCGTTGATCGTCCGCCAGTACGAGAACCGCCTGGCCGACATCAACGCCAATCTCGAGCAATTGGTCGAGCGTCGCAGCCGGGCGTTGACCAAGACGCGCGATGCGGTGATCTTCGGTCTGGCGAAGCTCGCTGAATCGCGTGATGATGCGACGGGCGCCCATCTCGACCGCATTCGCGGCTACAGCGAGTTGCTGGCTGCCGAGGTGTCCAAGACCCATCGCGAGATCGACGAGCCGATGATCAAAACGATCGGCATCACGTCTTCGCTGCACGACATCGGCAAGGTGGGCATCGCCGACGCGATCCTGCTCAAACCGGACGTGCTGACGGATCACGAGCGAGACAACATCCGGCGGCACGTTACCATCGGCGGTGACACGCTTCTGGCCATCAAGAGACGACTGGGAGAGGACGACTTCCTGGTCACCGCTTGTGAGATCACCCTCTCTCACCACGAACGCTGGGACGGCACGGGATACCCGTACGGACTGAAGGGCGGACAGATACCCTTGGCGGCGCGCATCGTTGCGCTGGCGGACTTCTACGACGCGCTGACCACCAAACGGCCCTACAAGGAGGCAGTCTCACACGAACGCGCACGGGAGATGATCGTGGACGGCGCGGGCCGACACTTCGATCCGAAACTGGTGGAAGCCTTCCTTGCCTGCGAGGAGCAGTTCCGCCACGTGGCAGCCAATCCGCCCTCGGGTTTCGACCCGTAGCGCCCCTCTGTATGCATGATATGGGCCCGACGGCTGCTGCCTTAGGCCTGCGTGTGCCTTTACGACGGCCAGCCAGCAAGTAAAAATGCACGCCACGAAGGAGCGCGGCATGCGAGAAGACTGGCATCTCGACCCCGAGGCGTGGCGGCGGCATCTGCTGGATGAGGTTCTTCAGCACTGGCTTGCGCGGGCCGTCGACCTTCAGAACGGCGGATACGTGTGCGAATTCGACCGCGAGTGGAATCCGGTGGGTCCGGGTTCCAAGACGCTGGTCTCGCAGTCACGTCTGATCTACAACTTCTGTGTGGGGTTCGGTCGCACCGGGCGCGCCGAGTTCCGCGAAGCGGCCGAACACGGCGTGACTTTCCTGAACGAACGCTTTGCCGACCGTGCCCACGGCGGCTGGGTCTGGCAATGTCGGCGCGACGGCTCGATCGAAGACGATGCCAAGGTAACCTATGGCCACGCGTTCGTGATCTTTGCCCTGGCGGAATTCGCGGACACCTTCGATCGGCCCGACGCAGCCGACACGGCCCGGCAGACGGTCGACGACTTGCAGCAGCACATGCAGGACGGTGCGGTGTGGGGCTTCTGGACACGGTCGACACGCGACTGGCAGCCCGAAACCCAGCGCCGCAGCCAGAATCCGCACATGCACTTGCTCGAGGCCCTGCTGAGTCTGTATCGCGCTACCGAAGATACTCATATCCTGGCTCTGGCTGAGGGCATCTGTCGCTTCGCCCGCGACCGCTTCGTTCATCCCGAGCATGGCTGTCTGGAGGAGATGTTCGCCACCGACTGGTCGCGTCTGGCCGACAACCAGGCTGCTCCTATCGAGGTGGGCCATCAGTTTGAGTGGGCGTGGCTGCTGAATCGGGCGGCCGATCTGGGGGCCGATCCGAGCTTTCGCACGCTGGCCGAGCAGTTGCTGGCCTGGGGCGTACGCTGCGGGTGGGACGGCCAGCGAGGAGGTGTGTTCAACCAATGCGACCGGTACGGGCGCCCCTTGCAGACCGACAAGACCTTCTGGGTCCAGAGTGAGGCATTACGGGCGATGCTCTACGCGTCGTGTGCCGGCGGGCAGCTCGACGCCCACGTGTTGAAGACAACGGCGGATTTTGTGTGGCATCATTGCGCCGACCACGAACACGGCGGGTGGTTCGCTACGGTGGACCGGCGGGGCGTACCCGTCAACGCCGACAAGGGCGGGCTGTGGAAGCTCGACTACCACGTCGTCAGTCTCTGCGACGAGGCCATCAGGCTGCTGGAGGACGAGGCTGGGTAACCGCTGCACCCCGGCCCAACCATCTACCATGGCTGCCATCACCGACGACGCAATCTGTCTGCGACGACTGGACTACAGCGAGACCTCGCAGGTGCTGGTTGTGCTCACACGGCATCACGGCAAGCAGCGGCTCATCGCCAAGGGGATCAAACGAGCCAAAAAGGCCCAGACACCCGTGGGCATCGACCTGCTGGAGTATGGGCAGGCCACGTTTGTGCCCCGATCGGCCGGTAGCGAGGCGCTGGCCCCGCTGACGGAGTGGAAGCAGCAGGATCGGTTCGGCGGGTTGCGAACCCACCTGACCCGAATGTACGCAGCCCAGTACGCGGCCGAGATCACCAACCTGCTAACCGAGCCAGGCGATCCGCATCCGGTGGCGTTCGACGCACTGATCGATCTGTTAGGGTGTCTGTCCGACGAGGCCTTACTGCCTGTAAGGGCCGTGGTCCGGTTCCAAACGCAATTACTACGCGAGGTAGGCCTCATGCCGCAACTCGACCGTTGCGTATCGTGTGGAGGCCCGGTGTCCGGGCGCGCCGGTGTGTTCATCAGCGCCCGCGAGGGAGGCGTACTGTGCGGCGACTGCGAAGGCCCCCGTGTCGAAAAATTCCGCACCAGCCCGGCGAGCCTCCGGGCAGCTGCGTCGCCGCTGGAGGCCGCCAACACCGCTGCGGCCCAGGCGTTCGACATGCTGGACTACTACATCACCGAGGCGCTGGGGAGGCAATCGCGACTGGCCGAAGTCTTCCGGCGAGCATCCGCTTCAGCGCGGTCCCGCTGAATGCGTTGTCGGTACGGGCGGTGCTCTGTATAATGCCGGCCGTTTCGTGTGATGGACATGTCGAGGCAATCGGGTCCGAAGGATTGGACGTTTCGATGAAACGAACACAAAGCGCTGCGGCAGCAATGATTGTACTGGGCGTTTGGGCGATGCCGGCCGGGTCGACCGAGGCTAATCCCGCCAGGTACCCCGAGCGGCTGACGTTTGATCCGCAGACGGGCGAATGGGTGCAAATCGCCTCGCCGGTGCCGGGCACCGAGGACGGCGATCTGGAGCTCGCACGGGCCATGCTGGCCCGGGGCAAGGCCAAAAAGGCGAGCAAGCAACTGAAGAAGTGGCTGGAAATGTACCCCGATTCGCCCCGCTACCCGGAGGGACTGTTCTATCGTGCCAACGCCGATTTCCAGCAAGGTAACTATTACAAGGCCTACGAGCGCTATGAGGAGCTGCTGGATTTGTACGCCGGCAGCGGTCTGGTGGAGCGCGCCCTGCGACGCGAGATGGCCGTCGCGGGCAAGTTCCTGGCCGGCACGCGACGCAAAGTGCTGGGCATGCGGATGTTGCCGGCCGCCGAGGAGGGGCTCGACATCCTGGACAATATCGCGGTGCATCGCGCCGCCGGCACGTCGCTGGCGGCCGAGGCGCTGAAAATGCGGGCCGACTATTTCTATCAGCAAGGCGAGTTTATCGACGCCGAGCGAGAATACGCCCGTCTGGCGAGAGAGTTCCCCAGCGGTCCCGAGACTCCCCTGGCGATGCTTCGCAGCGCCCAATCGGCGATGGCGTCGTTTGCGGGTGTGACGTTCGACGACGCGCCCCTGATCGAGGCCGAAATACGCTTTCAAGAGGTTCTCAGACGTTTTCCCAAGCTGGCCGAGCAGGAGCGGGTGCCGCAGATACTCGAGCAGATACGCGACACGCGAGCGGAAAAGGAATACCGCATCGCGCAATGGTATGACAGGACCAAACGATACCGGGCCGCCGGCTTCTATTACCAGAGCGTAGCCAGATACTGGCCCGACACTCACTGGGCGGGCCTGGCTGAGCAGGCAGCTACCAAGCTCCCACCCGAAGCCGAAGCCCCGGCCGAAGGTTCCGGCGAGATCCCGCAGGCCCCGACGATTCCGCTGGGCCTGCCCGTACGATGAGGAGCCGACCAACGATGACGACGCGCCGGCATCGATCCGCTATCGCCACGCTGTCGGCGGCCGCCTGTACGGCGGTCGCGATCTGTGGATGTAACTACACGACGGCCAGACCGTTCCCCGCCAATGTCCGCACCGTCTACGTCGAGATGTTCCGATCGAAGGAGTTTCGACGCAATCTCGAGTTCCAGTTGACCGAAGCGATCCAGAAGCGAATCCTCATGGACACCGACTATAAACTGGCTGACAAGAACCGAGCCAACACCATGCTGACCGGGCAGGTGCTCGAAGTCCGCCAGGCGACGCTCGGCACGGACTTCAAAAGCGATCTGCCACGCGAGACGCAGGCTACTTTCATCGTCAGCTTTCGATGGAAGGACCTGCGAACCGGCAAGACCCTGGTCGATCGCCCTCGCTTTGCCCAGACGGTGGATTACATTCGTCCCGTGGGGGAGGACTTCTTCGACGCCAGCCAGGAGGCCCTCGACGATCTGGCCGAGCGAATCGTCGAGCAGATGCAGTCGGACTGGTGATGGACTCCTCTCATCAGGCCGATATGATTCAGTGATAGACCACCAGGGAGTGTACCTATATGGCCGAGTCGGACTCCGGCAATAACCGCCCGTCGCCCCCGCAGGGACCGATGCGCCTGTCCCGCGGCATGCTGGGGTGGGTCGTTTTTATCGGATGCGCGCTGCTCCTGGTGATGTTGCTCACCAGCAACATGCAGAAGCGGCGCCAGTTGACGTTCAATGAGTTCCTGACCTACGTCAAGAACGGGCAGATCGAGTCGGTGCAGATCAAGGAGGATCTCATCGTCGGCAGGCTCAAGCCCGAGGCTCGAGAAGGCCAGTCGCCGGACGCCCAATTGACTTTCGAGGTCCGCAATTTCCCGCAATTGATCCCCATGGTGGTGGAGGAGTTACAGAAGACCGACGCCGAGTTCGAGGGGGGGGCCGGGGCCAATCTGTTCGTTCAATTGCTGGTATCGCTGCTGCCCTGGGTGCTGATCTTCGCGTTCATCTGGTTCTTCATCTTCCGTCAGATTCGCAGCGCCTCGACCGGGGCGGGGATGTTGGGTCATTTCGGCAGAAGCCGTCACCGCATCAGCAGCAAGGAGCACACCAACGTCACGTTCGCCGACGTGGCGGGCATCGACGAAGCCAAGGACGAAGTCAACGAACTGGTGGAGTTCCTCAAGAACCCCAAGAAGTTCCACCGCCTTGGCGGACGCATTCCGCGCGGCGTGCTGCTGGTTGGCGAGCCGGGCTGCGGCAAGACGCTGCTGGCCAAAGCGATCGCCGGCGAGGCCGACGTGCCCTTCTTCAGCATCAGTGGCTCGGATTTCGTGGAGATGTTCGTCGGCGTCGGGGCCAGCCGGGTGCGCGACCTGTTCAAGCAGGCGAAGGAACATTCGCCCTGTATTATCTTCCTGGATGAGATCGACGCCGTCGGGCGGCGACGCGGTGCGGGGTTCAACGGCGGCGGGCACGACGAGCGCGAACAGACCCTCAACGCCATTCTGGTGGAGATGGACGGGTTCGACAGTTCCGACCAGGTGATCGTCATCGCCGCGACCAACCGGGCGGACGTGCTCGATCCGGCCTTGATTCGTCCCGGACGTTTCGACCGACAGGTGGTCGTGCCCCTGCCGGACATCAAGGGGCGTCTGGAGATTCTCAAAATCTACGCGGCCAAGATCAAGCTCGGTCCCGACGCGGACCTCGAGCGCCTGGCACGCGGCACGCCGTTGTTCAGCGGCGCCGACCTGGCCGCCATCATCAACGAAGCGGCCTTGGTCGCTACGCTGGCCAACAAGCAGTACGTCGAGCAGGAAGACCTGGAGGAGGCCCGCGACAAGATCCGCTGGGGTCGGGCCCGCAAGAGCCGTGCGATCGACGAGCAGGAAAAGGTGCTGACGGCCTACCACGAGGCCGGTCACACGCTGCTACAGTGTCTCGTGCCCGGTGCAGACCCGCTCCACAAGGTAAGCATTATCCCTCGCGGGCAGGCGCTCGGGGCGACCTTCAACCTGCCCGAAAAGGATCGGTATACCCTGGCGCGGAAACAGGCGATGGCCCAGTTGACCATCCTTCTGGGTGGCCGCATCGCCGAGAAGACGTTCTGTGAGGATGTCACCAGCGGCGCCGCCAACGATATCAAGATGGCCACCAGCCTCGCCCGCACCATGGTCTGCGACTGGGGCATGAGCGAAAAGCTCGGACCTATCCGCTACTCGACCGACGATGGCAGGCCGTGGTTCGCCGACGCGGGGGCGAAGGAATACTCCGACCACACCGCCGAAACGATCGATCAGGAGATTCGCCACACAATCGACGAGGCGCAAAACGCCGCCACCGAGCTGATCGAGAAGCATCGTGACAAAGTGGAAGCCATCGCGCAGGCCCTTCTGAAGTACGAGACGCTGGACAGCGAGGACGTCAAGCGCATCATCGACGGCCAGCCGCTCGACAAACCCACCGTCAGCGACTTGCTGGCCGCCGAGCAGGCGCGCAAGGCCGAGGCGCCCGCCAAGCCGAAGGCCCGACCGGCCGCCAAACCCGACCCCGACATGCCAGGCGGCGCCCTGCCCCAGCCGGGAGTCAATTAGATCATCAAATGACGGGCTCTGGCCGGATCGTCTGATCACCTTGCTGCCAAGGCGGCGAGCCAGACGAACCCGCCTTCTGTCGAGAGCCACGCCAGTCACCAACCGGCACGACCTCGCCTCGCTTGCCAGGATGTTTCGCCTCCAGTATTATCTGTCCGCCAAGTGCGCCCTTCCCTTGGCTTGCGGGGTGGTCTGTGGCCAGAGGCGAATCGCTGATCCGGCAGTGGAAGCTGCTGTCGGCCCTTCAGAGCAATCGTGTCGGTGTCTGCCTGGACGACCTAGCCGACATCGTCGGCTACAACCGCCGGACCGTGCAGCGCGACCTGCGCATGCTGCAGGAGGCGGGCTTTCCCCTCGAGCACGAGGCCGACGAAGCGGGCAAGCGTTTCTGGCGGCTGCCGCCCGGGTTGATCGAGCGGCAGGCCATCATTCTCAGCTTCCCCGAAGCCGTCTCGCTTTACCTGGCCAGGCAACTGCTGGCGCCCCTGACCGGCACGCTGCTGGCGGAAGGGCTCGATTCGCTGATTCAGAAGATCCGCTCGACGCTGCCGCAGCAGGCGCTGAGGCATTTCGAGCACCTGCACGAACTGATCGCCGTCCGCGCCGCCGGACAACCCGACTATCGCAGGCACGCCGACCAGTTGCGTGTCCTCAGCGAGGCCGTAGCGTCCTGCCGTGCCGTGCAGATCACCTATCGCGGCGCCTGGCGGGCCGAGCAGTACAGCACGTTCATCCATCCGTACGGGATCGTGTTCTACGGCGGCGAGCTGTACGTGCCCGCCTATTCCGTCCGCGCTGGAGCGATTCGGCTGTTCAAAGTGTCACGAATCAGTCGGGCAGAACTCTCTGCCCAGCGGTTTACCCGCCCGGGTGATCTGCGTCTGGAGGACCTCTTCACCGGCAGCTTCGGTATCGTTCGGCCGACCGGCGGCAAGCCCATCGATATTATCTGCCGCTTCGACGGGCCGGTGGCCGTGCTGGTGACCGAGCGCCAGTGGCATCGGTCGCAGCGGATCCAAAGCCGGCGCGAGGGCTCACTTCTGGTGCGCTACCGACTGGGCGAGACCAGCGAGTTCAAGCGGTGGATCAAGGGGCTCGGGCCGGGTGCGGCCGTGCTCAAGCCCGACTGGCTGCGGCGCGAGATTCGGGCCGAACTGCTCGAGGCGGTGCGGCAGCACGGCGGCGCCCGGTAGATGCCGGCGGGTCGAGCAGCGGGTGTTTGGGGGAGGGTCTGAAACCGTCGGCCCGCGCGGACGATGCTTTCTTTCTTTATTTTCTTTTCGTCTGCCAAAGACAACCTGTTGGGGGTGGCGTGGCAGCCGGCTCCCGTACCTGGTGGGTACGACCGAACCTGTCGCGTCGGCCGGTGCAGCGGTGTGACCCGCCCTGTCGTAGCGGTGTCGCATACTTATGGACGGTCGCCCGGCGAGGTTCAAGACGGCGGGGGCGATGGGGGGCGCTCCCGCCTCAACACACAAATAGAGCCGACGCGTCACGGCGGGGCAGGCGGACGGCGGCCGGTCAGAACTCGCCGTCCTCGCGTCGCTTCGCCTCGATGTCAAATTGCATGTAGGCCATCGACAGCCGGAGCGTGTCCAGCGCATCGGCGATGGCGCCAAGCTTGGCCTGAAGCGCATCCCTGTCCGGGGTCGGTTCCTGCGAGCCCGGGCTGGGCTGCGTAACGGCTTGCTTGATCTCGTCGTGTCGCTGCTGCGTTTCGCGCGCCAAAGATTCGAGCCGTTCTTTCTCCCCACCAGGGGGTAACCGCTCGATGGCTTTGTGCAGTCTGGCAAGTTGCTCGTTGAACTGTTCGTCCATCATGGCTCAGGTAGTGAAAAAACCCCGTAGTTTACGCTATGGTTGCCCGGCGAAGCGGGCCACAACTCACTGGCTGGAATGTACGATCCAACTGCGGACGCCGCAAGGTCCGTAATGATCAGACCGGCCTTGCCACGTTCAAATGTCATGCGGGGTCGCACGTTGCTCGCCAACGCGCGGTGTGGCTTACCGGACCGTAAAGGCGGTAGTGCACTGCAATGGACGGGCCGACAAACGGAAGCGGCGACGAGCCGTCCGACTCGCCGCCACGTTCTTCCCCGTGGGTTGGCGCCTGGAAAACCGTACCTCGCCTCGGGTGTGAGTGGTGTATGGATCAGGCCGCCAGCACGCTCTCTTCCAGTGCGACTCGGAGTTTGGCCAGAGCCTTTTTCTGGATCTGTCTCACGCGTTCCTTGGTCACGCCAATGACGCGGCCGACTTGTTCGAGGGTCATAGGTTCGGGTTTTTGATCCCTGGGCGTATCGAGGGCGAACCGTGCCCGGATCACCGTCTCCTCCACCTCGGTAAAGTGGACCGAGTTGCTGGCCATGATGGTCCGCAGTTCGTCGACGCAATCGATTTCCATGCTCTCCCGCCGCGTTTCGAGGAAGTCGCTTTTCTGCATAGCCGGATCGAATTCGGTCGGAAAACGTCCGCGGTAGCGCGACGTACGCATGGCGACGCGGCTGAAGCTCTTGAGGATGGCGCGGCAGCCGTACGTGCTGAACTTGAACCCTCGCGAGCAGTCAAACTTGTCGACGGCTCGCAGCAAGGCCATATTGCCCTCACTGATCAACTCGGCCGGATCCACGCCGGTGAGGCGCGATCGCTTGGCCATCGCCAGCACCAGAGCCATATTCGCCTGCACGATCTCGGCTCGACAATGCAGTGCAAGCCGCTGCCAGGCAATGAGTTCGCGGGCCTGAGTGAAGGAAAGTTTCTGCCCGCGTCGCGCCCACAGAATGCGAAACACCCTCGAACGTGCGTAGTTGAAGCGAAGAAACGCCTTCTGCTCCTGCTCGGTCGTGAAGGTGGTCGGGCCGATCGTGGCGCGATCACGAACGATGGGCGGCGGTGTGACGAATCGGATAGGGGCAACCGCTATGAGGTCGAGCTTGCCGTCGAAGAATCGTTCTTCGACACCGCGCCGTCGGAACGACGGGTGGATGATGTACCCGATCGGATCGTGCGCGGCGCTGGTCAGCAATTCACGATCGGCGGTGGACAACCGTCCCAGGACGGGCTGCGGTGGAAGCTTGACGCTCGGCGTCATCTGTCGTGCCACTTTTGGCATGTTGACCTCCCTGCCTCCTCGGGCGAAAGCGGTCACGAATGTTCGGGACCCCCGTGCCAGGCCGACTGGTGACCGTTCGCGTTGACTATCGGTGCCCCGGCCGCCTCGTTTCGAGACAGCCAAAGTTCCTGCGGGCCATGGACGGCCGGGCACCGATTGTCGCGGACATTCGCGGTCCGCCCGGCGTGGATCGGCTTTCGCCCCACCTCGCCGATTTGCCCGAACGCGGGAGGGGTCCTCCGGTTCGCTTAAGGATTTCCGCCGAGGTCTTACGCTCAACGGTTATATGTTAGGTACACCATAAAGCCCTTACGGGCTATAGGGCTTTTGCTTAGGCATTACGGCAATGCGCGAAAGGAGGTCCGTAAACTACGTGTGCATAAGCAGTTCGGTTACGAGACGAGGCGTCTGAAAGCGTCGGCAAGCAAAAAGAAAAACCTGGATTTGACCGTTTGAGGTCGGCAGCCAATCGTGTGGCTTCGTGACGGCCTGGTTGGTGGCGCTGCCGATTCCACTGTCCGCTGGTGATCCGACGGATCAAACCAAGCTGCTCAGCGAACGGGATTTCAGCCTGGCGGGCGCTCCTGCGTCGGTAGCGGATGAGATGGTTGCCGGGCAGCTTCGAGCATACGAACCAACTCCACAAGCGAGTCGATCTGAAGTTTCATCATGATGTGTGAACGGTGTACGTCTACGGTCTTCCTGCTCAGGCCGAGTTGGTAGGCCACCTGCTTGACCGGCGTGCCGGTTGCCAGCAACTCCGTAACCTCACGCTCTCGTGGGGTGAGCAGCGCCAGGCGCGATTGGACTTCAGCCTGCCGGGCCTGTCGTCGGCGGACCTGTCGGTCCAGCTCTATGGCCTGCCGGATGCGATCCAGCAAGACGTCCCCCTTGAAGGGTTTTTCGATGAAATCGAGGGCGCCGCCTTTCATGGCCTGCACGGCCTTGGGTACATCGCCGTGGCCACTGATAATGATGACCGGGGTTCTTATCCCCTTCTGCTGGAGCATTCTTTGCAGTTCCAAGCCGCTCATTCCCGGCATGCGTACGTCGAGCACGAGGCATCCGGGCCTCGACGGGTCGCAACGGTCGGCATACTCCTCCGCGGTGGCATAGTCCTCGACCGCCATGCCCGCCGAGGAAATCAGCCTGCGTAGCGACCGACGTACGGCTTCGTCATCGTCCACGACGAACACAGTCGGGTCAGTCGGCATGTTGCTGCACTCCCTCGATGACCGGCAGCGTGAACCGGAAGGTCATGCCGCGGTCCGGATTACCCGAGGCCCATAGGCGGCCCCTGTGGGCCTCCACGATGCTTCGGCTGATGGGCAGACCCATGCCCATTCCCTCAGGTTTCGTGGTAAAGTACGGCTCAAACAAGCGTCCCATCTTGTCTGCAGGGAGCGCCGCTCCGCTATCGCAAACCGCCACCTCGACACACCCGTCGCGTGCAAAGCTTGTGCGAATGGACAGTCTGCGTCTGTCCTTCTGCTGGTGTTTCATGGATTCCAACGCGTTTCGCACCAAGTTCAGAATGACCTGCTCGATCTGGACGGCGTCGGCGAGGACCGGGTGGGGCACGCCGTCCAACTCCAGTCGCAGCGCAACCCCGTGCTCTCGAGTCTCGATCTCGGCGAGATCGGCCGCTTCCCTCACCAGATCGGCGATGTCGACGCGTCTTCGCTGTGAATCGTCCTTGCGGACGAAGCCGCGGGTGCGCCGCACAATCTGTCCCGCTCGTTCAGCCTGCGCGGCGATGTGTGTGACATCCTCCCGAACCTCGTCGGTGGCGTCCCGGCCGGAATTCATTGCCTGGAGGCAGGCCTGTGCGTAGTTGGCGATAGCAGACAGCGGCTGATTGATCTCGTGCGCCAGGGTCGACGCCATCTCACCCATGGTGCTCAGACGCGACACATGGGCCAGTTCGGCCTGCCGTTGCCGCAGTTGTGCCTGGGCACGCTCGCGCTCCGTCACATCGACCAGACACAGCAAGACACCCTCGACTTGCCCGGAAGCCGATTTGACCGGGTGAAGTGTCCAGTCCCAATAGGTTACGCCTCGCTCGGGATGACCGGCGTACTCAAACGGTCTGGCGTAGAACGACCGGGGCTGTCCACTGGTAACTACTTCGCGGAAGACGGCTTCGTTTTCCGGATGCGGATAGATATCGAAATGGTTTTTGTCGACGAAAAACTCAGGCGTGCGGTCATCACTTTCCGCATAGGCACGGTTGACCCGAAGGAAGTTGAAATCCGCATCCATGAAGGCAATCAGAACGTGCGTGGTATCGAACACCCTTTCCAACAGTTCGTTGGTCTGTCGTAACGCCTGCTCCGCCTCTTTGAGTTCCGTAATGACACGGTTGCTCGCACGGGTGCCCAGGAAGCGGCCCTGCCGGTCGAACACTGGGCGACATACGTGACTGATCCATCGCATCTGGCCGTCTTTGGTGACGATGCGAAAGACCTTGGGCTCATGCAGCTTCTCACGCCGGGTGGCATGACAGTGATCCTGCCACACGTGGCGATCCTCAAGAAGGACAACCTCATCGAGCAGGGCGGGTGATGCGTGGAACTCCTCCGTGCTGTACCCCGTGACATCCTTACAGGCCGGTGATATATAGCGCACCTCCCCGTTCGGACCGCGCCAATAGACCCAGTCGGAGGCGAACTCCGACACGGTGCGGTACCGATCTTCACTCCTTCGCAGCGTCTCCTCGGTCAGTTTGCGATTAGTGATATCTGTTATCATCGCAAGGGCACCCTCGTAGCGCCCCTCGTCGTCGAAGATCGGTTGAGTCGAGACAATCGCCCAGAGGTCGGTCCCGTCCTTCCGCCGGAACCTGAAGTCATGCTGCTCGCTGATCCCGTGTCGGCGGTCGTGGAGTTTGGCTCGCGCAATGGCCTTGCCCTCGTCGTCCATGAAGTCGAGCAGCGGCGCGCCGATCATTTCAGCCTCGGTGTAGCCCAGCATCTCAGCCATTCTGGCGTTGACGAAGCGGGTACGGTCTTGCCCGTCGAGAACCCAGATGCCCTCGCGGGCCGTCTCCACGATATGACGGTACTGCCGCTCGCTCTCGCGAAGGCGCGCCACCTCCTGCCGCAAGGACTCAAGCTCGGACTTTAGTCGGCCCTTAGCCATGGTCGTGTCCAGCACTCGCTACGGTCAGACCAGCGACAAACCGCAACGGAGGTTCGCAACGAGGCAGTCGAAAAGGAGCAGACGCTCCATGACACAGAAATGCTGCCAACTCCTTGGCACCCCCGTCGTCGGCGTTCGACGAGCATTGTCCGACGCAGCAACCATCGGCTTACCTTCCGCCTTTGGCAGCCAGCCCACATGTCGGGCGTACGGCGCAACAAGTATAAACCTGCTGGCTGGCGGCATGCAACAGATAAAAGCGTTCCGGAATGTTTCCCCGACGTACCATGCAGCGGACCGCTCTGGCTGGGCTTGGCAGCCCGCTCTGTCACCGGCTACAACGGTCGCGAACGGGCTCTGGGCGTCCTTCCTTTCGACCCGGGCCGCGGAGGACCCGCAGAGGAGCCTCGTGCCCGGAGCTAGCGACTGAGAGGCGAGAATCGGTGGGCAAACCCGTCTGGCAGTCGGCATGATATGAGGAGCCTGCTTCCTAGGACGCAGGCTGAACGCGGCGACCGGCAACGGCTCGCCGCCGGGGATCGCCCTGGCAGGTAATCAGGACGGCCCGCAAAAAAAAAGCTGGCCGCCTGAAGCGACCAGCTAACCCGTGCCACTGCGGGCCGTTCGCGCGCGCTGCGAACATGCTTCTATCGTTGTTCAGCGAATTATAGCCGTGGCTGAGAAGCGAGGTATATT
>Ga0272442_10007852_pt1 | contig 13695 bp, 15 predicted proteins | sample SSMForm2O_FD_200262 | JGI IMG/M metagenome (GOLD analysis project Ga0272442, IMG submission 200262) | Marine sediment archaeal communities from Little Sippewissett salt marsh, Falmouth, MA, United States - SSM-Form-2O | ecosystem: Environmental > Aquatic > Marine > Wetlands > Sediment ...
CTGCCTATCCCAACTCATTATCTCTGCTACGTAGTCCTCACCTGGGAACCACGTTAGACGCTTAGATAATACAAGCTTGTACTGCCTGTTGTCATTGGTGAATACGAATGACTGATCCTTGCTCTGGTCCTCAATGTGCATCTTGTGAGTGTGTGTTACGAATACATGTTCCCGAAACTGTACTGTCGCATACAGTACGATATCACCATTATTGGTGATGTTGATGATGTGCTGGTCTGCAATCATGCAGCAGCCCTGTACTTCCATGAACGTTCCGTGATCACACAGGCTACTCATGGCATAGTGTCCATCCATTAGGATATCGATTGTTTGATGCATTATGGCATCTCCTTTTTTTTATTGTCGCTTGCATTGCAAAACGACGGGGTGGGCTCGTTAGGAATTACCCGATCATGATATAGAATGGTACTACCCCTCCACTCTACAAGTAATTTCTGGCCCTTATTAGTGATATCATCTTGACATCAGATGTCGGGTATGATAGACTTAGGGTAGTTATATCGATACAACCTATCTGACCAGGATTTAAGAGACCATGAGATTAACTGAGAAGCGCAAGCAGCTACTATTCGACTATTTAATAAACGTCCTTGGTATACGCGAGACCGAAGAGCAACTTATGAACCGGCTGCTTACCTGGAACCGTATGAAGATCCCCGGGAGTAAGTGTCAATGCTGTGGGGCTTCTCTCATGCTTATACGTAAGGATGATCCACGTAATCCTCTTGGTTACTTCGTAGGATGTTCGAACTATCCACGGTGCGACGGCTCTGATATCATTGCATGGGTTGGCAAGGGTCTTAAAATGAGACCTATTGTGGAAGTACATACACGACCGGCTACACACGAGGACCTTGATAAAACTCCGCAGGTGTGGGAGCATCTATTAAAGGTAATTAAGGAACAGAAGAGTAAAATATATCACTAATAATATAGTGATATCATCTTGACATTACAGGCGCGGTATAGTAAAATCATATTATGAAAGATGTAAAAACAAGACATACAGAGCTCTATAGACTGGCAGATCATGACGAAGGGGAGATCTTGGGGGTTGATAGAGGATTATGGGAGAAGGTGGAAAAGATGCGTAGAGGAGGGAGAGATCTTCCTATATCTATCTCCTTGACTCCTAATATGTCGATCTCCTTTATTATAGTAAAAGTAATTGCTAATATCACATCCGTAAGGCCTGTAGGCAAAACATATCCGTGGTATAATATCCCTGGCCATTCCATACTTAATGGAGAAGCATTCCCAGAATGGATAGGAGATATGTTGCCAGGATGGAATATGATAAAGGCCGGCCCTATCGAACATATGTCACCATACAAGCCATGATAAACAAGCCATGATAAAGATGATTGGAAATATTACTGCTGTAAGGCAATCGCGGCTGCATCCATACAGGATAGTGATTGTTCCTTACAAGATACACTATAAGCTGTCAGCGGACGATGTCAGGAAGGGACAATATGATATTCTGATGCCGGCGGATGTGGTAACTAGATCGGGATACAAGGTTTTGCGTGATAGAGTATATTCAGTACGTGATGCAGGAAAGCTTGTAGTGCGTCGGGTCTACTGTAATGAGTATATACCGGAACGTTTTATAGGCACTGTGCGCCGGATGAATTATGAATGGCATAAGGGCGATGAGCATTTGATTATCTTTTTGTACGAGAGTGTTGCTAATATTAGTGTGCAAGATAGCATAAATGAGATCAAGAAATGTATTGAGAGGTTCAGGAGTAGAGTCGAAGGAGTAGGGTCGAAGGAGTAGAATCGAAAGCTAAATAAAGTATATATGATATATGAATGATATCAAAAGGAAATATTGCGAGGAGCTAAGGAGAAATACATGACACTAAGAACAATTGGCGACAAGATAGTAGTTTTCTTGGATAAGGAAGAGGAAGTGACTACCGAGGGTGGTATTATAATCCCTGAGTCGGTAACTAATAGGCCGATAGCGGGTACGGTATTAGCTACTGGGGCTGGCGAGTATGATAATAAAGGAAATCTCATTCCCATGACTATTGACGAAGGGAAGCGTGTGTTCTGTACCAGATACTCTGGGACGACTATCAAATATAATAATGATGAGTATCTTGTTGTACGGGAAAGGGATATTTTGGCTATTATAGATGATAGGTGAACAGTATTAGTTTGGCGGTAAACGAGACTACGATGAGTGAATATCTAGATACTTGTGCGATTGTTACTGAGTTTGATAGCTTTCTCTCGCTTGCTATTAAGCAGATGAATAAGTGCGTTATGATGGTACTTGGAAAATATCATACTAGAAATATAAATATGTGTGAGACGAAGTGTGAAGAGTGGATTGAGGTTATAAGAGAGGATATTCGTAACAGTTTACTACGTTTGGGAGATGATCTGAATGAATGTAGGAAAGGAGTGCTTACAGAAGATAATCTACCAGAGATAGCAGTATTATACAAATATGGGCTTTGGGGCTGCCGTCTGACATTCTGTCAGGGTATAGAGATAGTTATTCCGCCAATCACTAAATGGCGGGCTGCAGGTCTATGTTTAGATGCAGAGACTATAGATAGCTATGCTATTACCAAGGCGACACATAGAATATATAGATGTACTGCTGTTAGAGAGCCTTTCAAAGGCAAGATAATCAAGAATCTTTCAGACAATGATGTGGCAATATTTACACACATGAAGACTTTAGAGGGGATACATTATGCTACACGAGATGAAGCCGGAATGTCACTAGGAGCGATGCTGGCTTTAAATATATCACAAGGGGTATTGGACATACTTAAAAAAGATAAAAGTAGGCCTTCGCCAACCAGATACCCAATATTCACATGAGGAAAGAGATTATGACCGAACAAAATCATGATGGAGCAGTAAGACTTAAATCGCAGTCGGAGTTGCTTGAAGAGGAAGAGCAAGCCGCCGCTATTGAGCGCAGCAATGTGGTACAAAGAAGATACATTACAAGTTGGGCTAAGCTGAATGATCTTCATGTTGAGTCGTTTATGGATGGAGGGGACCGATACTGTATTCTTGTCGGATTGGATGATGATAGCAAACGCACAGTCCTTGTACAGCCTATGATCGAGAATGCGTTCAGACATGAGATGCTGCAGTATATAGCAAGTCTACAAAGTAGGTATGAGGCGGCTGAAGAAGGCGCCTGGGAAGAAGCCAAGGAAGCATAGTACTGTATTATGACACTATTATTCATTTGCTTTTCTGTTGTGATGGCGGGCCTTATAGGATATATTTATATATTACGTCGGCGTCTGCTATCTAAAGACAATATATCCAAGGCCGAGCTTGAGCAGAGATTAAGCAAGGCAAATCAGAGAGTTGCAGATGAACTCGAAGCGAGGCATAAAGTTGAGAACACTCTTAGTGTTGAGGCTGATAGAGCTGTACGTTATGAGCAGGCTTACAGAGCTGTTGAGCGAAAGCGCGAAGAAGAGAAAGACAAGTTCAACAAGCTGCTTAAGGATAAGCTTAAGGAGTCTAATAACAAACAGAGGTCGACTATCAAGGGACAGGTTGCCGAGCAGCTTGCTCCGTACCTCCCGGAATTCGGGTATAATCCCAAGGACGCGCGTTTCTTAGGGATGCCTGTAGATTACATTGTATTTGATGGCATGTCTGATGGTAATATAAAAGAAATAGTGTTCGTAGAAGTAAAAACAGGTGGTAGCCAGTTATCTGGAGTGCAGAGAAAGATGCGTGATGTCATTAAGGATAAAAAGGTTACATGGTCGATATGCAGAATACAGATACCCGACGAGTCATAATAGATAATATACCGACTATAATATCATAGTGATAGACAATTAATCCCAAAGGATAATTACTTTACCTCCCCTCGAGACGCCCCGGTCGCGGGCGTCTCATGGGAGGGGATATTAACAGAGAACAATAACTCATGTTTTCTCCTGGCGGTGATCTAGCACGATCACCAGGGCGGCCTCCGGGCCGCCTATTATCTTGAACTTCAGATCACATTTGCATAAAACAGCCACTTCAGGAGGAGTATATGGCAAGACATGAGTCGATGTACTCAGACTTGCAGTGGCAAATGGCAGCTCTAAATGGGCTGCCATTCTTTTACTGACAACATACTGATATCAATGGAAAATAGGCGGCAAATAGAGTATTATATCTATTGAAAGGTGACAGTATGCCAGACGACAAACTAGATGATCGGGCGCCTTCTATTGCGACCGCAAAACCTGCCAAAGATGAGGAGTGGACTACTGGCAGAGAAGTAGATGTGGTTGACGATGTCGATGAAGGCGACGAGATAGAGTATACACTTACGGGATACGAAGATCCTGATGCTGAGGTGGCACACAGTACTGAGCAGATCTTCGATGTAGATCCTCTATTTACTATTACGCTATTCGACAAGACAAATACCCCTCCCGTCCCCAAATATGTGAAACACGGTTTTATGGCCAGCATTCCTATGCAGTGTCTCAAAAAGGACTGCCCATACTTTGGCGTATGTGGCGTATATGAAAGAGATATGCGCGAGATATGTGTGAGAGAGCAGTTATGGATAGAAAAAGCTGTCGGCATGTATATGAGAAATCTCAATGTAGAGCCAGACGATCTTGTCAATATGGTAACCATCAAAGATCTTATTACAATAGATTTAAAGATAGAAAGAATTAATATGTGGATGAAGAAGCATCCCGGACAAGACTTTATAGAGCAGATCATGAGTATTGATAGTACTGGAGAGAAAGAAGCCAAGAGGCTGGAGGAGCATCCGTGTCATATTCTTCTTGATAAGCTCATGAACCGCAGAGAGAAGCTTCTCGAGCAGATGATGGGAACTAAGAGAGCTAAGCGTAAGGTAGTAAAGGCAAAGAAAAGCAGCAGCCAGAGGATACAGGAAAGAAGAGCAGAAGAGCGACGTCGGCGCATGCAGAGAAACCAGGCAAGCAACGATTAGACATGGCAAGTGAGGTATTATAAGTGGCTAATGTTTTAAGTAGCATTCTTGGAGCTATAGATGATGTAGCCAGACGGGCTGCAGTTGGTACTATAGACCTGGCCGAAGGAGCAGGAAGATCTATAGCATCTGCTGAGCGACGATTGACTAATCGCAATCCTCTTAGGAGCGCAGCTACTGCTACCCAAAGGACCCTGGAGGAGCAGAGGGTAGTATATAGAGACAATGCTCTATTTGATTTGGTCAATAATCCAAAGTCTACTGCCAAATTCGTAACTCCTGATGAGGCTGCGAATGTTAGAAAGGCCGGAGGGAACATATTCGAGGTTCAGGGGTGGGGTCCTACTGGGAAGGCGTCTGCGGGATACTATGACGATGGCGGCAGAGCATTTATTGCAATGGATTGGGCTGATACGGCGGCGTTTCAGACAGATATTGCTACAAATGCCCCAACGAGAGGCGGAGTTTTCTGGGACTGGCTTATGGGCAGGAACCAGAGACGACTGAAGCCAGAGGCAGAGCGAGCAGCTGCTATGTCTCGACTGCCCAACAAAATCACAGGTCGGAATGCTCAGAAAGGATCAATGAGTGTCATGCGACAAGGAGAGGTCGTAGCAGAGGTGCCTGATACACCAGACGCAGTTGGTACTCTCGGGGTGCAAGCAAGAAAGACCAGCGGGTTTGTTTATCCCACCGACGAGACCGTGATCAGATCGTATCAGGGGTCTGCCGATGTTACGAGTGGCGGCGGAGCATGGGCTGGAGATTCGTCTGGGCAGTATATTAATACTACGACTAATAGATTATACAGACAAGGAACTATGAATGCTCCGGTTGACCCTGACATTTTCTTTGATGATGTTAGTCCTGGCATGGTATGGGGTAGCCGCACAGCGTGGGGAGCAGCAGGACTGGGTCTGGTAGGAATCGGGGCAAGTATACAATCAGGAAGAACTCAAGGTCAGGAAGAATATGAAACCGGCGAGCTTCCAAGTATGTTTAATATACAAGGAGGATCATTCTAGTATATATGACATCTATTGTAAACAGACTTAGGACGGGACGGAGAAATATACTCAAGACTATAACCGAGTCATTGTATGGTGCTGAGTTACCTCGCGGTGGCAATCTTGGGGAGATGTTTGCATCGCAACTAGAAGCACTGAGAGATCCTGGAGTGGCTGCAGAGCTGGGAGTAAATAAGGAAGTACTTAACAAAATAAGGCAGGTAAAGAATGCTAGAGTCGGAGGGGCATCTAGAGCAGGATCCTGGAATGTGGATCCGGCAAGTGTAGCAAAGGCTGCCCGGACAGGAAAGGATGCATCACTAATAAGAGCACTTGATGCGTCACACAGAGCGCGAATAAAAGGAGGGACGCTATTTGGCGCCGGCATAGGATTCTTAACAGGACTTGCTGACCCAGACTCCAGTGCAGTAGGTACAGCGCTACGCTACGGAGCAGAAGGATTCCTGTTTGAGACATTCATGCCTACTATGCAATATTTATTTATGGGGTCGGCTCTTGTCCAGCTCGGCGCAGGAGTAGCAGGAGGTATAAGTAGAGCAAATAACGAGAGACTATATCATGTTATGTCGGGACGCGGATTGTATTCGCAGCACGACCCTACAGAGAATAAGTTTGCAGGTAACCTACGAAGGCAGTCTATGGGATACATGCTGCAAAGTAAACAAAACACAAGGAGCTTCATCGGCTCGGAGGCTGCGTACATGCACGCAACAACATAATGGTAGACTTTAAGACATATCTAAAGTTTAAGGACGATCCGAATAAGCGTGTTATAGGATCAGATGTACAGGAGCTCGGTGAGGATACTATAATTAGTATGCACCCAGATGCCGATCCTATAGATCTTGCTCACGAGATTGGTCATACTAAGTTAAAACATACCAGCAATCCTGAAGCTATTAAGGGTAGACAATTATTAAGCGAGGCAACAAAAGACCAGAAACTAACTGTCATTGAACAGGAGCTTGAAGCTTGGGCGTTTGCTGAAAAGAGTGCTAAGCGCACAGGCACGCCAGTAGATCCTGGACACTGGGGCACCAATGTTGGCTCATATACTGAAGCACTCTTCCCAGAAGAGACTGGCCCACGTTCGACTAAGCGGTATGTCGACTGGACTAGCAAAGAAATGTCAAGCAATTCTACTATTGATATTGATGATATTAATAGTAACAACAAAAGCAACATCGCTAACGATCCGCTTCATTATTTAGAAAAAAGATACTCTGGTAGTGATTACAGAAAGACAGAGCTAGATGCTTTGGAGTCGCTACCCGATGGTGCAGAGAAGAACGCTTTAAGAAAGAGATATAGAGATACTGAGCTTGAGATATTTGAAGAGCTTGGTGAAGAGTTTGACAACGAGTATGCGCAATACTTCGATAAGAATAAAAAGGTCATAAAGCCAACTACGTTTGAAGCTGAGCCAGTATCGCTTGGCTCAAGTGAGTATACGTTCAGACCAAAGAATACACAGCACGCAGAAGCAACAAAGAAAGCAACGCCCGTAGCAGATGATGTAGCAAAAGCTGCAGCAAAGCAAGGGGATAATGTAGCCGAAGGCGCAAGTAAACTAAAAGGGAAAGGGGGATATCTGATAGCTGCCGCTCTAGTTGGTGCGACGATATGGGGAATAGCCTCAGCATCTAACAAATCCAAAGAGCGGAAGCGGAGGGCTAACCATGGTGCAGATCTTTCTAACCAAGCTTCTCAAATGCATCGATATCTCTAGTGACGCAATGATGGTTATGATTATTGACAAGCTTACAGACAATATGCCGCTATCGACAGAGGAAGAAATGTTTCTAAAGAGTATGGAGGAAGCGACTGTCAAAGAAGGTTATATCTCTTCCAGTATATCGTTGATAGGCCCGACGGAAATTGATGGGCTGGAGGATCTAATAGGAAATATGTTGATAGTTAATGAAGATGGCACTTATAGATTTGCAGATGACTACGATTTGAGCCTGTTCTTTAATATACCGATGTTTGCTGGTATGCCGTGTGGATTTGCATACAATGATGGGGAAGAGTCTTTAGAGATAGAGTTTGGTGAGTTGTAGATGGGCATTGTAAAGCCTGAATATGATACGATCACGACAAAAGAAGCTGAGAAGATTCTGGAAGATGCGTGTAACGAGCTTACTGAAGAGCTTGGGCACGTAATACATCCTAGTGGGCTGCCGCCACAGCTTGTACAAGTAATACAAAACGGCATACCACAGCTTAACTACTGGCGAGATCATACGCCGGTAACCTGGCTGACTGATGAGGAATTTAACTTCGATGATGAGGATCCTAATATAGAGAGTGATCCGCATTTACAGGCGATAGAGAAGAGTATAATGGACGACCCCGTTAAATGGGTCGAGTGGGAATTTGGAATAGTATGCAGAGAGCATCAGGCGCAGTTTCTTCGTTCTACTTCCAAAAACAAGGTAATGAGGATTAGCAGGCGCGGCGGGAAGACGTGGGCTCTCATAATGTATATGTTGTGGTATATCTTTACTCACGACACATCAGAGGTAATTCTTCTAGCACCTGCAGAAACTCAGGTTGTAAATATCACTACGATTATGAAGAATAAGTTCTTCGCTAGCCAGTTTAACAGGCACTTCTTCGATGTTCATAAGGGTGGCGTGATAGTTACTACCAGACAGAAGCCATCGCATACTGTCGAGATCGAATCAGTATTTGGGTCTACATGTGAGATAAATGGTAACGTTATATCAGATGGTATTCGTGGTAAAGGAAGAACAAATACTCTCATCGTGTTTGATGAGTTTGATTTTATGATGAACGAAGATCATATTAACGCCGTGATGGCAATCCAGACACAGGATCCCAATATCAGCGTTATTATAGCCTCGACACCATCCGGACGCCGTGGTCTATACTGGAAATTCTGTACAGATAAAACGCACGGATATGAAGAGCACAACTGGACTGTATGGGAAACTAACCCAGTGTGGACGGTGAAGACTGCAATTATGCAGGTCATTCGTATGCCGTGGAATACATATCTTCAGGAATATGAGGCTCAGTTTGGCGAGGAAACGGCCGGATGGATTAGAAAGGCACTTCTTGACGAGGCATGTGAAAGTGACCTGTCAGACTTCTATCATAACCAGGGGCCTGTGGATCCGGGATCTCCTATACGAGTTATGGGCGTAGACTGGGATAAATACAATACTGCCGGTCCGAGTATGGTTATTATTGAACTTGATAGAGTGCACCAGAAGATGAGGGTTGTACATAGTGAAATGATGCCCAGAGCCGGCGGTGCGGCCCATATGCAAGAGTACACATTCGGCAATGCTGTGAAGAGGATTATTGCATTAAATAAGGAGTACAACCCGCACTTTATCTATGTAGATAGAGGCGCCGGTGAAAGACAATTAGAAGAGCTCTGGGAGTATGGCGAGCGTCATCCAGAAAGTGGTCTTGATATTAAGGTGCATGGTATACACTTTGGATCAAAGGTAGAGACTACAGACTGGGTAACCGGAGAGACAGTAAAGAAGAATGTTAAGCAGGTTATGACCGCCGAGATGAGAATATGGTTCGAGGAGAGAAGGATCGTTGTATCTCAATATGATACAATGCTTAGGAAGCAGCTCGAGAACTACAGAGTCGTAGGTGTTACCCAATCAGGCTATAAATTTAATGATGACGAAGAGCATCTTGTAGATTCGTTGATGTTGGCAATGCATGGCGTTACCGTCCACTTCGATGAAATGTTTGATAAGTGGGTTCCGGTAATAGTAGCATCAGTAAACAGGACTGTTGGCGATATGTATGGTGAAGATCGTAACAACAGGGTTGATAGGGATGATGGCAGTGCTATGGGTGAGATTGAGGCGGTGTTTGCTGAAAGAGGCGCCAAATACCAAGATCAATCGCGCGATATTGAGTATGACAGGTCGCCTGGTACTTTTGCTGTTCGTGGTGGGCGAAGGACTGGTGGAAGTTCGGGCGGGCGCAAAGTGTGGATATAATATATGGATGACAACAATAATCCATTTATGATATCTGGAGTAGAGTTTCCAGATATCCCGAAGCTTAGGAAGCAAGGTGATATTAAGCTCTCTACTAAGACGCCATTGCCGATGGCTTTCAGGCCATATGTGTCTCCGATAACGTCTGCAGTGGCTGCTATAGTATTATCTAGGAGAGTTCTGGCACGAGCTTTATCATTACGTACATATCTCTATAATACAGTATCAAAGGAATATGTAATAGATGTTAGTATGATGGAAGACCCCTCGCTGGTGAGGGATATTCTTAGTAGTATGGGGCTGCCCACTGACGCTATAGTATTTGATACTATCATGAGTATTATAAAAAGCAATCGTGACTACGCGCGCAGAATGTACGATCTACGTACTCCCGAGGATATAGATAAAGACCTAGCGGCAATAGAAGAGGGGACTGGTATAGTGCCGCCATCCGCCCAAGACTATTTGCTACATGCTATAGTCAGATACGTGTGGAATCCGAGTCATGGCGATAATGTGGGAATGGGGACTGACGACAAGAAGATGCTTTATCTTATGGCCGCGCACGATATAGTAAATAATGTTGGACTAGTCACTGACGACATTATAGAAACGTACGATATATATCGGAAGATATCAGAGGAGGAGTTTGGGATCAATCTACCAAAGACAGAGACGCTTGTTGATCTAATGATTACTTCTCCTGCCGCAGCCATGGAATTAATAAATACATCAAATGCTATAGAGACTGCCCATGGCTCACAAATAGACGGGAGAGCCTTCTGGGATGTACACCATGGAGCTGTACGATCGTACGAAGCGGATAACGAGCTACTCTTCCTCGAGAGAGCAAGGATAAATCCCGCCGGACCTGAAATGAAGAGTATAGTTAATATGACCGGGTCTCATAAGGATGCTAGCAGGTGGCTTGTTAATCGTGTAGATGAGATCAAGGCTACTATAGGTACAAGACTTGACTTCAATAAAATTGTGCATCAGGATGTGTCCAAACTCAAGGGATATTCCAGATGGCTTACGTCTATATATAATGGTACATTCCTATCTCTGAATGATGTGCTTGGCGTATCATGGGAGGTGAACTTACGTGCCGTCTTCGAGAAGTAATACGTTCGATAGTTTGACAGACGCTCTTAAGGCCGTACGTGAGCTCCTAAAGGTACAGCTTGCTATGGAAGAGATGTATTCTAATAATGCGGCCGGCGTATGGGAAGACGTATCAGACTTTATGGACGATACCGTTCAACAAACAATGCTACGTATACTCAAGGCAGTCGTATTTAAGATTAGGTCTCTAGTAGTTGCTGCTACTCCAGACTTCTCAGTTTTGCCAGTAGGTGCCGGAGTTCTTGGAGGGTTTCCTGTAATATCCAAGTTATTCGGTGAGGCTGCGAGGTCCGGATCCAGAATGATCAGTACATTCAACTCTGAGATCAAGTCTATGGAGACACGAGATCAGTCAAGGTTTGTAAGTGGCGATAAGCTATTAGGGAATGTTGCGCGTATGGGAGCTCTTGCAGGCACTATCAATTTCCTAGGGGACGTGATAGATGCTGCAGATAGCATAGATGTTGACGACGAATCTCTAATAGAGCATATCGATGATATAACAGGAAGATATTCTGAGAATGCACGAGTAAACGATGCAGCTATAGCATCTGGCGCCGCTACGTCAGATCAGGTGACAGAAATGATGGGGTCAGTCTCGCATAGCGAAGGGCTTATGGCTACTGCAGAGGCGGAGGGGACATCAGCTATCACATTCTATGGACCTGACGGTAAGCCCCTCACGCCAAGTGGAAAAGTAAATATAGATATATCGCAACTTCCTGGATTCGATCCACATCAAGAGAGGATGTGGGAAGATCTCATAGCAATACATGAACAGGGTCCGGGCTATGGTTATAAGGACGAATATACTGCACAATTCTGGAGCAGGCATGGATTTAGTAATGCTGAAGATGCAGTAGAAGAGTTTGGCGAGAGTGTCCTCGGGCCACACGAGATGGATATCTCAGATATAGGCAGTCTGGGAGAATCATCCGGTAGTGAGCAAAATACCCAAGTAGACAGTCCTGAGAGTATTATAGATAAATTAGAAGGAGATCTCGGAGAGCTCGTTGGCGACATAGTAAGTGCGTCCGATTCTGAAGTTGTATCGGAGCAACTTGCCGATGAGTTGGAGAGCGCGGAAAGTCAGGCCCAAGAAGCTAGACAGAATACTAAAGTAATTCGTATCATAGAGAGCCTGAATACATAGGACGTGAAGTATGGCTAATATATTTAAGAGATTATCAGAGAATCTTGCCTCCAAGAAAGTTGCCTCTAAAAGGTCAGGACTTAAGCTTGTTCCTGCTGTTAAGCAGGGCGAGTATGGAGATGAGTATAACTTACTGGGACACTGGGGGTCGAATGGATATAACAGGAGTGGTGGATTTAACGCTCCACCATTTAGTGTCAATGATATAGACACTGCTGTCTGCCTTGATAGTCTCGTAGGTCGAGCTATTGCAAAATATATACAGCTAATATTTAAGGAAGGTTTTACTCTTGAAGGCAAGAATCAGCGTAACGTAGATTATATTAGACAGAGATTCTCTATATTTGAAAACATAGCAGCAGGTGGGCTTGAATGGATGTTAAGGAACATAGCATCCGATATTGTTAAGTATGGCAATTGTATAATGGTTAAGTCCAGGTTCAGGAAGGAGAAAATGCCTGCAGCCAATAGAATGCATAATACTCATCTGAGTGTTGGCGGCGTTAAAGGTATAACTGGACCGTTCCCTGTAAGTGGATATTGGTATCAAGAGTTTAGCCAGATATCTGCTAAACTTGATGGTAAGAAGGGAGCAACCGTATCGTATCAACAGAAATCTCAAGAGAAGAAGGCGACAGTATGGCCTGCTAAGGACGTAGTACATTTCACATTCGACCAGCCGGCAAAATCAATATGGGGAAGGTCATTCGTTATTCCCGTCATTGATGATGTCAAGCTATTAAGGAGTATGGAGAACCACGCATCAGATTTGTTCTATAGATACCTGAATCCGTTGCTTCATGCCACTATAGGCAAGAATGATCCTATCACCAATCATCGTGCTATGAGAGGTGAAGTAGCCAAGCTATCAAATCTCATTAATACTCAGCCTCCACAGGCTACTCTTGTAACTGATGGCCGTGTAGAACTCAAATCTGTTGTAGGTAGTGGAGAATCTATCCCTGCTATTGACTATCTGAAGTACTTTACCCTTCGTATCTTAATGGGATTGGGGGTCTCTCCAGTTATTATGGGTGAAGGTGATACAGCAAATAGAGGAACTGCTGACAGTCTTGTATCTCAAATGCGTGATAATATACAGACGTTCCAAGAGGTCATAGCTCAGCAATTCACAACATTTGTTATTAATGAGCTATTGATGGAGGCGGGGATCAATGTGCTTCGTGAGAGTGAAAAGGTGACTCTGAAGTTTAATGAGATTGACACCGATCTACTTATTAAGAAGCGCAATGAAATTACGCAAAGATGGATTACCAATACTATTACTCTTCCCGAGGCCAGGCGAGAGATGGGCATGGATGCTCTGGCTAAGTCCGAAGAGTCAGAGCTATATGTAAATAAGATAGAGATACCTACTATTAAGGCCCAAGGTGATGTGCAGATGGCTGT
>Ga0272442_10007853_pt1 | contig 13695 bp, 9 predicted proteins | sample SSMForm2O_FD_200262 | JGI IMG/M metagenome (GOLD analysis project Ga0272442, IMG submission 200262) | Marine sediment archaeal communities from Little Sippewissett salt marsh, Falmouth, MA, United States - SSM-Form-2O | ecosystem: Environmental > Aquatic > Marine > Wetlands > Sediment ...
CGAAAGTTCGACTTAATGGGTGTTTCGATAATCTCGCCGCTGGGCTTGGCCATCAACGCTCTCATCCCGGCAAGCTGCTGAATCTGATCGACACTTCCACGCGCCCCGGAATCACTCATGAGGAAGATCGGATTCAGGTAAGGCGTGCCGTCCTCTCTGGTATCCCCTTTAAGACCTCGCATCATTTCATTGGTGACGGCCACTCGGGCATTCGTCCAGGCATCAATGACCTGATTATATCGTTCTCCTTCCGTTAATACGCCGTCGTTATAGTTCTTGCGAATCTTATTGATCCTTTTCTCGGTCTCCTCGATGATCTCAGCCTTCCTGACAGGAATTTTGAGATCCATGATTCCAAAACTCAGACCGGCCAAGGTCGCATGCTTGAAGCCGAGATGCTTTATTCGATCGAGCAGATCGACGGTTTCGGCCGATCCGGCATACTTGAAGCAATCGCTGATGACCAGACTGAGTTTCTTCTGGGACATCGTGATGTTATAGAAAGGCATTCCTTCCGGAAGAATATCATTGAATATGCACCGGCCGACGGTTGTTTCAACGAGAGCCGGGTTTTCAGTCTCACCCGAATCCGTCACCATCCTTTCAATATCGAGACGGACCTTGATCCTCGCATGTAAAGCGACCTTTCCCATATCATAGGCCATCATGGCCTCAAACAAATCCCGGAAGATCTGGACCTTTTCGGATTCCGAGCCCGTTGAAGGCGCCATATAGGTCAGGTAATAATTGCCCATCACCATATCCTGAGACGGTCCAACCATCGGTGAGCCATTCGCCGGCGAGAAGATATTGGTGGTGGTCATCATGAGGATATGGGTTTCGGCCTGCGCCTCGACACTTAAGGGTAAATGCACCGCCATCTGGTCGCCGTCGAAGTCGGCATTGAAACCCTTGCACGCCAATGGATGAAGCATAATCGCGTTACCTTCCACAAGCACAGGCTCAAAAGCCTGAACGCCCATGCGATGGAGGGTCGGTGCGCGGTTGAGCAAAACCGGATGCTGATGAATGACTTCTTCAAGAATGTCCCAAACCTGTTCGTCGCGTCTTTCAATCATCCGCTTGGCACTTTTAATGGTATCCGCCAGGCCGTGCTGTTTGAGCTTGCGAATGATAAACGGCTGGTAGAGCTCCAGGGCGATCTTCTTCGGCAAACCGCATTGAAAGAGTTTCAGGTCCGGGCCAACCACGATGACGGATCGGGCCGAATAGTCGACGCGTTTGCCGAGGAGGTTCTCTCGAAATCGTCCCTGCTTGCCTTTGATCATGTCGGTCAGGGATTTGAGCGGCCGATTGTTACTGCCCAGGACAGATCGTCGACAGCGGCCGTTATCCATCAACGAATCGACCGCCTGCTGAAGCATTCGCTTCTCATTGCGGATAATCACCTCGGGCGCATTCAGATCCATCAGTTTTTTCAAGCGGTTGTTCCGGTTGATGATTCGGCGATAGAGGTCGTTCAGATCGCTGGTCGCAAAATTGTCTCTTTCGAGCAAAACGAGCGGTCTCAAATCCGGCGGAATCACCGGGATGACCTCCATGACCATCCACTGAGGCTTATTCTTGCTGTTCTTGACCTGGTTAATGATCTTCAGGCGTTTTGTAAGTTCCTTGATTTTCTGTTTGCTGTTTGTTTTGGCGATAGCCTGTCGGAGCTGGACACCAATCTCCTCCAGATCGAGATTTTCCAGTAAGGCCCGAATCGCTTCGGCTCCCATCGACGCTTTGAATGCCTTTCCATACTTTTCACCCGCATCCCGAAATTCTTCCTCGGTAATCAACTGTCCGGCCTTCAGCGGTGTCTGGCCGGCATCGGTCACGACGTACTCCTGGAAATAAATAATTTTCTCAAGGTCGGCGGTCTTCATCGCCAAAAGATTCCCAAGCCGGTTCGGGATGGCCTTGAAAAACCATATGTGCACAACGGGCGCCGCCAAATTGATGTGTCCCATCCGCTTTCTTCGTACCCGGCTATGGGTGACCTTCACCCCGCACCTGTCGCAGATGATTCCCTTGAACTTGGTCCCTTTGTATTTGCCGCAGGCGCATTCCCAGTCGCGTTCGGGTCCGAAGATGCGCTCACAAAACAAACCATCCTTCTCCGGTCGATAGGTACGATAATTAATCGTCTCGGGCTTTCGTACCTCCCCGAAAGACCAACTGCGAATATCGTTGGGACTGGCCAACGAAATCTTCACCGAACCGTAGTCATTAATGCGATCGTAAATACTTCCTAACATTTAAGACCCCTTGCAATCGATATTTGAAAAATCGACAATCAACATCACTTTCACAGAGCGGCGCTTCCGAGTCGTTTTTTCTCAAGCTGAATATTTAAGCCTAACCCCCTGATCTCATTACACAACACGTCAAACGACAAGGGCGTTCCCGCCTCAAGCGTATTCTGTCCTTTCACCATGGACTCATAGATCTTGGTTCGCCCCTCGACGTCATCACTCTTGACAGTCAGCATTTCCTGAAGTGTATAAGCGGCGCCATACCCCTCCAGCGCCCAGACTTCCATTTCCCCAAATCTTTGCCCGCCGGTCCTGGCTTTCCCTCCCAGCGGCTGCTGGGTAATCAGACTATACGGCCCGGTCGCCCGCGCATGAATCTTGTCGTCCACAAGGTGATGCAGTTTCATCATGTAGATATATCCGATGGTGGCGCTCTGGTCAAAAGGCTCACCCGTTCTGCCGTCGAGCAACTGTGCTTTCAAGGTCTCCGGGATATCCACAAAGAATTCGTCAGAGGGCGGCGCTTCTTTGCTTTCTTCCAGTTCCGCCTTTCGCTTGCTGATCAGCTCGTTGGCCTCCGACGTCAGATTCTGGATATCCACCTCGGACGCCCCGTCGAAAACCGGCGTAATCGCATTGAAACCCAACACCTTGGCCACCCACCCTAAATGCGTCTCAAGAATTTGCCCCACGTTCATCCGGCTCGGAACGCCGAGAGGATTCAAAAGAATATCGAGCGGCGTGCCATCTTCAAGGAACGGCATATCCGCCTCGGGTAAAATCTTGGCGATCACCCCCTTGTTACCATGCCGTCCGGCCATTTTGTCACCGATGGACAACGTGCGCTTGATCGCCACGTAGATTTTGACCATCTGCAACACGCCGCTCGGCAGTTCATCCCCATGTTTCAACGTCTCAATCCGGTGCTTCTTTTCCTCCTGAATTTCAAGAATCTTACCCCAGAATCGATCCACAATCTTCTGCACATTATCCCGAAGCGACGCCGGCTTAACCCATTTGATATTGAAACTCTCAATCTGTTCAAAGATCACCTCATCATCCGGGCTGGCTCCGACTTTCTGACGCGTCGAGGGATCGACAATGTTGACCTCATATTTCTGATGGATGGCATCGATCATTTGCCTGAATATCATACATTCTTTGGCCCGGGTTTGTTTTTCAAACTCTTTAACCTGGGCCGCCAGCGTTTTTTTCTGTTCTTCCGTGCCAGCCCCGCGCCGGGTGAATCGCTCGGTTTTAATGACCACCCCTTCATAACCACTCGGGAGCTCAAGCGAATCATTCTTGACATCCTCGCCCGCTCGTCCGAATATGGCGTGCAGCAGTTTTTCCTCCGGTGTCAATTCGGTTTTGCTCTTGGGGACGACCTTGCCCACCAGAATATCACCCGGACACACCCTGGTTCCCTCGCAGACCACGCCATACTCATCAAGATTTCGCAAAGCCCGTTCACTGACATTGGGAATATCGCGCGTAAATTCTTCCTTTCCGAGGCGGGTTTCGCGCACCTCGGCAGTAAACTCATCAATGTGAATACTGGTAAAGCTGTCATCCTTACAGAGTCTTTCACTGACAATAATCGCATCTTCAAAGTTGAAACCATCAAAAGAAACAAATCCGACGAGAACATTCTTGCCCAGTGCCAATATACCATCCGCCGTGCCGCCGCCGTCTGCGATGACCTGGCCGGCCTTGACCTTCTCACCAAGCCGAACCGTCGGCTTCTGATTAAGACATGTTCGTTCATTGAGTCCAATATATTTAGCCAATTGATATTCATCGGTATGGTTGATGACAATCCTCGTCGCGTCAACAGCCGTAACGACGCCGCTGTTATCCGCTCGGGCGACCATGCTCGAGTTCTGACCCACAACGCCTTCCATACCCGTACCCACCAATGGGGATTCCGTCCGAAGCAATGGAACCGCCTGTCGTTGCATGTTCGAGCCCATCAGCGCCCGGTTGGCATCATCGTGCTCCAGGAATGGGATCAGCGATGCCGAAATGCCAACAATTTGTTTGGGAGAAATATCTACATAGTCAACGTCATCGTCGGAAACCTGGGCCAATTCCCCTTCCATTCTTGCAAGGACAAAACCTTCTCTGAGTTTGCCCTTCTTGACATCCACCTCGCTCGGCGGGGCAAAAATCTTCTTCATTTCCTCATCCGCACGTAAATAATCCACCTCGTTGGTAACCTTCCCATTCCTGACTTTACGATACGGCGTCAAAAGAAATCCATATTCATCCACGGAAGAGAAAATAGCCAGCGAAGCGATCAGGCCGATATTCGTGCCTTCGGGCGTCTCGATCGGACAGATTCTACCGTAGTGGCTGATATGCACATCGCGAACTTCAAAGCCGGCCCGTCTTCGGTTCAGCCCGCCCGGCCCCAGAGCCGAAAGCCGCCGCTCATGCGTTAACTGGCTCAGGGCGTTGGTCTGGTCGACGACCTGGCTCAACTCGCCCCGTCCGAAGAAGTAATTGATGCTGCTCGAGACGCTTTTGGAATTAATCAAATCCGCGATGCGCACGGCATCCTCCACGTCTCTTTTCATACTCATGCGTTCCTGGACGGTCCGGCGCAGCTTTAACAACCCCTTTCTAATCTCATCAGCCGCCAGCTCATCGATCGTGCGCAGCCTTCGATTGCCCAGATGATCGATATCGTCAACCTCGCCCTCATTATTTCGCAGAGCCGTAATATATTTCATCGTGTTGAGGAAATCTTCGGGCCGAAGCGTCATCTCATTTTCGTCAACACTTTGATTGAACTTCCGGTTAATCCTGAATCGGCCGACATTGCCCAGACGATAACGATTCGGATCAAAAAACTTTTCCGTAAAAAAGGTTTTCGCTTTTTCTTCGTTGGGCGGATTGCCGGGTCTCAACCTCATGTAGAACTTCAGCAACGCCTGTTCATAGCTCTGACAGTCATCCTCCGCCAGCGTGTTCAGAATGATCGTATCTCGAACATTCTTAATCACTTCCATCGTCGCCGATTCTTTGGCTTTCTTGGATTTCGCCGTTTGTTTTTTCCGGCCCTTGGCCGCCGGCGTCGTGAACGCCGCCTGGATGAGAGAGACCTTGTCGCTGATTTGCGCGCCGGCCTTCACGATGATTTCGCCGGATTCCTCATCGACGATCGGCTCGACGGCCCACATCGTCGGCGTCAGTTTGTTGACAGGGACCGTTTCGGTCTTGTAGAACAAGCGTAAAATCTGCTCCGTCGTCCCATAGGCGGGATTCATGGCGCGCAGAAATATCGTCGCCGGTATCTTGCTGGACTGATCGATGCGAACGACCAACGTGTCCTTATTGGTGACTCCGATTTCGATCCAACTGCCTCTTTCCGGGATAATACGACCGCCGTGCAAGACCCTGTCGCCTTCTTTACTTTCGATCAGGAAATCAACGCCGGGGCTTCGGTGCAATTGGCTCACGATCACGCGCACCGCCCCGTTGACAATAAACTCCCCGCCCCCGATCATCACCGGCATTTCACCGAGATAGATCGCCTGCTCGGCCAAATCCTCCCCTTCTTTGTTGCGAAGCCGACACCATATCTTCATCGGATAGCCATACGTCAGACGTAACTGACAACACTGCGTCGGAGTATAATGCGGCTTTTCCAATTCATACGAGAGATATTCCATAATCATCTTCTTGTCATAACTCTCGATGGGAAATGTTTCCCGGAAAAGGGCTTCCAAGCCGGCGTCTTTACGCTTCGTTGGGGCTACGTCATTTTGAAGAAAATTGTCGTAGCTCTTTCTCTGTATCGCCACTAAATCCGGTATTTCAACGGCATCGTGTACTCTGCCAAAATTTCGGATAGCTTGGCTCGTACTCTTATCACGCATGGCTCGTCTCCAGTCCTAAACGCCCCAAATGCTCTTACAAGAGGTCTCCGAATTCGCCGTCCGAATCTCAGCCTCCCATAAGGGCGGCATGGCCCCCCATGCCCCTGTTTATGCTAATTCCACGACCGCCCCGGCAGCTTCGAGCTGCTTCTGGGCGGCTTCAGCGTCTTCTTTACTCAATCCCTCTTTCACCGGCTTCGGCACACCATCGACAAGGTCTTTGGCTTCTTTCAAACCCAATCCCGTCAGGGCCCTCACCTCTTTGATGACCTGAATCTTCTTGTCACCAAATTCTTTCAGGATGACGTCAAAACTCGTTTTTTCCTCTTTTTCCTCCGCCTGGCCGCCCGCCGCCGCGGGGCCCGCCATCACCACAGCGCCGCCGGCCGCCGGCTCGATGCCATGTTCTTCCTTGAGATAGTCACCCAACTCTTTGGCTTGCATCAACGTCAGGGCAACAATCTGATCCCCGAGCTTCTTAATGGCACTGCTCCATGCCTTCGCCCCACTCTCCTTTGGCGTCGCCTTTGATTCTGTTGACGCTTGCTTCTCTTCTTTGACTTCTTTGTTTTCTTTGGCTTGTTCTTCGGCCATTTCGATCAACTCCTATCTGTTAAGACCCGGTGGTAGCCGAAACTACGCCGTTTCGTTTAACCCCGTTATGAAAACAGGGACAGCCACACAGGCAGTTTCATATTTCCGTCTTAGGCCGCCTGCTTCTCATCACCTTGCGCCATGCTGTCTATGCAGCCGGCGATCGTCTGCGCCGGAGCGCCGATCACCGCGACAAGGTTCCCCGCAGGCGACTGTAATAAGCCGGCGATTTTGCCAAGCAATTCCACTCGCGTCGGCATCTTCGAGAGCTTCTCCGCTTCCGTGGCATCCAGAGTCGAACCATCGAGAAAAGCGCCCTTCACTTCAATCGGCGGAATTTTCTTGCGCCATTCGACGATCTCTTTGGCCACATCGACGATGCTGTCCCCCCCGTAGGCGATGGCACAGGGACCGTTAAGCAAAGCCATTGCCGATTCCATGTTTTGACTGCACAACGCTTTTTTAAACAGAGAATTCTTCACAACGGACAATCCAATACCTTTTTGCAGGAGTTCCCCACGCATTTGATTGTTGTCCATTCCGTTGACGCCCTTGATACTCACCACCAGGAACTCATGAATATTCGCGCCGACAATCTTCTTTTCCAGTTCCGATTGCAAAAGCCCTTTTACATATCTACTCATCCTGCCACCTTTACGTTATAAGTCGCTGTTCAAAGGTACGGTTATCGTCTCTTAAAAAACAGCACGTTGTGATTTGCATAGCGATTGACTCTTTATATCCCAACGGCGACGCTCGGCCCCATAGTTGACGATATACACATCTTTTTGATATAGGTCCCCTTTGCCGCTGTCGGTTTGATCTTCTTCATGTGAGCCACAAACGCCTCGATATTTTCCACGAGCTTTCCCGCGTCAAAACTCTGTTTGCCGACGACGACGTGGACGTTGCCGCCGGCATCGTTTCTGAACTCGACTTTACCCGCAGCGAATTCAGTCACGGCCGTTGCGACGTCCGGCGTGACCGTTCCATTCTTGGGCGAAGGCATCTTTCCCTGAGGTCCGAGCACACGACCGAGTTTGCCAACCTTCCCCATCACCTTCGGGGAGGCGATGGCCACATCAAATTCCGTCCATCCATCCGTAATCTTCTTGATCAGCTCATCACAACCGGCTTCAACCGCCCCGGCTTGTCGAGCCGTTTCCGCTTCCGAATCGTCGCAGAAGGCGATAACTTTCTTCTGCCGGCCGATGCCATGAGGCAGCGAAATCGAGCCCCGAACCAATTGATCGGCTTGTTTCGGATCAATACCTAATTGCAGGACACACTCGACGCTCTGATCGAACTTGACCGCCTTAAAGGATCTTATCTTTTCAACCGCCTCGGTCAGGCCGACCGACTCTTTGCTCACCTGCTGAGCTTCTTTTTGATATCTTTTGCTTCTTGCTCGCATAGATCACATCTCATCTTGAAGATCGGTTTCTTCACTCATCCACTATATCAATGCCCATACTTTGAGCCGTTCCCCGGATAATCTTTTCCGCCTTGTCCAGGTCGTACGCATTCAAGTCTTTCAACTTGGTTTCCGCGATCTTTCGCACTTGTTCGGAACTGACCTTTCCGACTTTTTCCCGATTCGGGACTCCGCTGCCTTTGGCAATCTCAGCGGCCTGTTTCAGCAAAACCGCCGCCGGAGGACTTTTGACCTCGAAGGTGAAACTCTTGTCCGAAAAAACGGTAATGACCACCGGCACGGTCGTTCCGTTCATGTCCTTCGTTCGTTCGTTAAACTGAGAAACGAACTGCCCGATGTTCACACCATGCTGACCCAACGCGGGTCCGATTGGAGGCGCCGGTGTTGCTTGTCCGCCCGATGCCTGCAACTTGATTGTCACTGCTACTTCTTTGGCCATTCTCTACCCTTTGTCTTTGTCAACGCCTGACGTCTCATCCCATCGCCGATCGAGCTACACCTTCTCGATCTGCCAATATTCTATGTCCAGCGGTGTACTTCGGCCGAATATCGTTACGATGACCTTCACAATCCCTCTTTCCGTATCGATCGAATCGACAACCCCTTCAAAGTTCTCAAAGGCCCCTTCCCGAATCTTGATCATATCCCCCTTCTTGAATTCGACCTTGATACTGGGCGCCTCATCCGGCTTCTCAGCCTCCAACAACATCTTGGCAACGTCCGTGTCCCGCATGGGCGTCGGCACGCCTTCGGTGCCGATAAAGTCCCCCACACCGGACGTCCCTTTGATCATAAACCAGGCTTTCTCGGGAACGCGGCCGTCCTCGGTCGATTCCATCTCCATAAACACGTAACCGGGATAGAGCTTTCGCTTATGGACCGTTTGTTTATTGCCGCGGATGCGTTTAATACGTTCAATCGGCACTTCTATTCTGCCAATAATACCCCGTAAATCCTCCCTTTCGACCTTTTGTACAAGCGCATCTCTGACTTGCACTTCCTTATTTGCTGCGACGCGTAAAACGTACCACTGCATATTGACACCTTCATCTATTATCTCAATCGAGATACGATATCAGTTCAACAGCCACCCAAAAAACATCGTAAATCCGAAATCGGTTGTTCCGAGAAGTGCGGCCATCACGATGACAACCACAATAACAATAGACGTTGAAACCATGATCTCCTGTCTGCTGGACCAACTGACTTTCTTCATTTCACCTTCAGCCGCAATCAGAAAATCCGCGACGGAGCGTTTGTTGACCAACCAAAAGATCAACAGGGCCAAAAGAACAAACAGACCGGCGGGAACCATTGTCGCAATCCACATGGTCGCTCGATTACTGAGCCCCAGCGAGGTGGCTTCCAATTTCCTAAAAAGCCGCAGACAGCCCAATCCCACAATGACGGCGGCGATGAAAGCACTGCTGAGCCTGGTATATTTACCCTGGCCACGCTTGTAGATCTTAAAAATCATATTCACCTCTCAGGCTTAAACTGAAGCGAAACAATCCGTTCTCACATCTCACCTCGCGCTTCAAAACAGGCCAGGAGGGAATCGAACCCCCAACCTTCGGTTTTGGAGACCGACGCTCTGCCAAATTGAGCTACTGGCCTACTCAATGGATCACTGATCATTCTCTTGATTACTCACGCTTGCTCGATATGCAAATATCACACTGTCCAAGAGTGGCGTTACTTGCGTCGTATCTTATGAGCCGTGTGCTCGCGCTCGTTTTTACAGAACTTCTTGAGCGACAATTTCGGCGTCCCTTCTGCGACACTCACGCTGGTGCGATAGTTCCGGCTCTTGCACTGACTACACTCAAGCCAGACATATTCTCTTTTGCTTTTCTTTTTAGCCATAAGACTCGTCCCAACCGAGCGGGCCTGCCAATGCAACAGCACTGGGTACGCGTGTAATGATTCACATTGACCCGCGCGACCGATGTGTGCGACGATCACACTGGCGCCCCGTGATCCCACACAGTGATTCAGCCGGAATCATGCAAGGATCTTGGTGACGACACCGGCGCCCACGGTGCGACCGCCCTCACGAATGGCAAAACGAAGGCCTTCTTCCATCGCAATGGGGGCAATAATCTCCACCTCCATGGCGATATTATCGCCCGGCATACACATCTCAGCGCTCTTGCCTTCTCGACTCATAAGCGCAAGGACCGACCCCGTTACATCCGTTGTCCGAAAATAAAATTGGGGCTTATAGTTTGCGAAGAACGGTGTATGGCGACCGCCTTCCTCTTTCGTGAGAACATACACTTCGGCCTGAAACTTGGTATGCGGTGTAATACTTCCGGGCGCTGCGACGACCTGCCCCCGTTCCAGCTCTTTCTTTTCCACGCCGCGTAAAAGCACACCGATATTGTCGCCGGCCTGACCTTCATTAAGCGTCTTGTTGAACATCTCCACACCGGTCACCACCGTCTTACGCGTCTCTTTTGATAGCCCGACGATCTCGATCTCCTCGCCTGTATGGATGATGCCCCGCTCAACACGGCCGGTACCTACTGTGCCACGGCCTTTGATACTAAAGACGTCCTCGACCGGCATGAGAAACGGCTTATCCACCTCACGCTCGGGAAGCGGGAAATAGTCATCGACGGCTTCCATGAGTTCGTCAATGCACTTACAGGCCTCATCATCCTTGCCTTCGCTCTCCATCGCCGCCAAGGCCGATCCTTTGATGATCGGAATATCATCGCCGGGGAACTCATACTTGTTCAGCAGGTCCCGCACTTCTAATTCGACCAGATCGATGAGTTCCGGGTCATCAACTTGATCCACCTTGTTCAGGAACACCACAATCTTGGGCACATTTACCTGACGGGCGAGCAAAATATGCTCGCGGGTTTGGGGCATCGGGCCATCCCCCGCAGCCACCACCAAAATAGCCCCGTCCATCTGGGCGGCTCCGGTAATCATGTTCTTGATATAGTCGGCATGTCCCGGACAGTCCACATGGGCATAATGACGATTTGCCGTCTCATACTCCACATGGGCTGTATTGATAGTAACACCACGCTCTCTTTCTTCCGGGGCGTTGTCGATATCTTCAAACTTCTTGATATTTCCGCCGCCGGCTTTCTGAGCCAGTCGCATGGTGATGGCCGCCGTCAATGTTGTTTTGCCGTGGTCGATATGACCAATGGTTCCAATATTGATGTGTGGTTTTGTACGCTCGAATACCGCCTTAGCCATCTTCGTCATAACCTCCAATGTGCTGGGTTAGTGTTTTTCTGTTCCTTTTGCTAAAGTTTTCTACCTTCTTTGTAACCTTTATGGTCAACTCACAGCCAAGAGGGGTTATGTCACGAACCATCGACCTCGGCGAATACCACCCGAGTTTCGCAGAAATCCTCTCGGCTTGGCTCACTTGCATTTAGCTGCTGATGGGGCTTGAACCCATGACCTCGTCCTTACCAAGGACGCGCTCTACCACTGAGCTACAGCAGCGATACCTTCTTCACCAGCATAACGTAAACACTGGGAATCGGGGTTTTAGCCTAATTCAAATCCAAGAACAAGGCTAAAAACATAAACAATATCTCTTTTCCCTGCTTACTCTGGTTACACTCAGAGCGCAGAAAGCTAAAAAACTGTTAACGATTTATTGATATAAAACGAATAATCTATCGAACTAACCATAAAAGTGCAAACATAAAAGTGCAGAAAAAAGGGAAAAAGTCAAAAATTTTTCGATTTTTCTTCCCAAATCACAAAAAATTGCATCCGATCAGAGATTTCTTCATTCCCGTACAATTAATTTCGTATTCGACCAAAATGCACATCCGCAAAGTTCATATACTGCTTCCAGTCGTACTCTGTAAGGGCGTGTCGGCCGGAGCGAATGTGGTAACCTACACGACCTCCTCTAACAGGTTGATTAAGGTCGGGCATCTGCTTGACTGGCAACCCGACTTCGCCAAGGAGTTGGTAAACCGGCCCAGCCTGTCTGCAGGAGAGGAATTCGCCGCGGGGATCAGCCCATAAATCCTCATCGGCGCTGGCGACGTACACCGGACGCGGAGCAATCAGTGCAATGAGCATATGCTGGTCAACCGGTAAATCATCTTCCCTGTCGTTGAATTTCTTGAAATTTTCGCAAAACCAGTGTGGAAAGCTCGTATTGATTCGCTTTACCGTCTCGCCAAAACATCGCCGACTCAAAGCCGCTCCCCCACATCCCGAGTTATTCGATATCACAATGGCAAACCGCTGATCCTGAGCCCCGGCCCAAAGAGCCGTCTTCCCCAAACGCGAATGGCCGAGGACGGCTACCTTACTTTGATCGATATCGGCATCCGTCTCAAAATAATCCATCGCCCGGCTGAGCCCCCACGCCCAGGCGCCAATGGAACCCCAGGCATCCGACTCCCACCCATGATCAGAACGCGTATCAAACGCCGGATGCACTCCATTCTTGAAACCATCATGAAAATCAGGATCGATATCCCCATAATAAATCGTCGCAAGGCCATAGCCCCGCTTGAGAATCTGCTCGATAGGAAATCTCGACGCACTTTTACCTCTGGATTGTTCCGTAGCACGATGATTCTCGACTCCGGCGCCGGGCCGCATCCAGATCGTGGATAACCGAATCTTAGGATCGGTATGAACGGTATGATTGCCGCCAAAATTCAAAAGGACAAATGTTGGGACCGGTTTTTCTGCATTTTTCGGCAAAAAAACAAGAATATCCATCTTTGGCCCCTTTTCATCTCCGGTGAAAAATACCGTCACCTGCTTGCGAACAGCCAAGCCACCCAACGCTTTGCGATCAAGATCAAAAACCTTGAAGAGCATATTCACCGGCCTCTCAACAGGTGACCGGCCATAAACATGCGTGCGGAAGAGCTCGAGTATCTCCGGTCGGCGTTCAGACCGCCATGCTCGGGCATTGGCCACTTTGTTGCCCTTGGACATCACCAGCGGATCGGGAAGCGTATATTCTGGAACCTTTTGTTCATCATAATTAGTTTCGGATCGACGGCTGGAAAGTTTCTCGACTAACTCGGGTGAGGCCTGCCATCCACCCTTGGCTGTACTGAGAAAGCCATTGTTCCCGCCATAAAAGGCAATAGCAAAATAAATAACGAATAACGCCGGTAGTAGCCTATGTTTGAGCATTTACAAACCTCCAATACCTTTAAAACGCGGCACATGGAATAAATTTCAAATATTCAACACACGCTCTGATAGCTATATCAATTTTACTTACGCGTATTCACAATAAACAGCCCGGATTATTGAAACGTTAACCTGTTACTCCAAATGACTTTGTGAAAAAAGGCAGATGATCTCCGGCTGAAGTAGCATTAAAAAGGATTTTGGGCGATTCCATAGATCCATCCTTGAAATCCTGGATGCACTTTCGATGAACGTCCACCATCAGAGAAATACAGAGTCAAAAGCCATATATTGCGTGCCTTAATACCGTGTAAGCCTTAATGAGATGACTGATATTCAAAATCCGATTACGATTGTTTCATCGAGCTAACTCTTG
>Ga0272442_10007854_pt1 | contig 13695 bp, 9 predicted proteins | sample SSMForm2O_FD_200262 | JGI IMG/M metagenome (GOLD analysis project Ga0272442, IMG submission 200262) | Marine sediment archaeal communities from Little Sippewissett salt marsh, Falmouth, MA, United States - SSM-Form-2O | ecosystem: Environmental > Aquatic > Marine > Wetlands > Sediment ...
GGGCAGAACAACAACAGAAGCGCGATAAAGCGAAACGACCTATTTCTTTGACTCATCTTCCAAATTCCTTTCAAGCATGAAAAACCGATCCTCGGGCATCGATTTCACCCGAGGAGCCTGACTTTAATAAGGATTATATCATAATCCCCACTTGCCGCCCGAAAAAGATGGCCTGGGCCGGCAATCCTTTGGATTTCAGAATACCCTCTCCCTCAAGAGACCTACAGCCGTGACGATTCAGGGATTTACAACCCGTACGCTTATTGTCCTTTGTCGTTCTTTTACGAACACCGACCGGTTGAGCGGCCGGCAACGGCAAAGCGCGAAAGCGGCTTTTACCCCAGAACCGCTGGGGATTGAATGGATCGGTAAGTTACACGACCGAAATGGCACGAACGTTGCATTCCCACAAAGCGTCAGTCTCGACAAAAGAGCCGAATATGCAAAAAGCAAGAGATGAGACTATGAACTTCGCGACGAAAAGCGTTCCATCCCGTTTCCCGCAGAGATTCCTGCCGCGCGCAGGAACACTGCTGATTATCCTTGGCCTGGCTTCCTGCGTGCATGCGCCAAGGTGGAATCCCGAGACGGTCGCGCCCCCCGCCTCACTTGATGAAGCAGTGACCCAGGCAAAGCAAAGCGTTATGGAAAAGCAACCGGACTCCGAGGCCCAAGCCGCCGAGGCAATCCCGCTCAGCCGCGACGGTGCGATCCTCACAGCGCTGAATAGAAACCGCTCGCTGGCAGTGGAGCGTTACGCGCCGCAGCTTTCCAAGTCCCGGATCGAAGACGCCCGTGCGGCCTTCGATCCAAGCCTGTTGGCGACAGTCTCCTATGGCAAAAGCGCAAGCGCCGCCGGGTTCTCCGAAGAAGACGACTCTGGAGTCAGCGTCTCGCGTTCCTTTCAGGGCGACGTGCAGGTCTCCGAGTTTCTACCGACGGGTACCGAAGTCTATCTCTCCGGTGGCCTGTCTCGCAGTCGGTCCGGGTCCGCCAATTGGGGATACAGCGGATCGTGGTCCGTGGGAGTCAACCAGTCGTTGCTGGAGGGCGCAGGTGTCGACGTCAACCTGATCGATCTGCGCCAGGCGGAGAACAACGCCGCGATCAGCCGGCACGAACTCCGAGGATTCGTTATTGATCTGGTCGAGCAAGTAGAAGCCTCCTACTGGCAACTGGTGCTTGCAAAGGAAACGCTCGAGATTCGCCGGTTTTCGCTTCAGCTGGCCCGGGAGCAGCTGGAACTGACCGAAGACTATATCCAGGTCGGGAAGATGGCTCAGGACGCCCGCGTCTCGGCGGAGGCTGAGGTGGCCTCGCGGCAAGCCGACTTGGTCGACGCGGAAGCGGACGTCAAAGCCCGCACGATCGACCTGATTCGCCTCTTGAATCCCGAGCGGGACGATCAATGGGCGCTGACTTTTCAAACCATCGATTCACCGGTTGTGGAAGCGGTGGAGGTTGCTCCCAGCGTCAGCGTACGCCTTGCGGATCAGTATCGCCCGGAGCTGGCGCAGTCCCGGCTGAACCTGGCGAACCAGGATCTTGAAGTCATTCGAACCCGCAATGGACTGCTTCCCCAGCTCGACGCATTTGCCTCCTACGGACGAAACAGCAGCGGCGACTCCTTCGCCGGCGCAACCCGCTCGTGGGACGACCGCGAGCGCGAAAATTATGAAGTCGGCCTTTCCTTTCAAGTGGCTCCGCTGAACCGGTCCGAGAAAGCCTCGCATCAGCGGGCGCAGTTTGAACAACAGCAAGCGGAAGCATCCGTGGCGAACTTGGAGCAGCTGCTCGAGACTGAAGTGCGCAGCGCCGCCGTCGAAGTACAGCGCCAATGGGACCGCATTCCAGCGACACAGAAAACAGTCGAAAGCCGCCAGGAGGAACTGCGGGTCGAACAGGCGCGGTTCAAAGTCGGCAAATCCACCAACCTGGACGTTCTGCAAGTGCAGGAGAACCTGATTCAAGCCCAGCTGTCGGAAGTCACCGCGCGGGTGCAATACATCCAGGCGCTGACAGCGCTTTACCAAGCCGAGGGAACGCTGCTGGAGCGACGGGGAATCGGCGTGAATCTTGAAGGGGAGAGTGTGAAATGAAAAAGATCCTTGTCTTGGCTACGGTCTGCGCCGGGGTGATCGCCGGGTACCTGTTTTGGACGCAACGCAGCAACGGCCAGACGATTGCCGCCAAGGAAGCGGCGACCGTTCAGGTCGAGCGGGGTTCCATCCGCCTCACGGTTGAGAGCACCGGCCGCGTGATTTCCAACCGGGATGTTGAGATCATGAGCCAGGCCAGCGGCGAAATCATTTCTCTTCCCTACGACGTCAGTGACTCCATCGAAAAAGGAATCCTGCTTGTCGAACTGGACCCGGAAGACGAAGAGCGCAACGTCCGCCAGGCGAAGGTCAATCTGACTTCATCCGAAGCGAAGCTGGCCCAGGCACGCCAGAATTTGAAGACCGCTGAACAGCAATTGGTCAACGATGAAGCGCAGGCCAAGGCGAACTTATTGTCCGCTCAGGCACAACACCAGGATGCCCAAGCCAAGGCGGAGCGCATGAGAAAACTGCTCGCAAGCAACCGAGTCAGCCAGGAAGAGTGCGAAACAGCAGAGACCTCGGCCACCCTGGCGGCAACCACGCTGGAAAACGCTCGAATTCGGCTGAAAGAACTTGAAGTGGAAAGAGAGGCATTGGAAACCAAGCGCCAGGACGTGGTGCTGGCCGAGTGCCAGGTGGACTCCGATCGTCTTTCGCGGGAATCGGCCCAGGAGCGCCTTGATGATACGAAAATCTATGCCCCGATCGCCGGAGTGATCTCAGCATTGGACGTTCAGATCGGGAATATTGTCTCCTCCCCCATGAGCAACGTCGGCGGCGGGACCACGCTGTTAACGCTATCGGACCTGTCCCGCATGTTTGTCGAAGCTTCGGTGGATGAAAGCGACATCGGCCAAATTGAAGTCGGTCAGGCGGTTGATGTTACCGCTGACGCGTTTCCGGACAAACACTTCGAAGGCGAGGTGGTTCGCATCGCCACGAAGGGCGACAACGTCTCCAACGTCGTGACCTTTGAGGTCAAAATCGAAGTATTGGGAGAAGGAAAAGAAAAGCTGAAACCGGAGATGACCGCCAACGTCGAGATTCTGGTGGCGGACAAGCAGGACGTTCTCCTATTGTCCTCGGAAGCGCTCCATGGCGCCGGTGAAAGGCAGTACGTTTTGCTGCTGGGGCCGAACGGACAGCAAGGCGAGCGACGACGCGTGCAAACCGGCGTGGACGATGGATTACAAGTCGAGATCGTCGAAGGCCTGAAGGAAGGCGAGGAAGTGATTGTGTCCTCGGGCGACACAAACAGCCAGTGGTCTCAGGCCGGCCGCCAAGAAGGACCGGGGCCGGGACGGATGATGATGGGGGCCATGGGCGGCGGACCGCCCCCCCGATAAGGAACAAGAGTCGCTGAGAACAAAAACTTTTTCAGGATTGGAAAACGGAGAGCCGGATCATGGCCGATGCCATACAAGTGGAATCCGTGACGAAAACGTTCAGTCTGGGCGATAGCCAGGTGCGCGCGCTGGATGGAGTCAGCTTTCGGATCGCGGAGGGAGAAAAGGTGGCCATCACGGGTCCTTCCGGCAGCGGAAAGTCGACGCTCATGAACATCCTGGGTTGCCTGATGCGCCCCGACTCCGGGCGCTATCGGCTGGCGGGCGAAGATGTCTCGCAGTTGCCTTCCCTCCGGCTGGCGGGCATTCGCAATCGCCACATTGGATTCGTGTTCCAGGTATTCAATCTGTTGCCAAGGCTGTCCGCTTTGGAAAACGTGGAGCTACCCCTGCTTTACGCCGGGAACCGCGAGGCCCGGGACCGGGCGGCCGAGGCGCTGAAAGCCGTGGGACTGGCAGATCGCATGCGCCATGAGCCGAACCAGCTGTCGGGCGGACAACGCCAGCGGGTGGCCGTCGCGCGTGCGATTGTCAACGATCCGGCGATTCTTCTGGCCGACGAGCCGACCGGCAACCTGGACACCAAGACGGGTGAGGAAATCATGGCGCTATTCGATCAGCTCAACACCCAGGGCCGCACGGTCATTATTGTCACGCATGAAGCGGAAATCGCCCAGCAATGCCAGCGTCAGATCGGCATTCGCGACGGCCGCCTGTTGGACGGTCACGCGGCGGTGAAGGGAGAATAGGCATGTTGTTCTGGACGATTGTCAAAGTTGCGCTGAAGAGTCTGCTGGCGAACAAGATGCGCTCGATTCTCTCGATGCTTGGCATCATCATCGGTGTTGCGGCGGTCATTTCAATGCTGGCCCTGGGCGCGGGGGCGCAGAAACAGATTCTCGACCGGATTACGGCCATGGGCGCTAATCTTCTAATCGTCAAGGCCGGGACGCCTCCCAAAGCCGGCGTTCGCATGAACATGGCGCAGACTTTGGAACTGGAAGACGGCTTAGCCCTTTTGGAGCAGGTTTCCGAAATCAAGGCGCTCTCGCCCATTGTCCAGGGCAACGGTCAATTCAAATATTACAATGAAAACACGTCCTCGACGATCCTGGGCGCAGCGATCACTTATTTCAAAATTCGCGATTATACAGTCGAAAAAGGACGCGCGTTTACCGAGGGCGAGTGCGAGCGCATGACCCGCGTCGCCGTTATCGGCTCCAATACGGCCGTAAATCTCTTCGGTGAAGAAGACCCTTTGGAAGAAACGATCAAAATCAACGGCAAGAACTTTCGAGTCATCGGCGTGCTGAAATCCAAAGGCGACCAGGGATTCTTCAATCCCGACGATCAGGCGATCATCCCCTACACCACGGCAATGAAGCAGATGCTCGGCGTCGATTATCTTCGGGAGATCGATATGACCATCTCCGAAGACGCCGATCAGGAAACAATTCAGGAGAAGGTCGAGGCGGTCTTGCGCAAACAACATCGCATTCAGAACGAAGCCGATGATGACTTTCACGTTCGCAACATGGCCGAAATGGCGGAAACCGCCACCAGTTTCACGCAGACGTTTACCATTCTTCTCGGTTCGGTGGCGGCCATTTCGCTGATCGTCGGCGGGATCGGCATCATGAATATCATGCTGGTCACGGTCACGGAACGCACGCGCGAGATCGGCATCCGCAAAGCCGTTGGAGCCAAGGATCGCGACGTGCTGGTGCAGTTTCTTCTCGAAGCGCTCATCATGAGCGGCCTCGGCGGTCTGCTCGGCGTGGCCTCAGGCGTGGGCGTAGCGCAGCTGGTTGGCGCACTCAGCCCGTTTACTGCGGTCGTGCAGGCGTCCAGTGTCCTGCTCTCGCTGTCTTTTTCCGCGGCCATCGGCATCTTCTTCGGTTTTTACCCCGCCCGGCGCGCTGCCCTGCTCGACCCCATCCAGGCACTGCAGTACGAGTAGGGGACGCTTTTGCCTGACAATGTGTTTTAAAATTCTTGGCAGGATGAACAAGATTAAATTTGGGCCGGCGGTGATCCAGTCAAGGAGAGTCGTTGATATTTTTTCTAAACGGACAACACCACCGGAGAATGCAAGCGAGGGCATCTGCGGTACACGAAACGCAACTCCCTCTCCCCGTCAATCTCTCAAACCGGCTCTCTCCAGTCGGCTTTTAGCCGACTCCCTCTTAGCACTCGGCTTTAGCCGGGGTGTTGAAGGACGCCCTTCTCGGTTACCTCGATGTCGAGCGCGCTTCAGCGCGGCTTCTCGAACAGGGGTTCCACGCATTCCAGCACCGCGTTGAGCGTCCGCTTTTTGTGATGTTCTTTTTGATTCGCCACATCATTCTCGACCGTTTTTGGATTTGGTTTTCCTCCTTCGAAAAGCCACCCTCAAGGGCGCTTCAAAAATCAATCACCCAAAATCCTTGTTCACCCCGGCTCAAGCCGGGTGCTAGGAAGAGCCTGCTCAAGCAAGCTAAAAACTGGGTGGGTGCCAACCCACCGGTTGGGTATTCTTCTCAACAAAGCGTACACGGGGTAGGGGCAACTGCAAGAATTGCCCTTTTTTTATTCTTGCAGGCGAGGACGCACCAACATGGAATCTTGACCGTGTGGCAGGCTTTTGGGGTCGCCGCAGGCGATCAAAGCCCGGTTGTATTTATTCCCCACTTGGCTCGGCATGGCCAACCCACGGCGAAGAAACTCCAAAAATCGGTCGAGCAAGCGGTCCAATGGATTCGTCATGAATAATCGCTTCCGCCTTAAGTCTCTAGACGACTGCTTTGGCGAAAGGATTAAAACCAGGACAAAGATTCTTCGGTTCGTTAGAAATCATAGGTTCTGAACACCCTCGGCGTCCTTCTGACTTCGGTAGATCTCACCACTGCTGATGGTCCCATTCGTCGGGTCATAGCTGGGAGCGTAGGGCCAGGGGGCGCCGTAGGTTCTTGCGGGACTGTAGCCGTCCAGGCGCCATGCGCCAATGCTCTTTTCAAACTGCGAGGTAAAGGTGAACGGGTAGTGCGTTTCACGGGTGTAAACAACATTGATGTATCCATATCGGTGGAACTGGTACCTGGGATCGGCCGGATTCATTGACTCAAACAGTGAAAAAGGATCAAAAAAGGCCTCCGCGTTGGAGAGGTATTGGATCGGCGTGGTCAGTTCGTTCGGAACATTGTAGCGCCAATGGAGCGGCGCTGCGGGATGACGGTAGGGAGGAGGATACTCATTATGATCGACGTGGTACATTTCCAAGGCGGTTCCAACGCTTCCCATTTCTGCCTTCGACCGAGCGACTTTTGCGCGGACCTGAGCCTGAAGGAAGTTGGGAATCGCGATAGCTGCCAGGATGCCGATAATCGCGACCACGATCAAAAGTTCAATCAATGTAAATCCTCGTTTTGCTGCAAGCATCATGATAGATCTCCGGCGAAATAGAGTAATTCGATTCTCCTCGGCTTTCCCCTGAGAGTCAAGCTCGGTAATCGGGCTTCTGAATCTGTGATGCTCCAGTGCTCTGGGCCATTGGTCTGGGATTCGACATTCCCCACCGGCTTCGAGTCGGACGATCTCTCTTTTGTCCCGGCTTTGAAGGCAACCCTTTGGAGCGGATTGGAGTCTTTATTATCGAGGGGGAGCGAATCTCGGTCGGGAGGCGGCGAGATGGCGACGTTTCTTTACCAGGCGATGGACAAGGGAGGCAAGGAAATTCGCGGGCGGATCAAAGCCGGCGGCGAAGCGATCGTTGTCGAGCGCTTGCGGGAAATGGGCTATTTCCCCACGCAGGTTAAGAAGATCCGCTCCGAGCGCGCCGGCGACGTGAATCTGGAGCAATTGCCCGGAATTCGGCAGTTGTACCGGCTGCTCACCGGAGGCCGCGTCCGGCTGCAAACCCTGAGCGCGTTCACGCGCGAGCTGGCGACGCTGATCGGGGCCGGATTGCCGCTGCTTCGAAGCCTGGAAATCCTCTCCCGGCACGTGAAATCAACCAATCTCCAGCGGGCGCTCGATGACGTGCGCGGCTCGGTGGAGTCCGGCTGTGATTTGAGTGAAGGACTCGCGCGGCATCCCGAGATCTTCAGTCCGCTTTACGTGAACATGATCCGGGCGGGCGAAATCGGCGGGGCGCTCGAGGAGATCCTGAATCGCCTGGCAACCTACCAGGAAAAAACCGCCGCGGTGCGGGGAAAAATCCTCTCGGCGCTCTATTACCCCGTTTCGGTCCTGGTCATCGCCACCGGATTGGTGACGCTGATTTTGACTTTTATTGTGCCCCGGCTGCAGGAAATTTACGAAGGGTTGGGCGTCCGGCTGCCGGCCCTGACCCGGCTTCTGATTGAGATGAGCCAGGTTGTGCGATACCAAGCGCTTTGGGTGATCGGTGGCGGTATCCTGGCGCTTCTCATCCTGTGGCAGTTCGGCAAGACACGCCTGGGGCGGCGCGTGCTGGATCAAGTGCGGTTGAGTCTTCCCGTCCTTGGCGTGCTGGTTCGCAAAGCCGCCGTCGCCCGGTTTGCCCGGACACTGGCGACGCTGCTCGACGCCGGGGTGCCGATTCTTCAAGCGCTGGTCATTGTCCGGGACGCTTGCGGCAATTCGGTGTTGGCGCGCGCCAGCGAAGACATTCATGCGGGTATCCGGGAGGGGGGACTGATCGCTGAGGCGCTGGAACGCCACGCCGTTTTCCCCGAGCTGGTGGTTCAAATGGTCGCCGTCGGCGAGGAAACCGGTACGTTGGACCACATGCTGAACAAAGTGGCCGAGTCTTACGAAAGACAGGTGGATCACCTGATCGACGGCTTGACGGCCCTGATCGAGCCGGTCTTAATCGTAATGCTTGGCGTCCTCATCGGATTTATTGTCATCGCGCTGTACATGCCTCTGATTAAGCCGGATATCCTTACCCGGTGAGAATGGCGGCGGGCGGCGGGACTCAAACCTTTTGTCGATTAAGGGCTTAAGCGCATGGCGGCTTCCAACTTGACAGGGCTGGAAGGCCGCACTATTATTTTTAATGGGCTGATTGCGGCGGGAAGATTTATCTCGGAAGGCATTCCCCCAGGAACCTGCCAAGAACGCCTCGAACCGCAGCCCGGAAGGAGCGGCAATGCCACTGTTTCAATACAAGGCAATGGACAAGGCGGGCAAGGAGATCCGGGGCCGGATCGAGGCCAGCTCGGAAGGCGTGGTTGTCGAGCGGCTCCGGGGCATGGGCTACTTTCCTACCGACGTCAAGAAAATCAAGGCCTCAGCCGCCGGGGAAGTCAATATCGAGGACCTTCCCGGGATTAAACAATTATATCGTTTGATCACCGGTGGCGGCGTCAAGCTGAAAACGCTGACGACCTTCACTCGCCAATTGGCCACGCTGATCGGCGCCGGCTTGCCCCTCTTGCGCAGTCTGCAGATTCTCAACGAACAGGTCGAGTCCAGCAACATGAAGAAGGCGATCAGCACGGTCGCGGAAGAGGTGGAAAGCGGCGCGACGTTCTCCGAAGCGCTGAGTCACCAACCGCAGGTGTTCAAAAAGTTGTACGTCAACATGGTCAAGGCCGGTGAGATCGGCGGCGCCTTGGAAGAGATTCTCGATCGCTTGGCGATTTATTACGAAAAATCGGCCGCCTTGCGCGGAAAAGTAATGTCCGCCATGTATTACCCGGTCGCCGTCGTCGTCATTGCGACGGGTCTGGTATCCGTGATTCTCATCTTTATCGTTCCCCGCTTCCAGGAATTGTACGAGGGAGCCGGGGCGAAGTTGCCCGGCGTGACGCAGATTCTGGTCAACGCCAGTAACCTCATCAGGTACAGAGCGCCGTATGTCATCGGCGGGCTTATTCTGTTTGCCCTGATTCTCTGGCAGATCAACAAGACCAGCGTGGGCAAGCTGGTTCTGGATTCAGTCAAGTTGAAGCTGCCGGTTTTTGGAAAGTTGGTTCAGAAGGCGGCGGTGGCGCGATTTGCCCGAACGTTTGCCACGTTGCTCGACGCCGGCGTTCCGATTCTTCAGGCGCTGGTCATTGTCAAGGATACCTCGGGAAACGAAGTCGTGGCCCGCGCCATGATCGATATTCACGCCAGTATCCGCGAAGGGGAATCCATTCACGAACCAATGAAGAAATGCCCGGTGTTCCCCCCGCTGGTTATCCACATGATCGCCGTCGGCGAGGAAACCGGAGCGATCGACCAGATGTTAACGAAGGTGGCTGAAGCATATGAGATGGAAGTGGACAACGCCGTTGACGGGTTGACCGCTTTGATTGAACCGCTGCTGATCGTGTTTCTGGGAATCATCATCGGTTTTATCACGATTGCGCTCTACATGCCTTTGTTCAAGATCGGCGACGTGATTAAATAGCGTAACAACGGCGCGCGAAGATTGGGAACAAACCCGGGGCAGTGCAAAGCCGCTCCGGGTTTTCGTTTGCCTTTGGCGGGAGAATGAAGTAGCCTTCCTCGCCGCCTGAACCAGGCCGCCAAGCGCGAGCGGAGAGGAAAACGCGGGATGAAAATCAAACAGACAAGAATCCAACCGAAGCCGATGTCCGGTTCCTTGAGCACGGCACAGCTGGTGGAGGGATACTTCACCGCCTACAACGGAGCCCGACTGCGGGAAGCGTGCCGGCTGCTCGCCAGCTCGATCCTGAAACCGGGCGTAACGGTCGGCTGGAGCCTTTCCGGGGCGTTAACCCCGGCGGGATTCGGGCCGGGGTGTCTGATTCCGCTGATGGAAGCGGGATTTATCGATTGGATCGTCAGCACCGGCGCCAACCTTTACCACGATCTTCACTACGCGCTCGGCATGGAGCTGTTTTCAGGCACTCCTTTCGTCGACGACCGGCAGCTGCGCCGGGAAAATATCATTCGAATCTATGACATCGTGTTCGATCAAAAAGTACTGCTGGACTGCGATCAGTACTTGTACGAAATCCTCGCCCAGGAGGAGTTTCAAAAACGGATGGGAACGGCCGAGCTGCACTGGCGGATCGGGAAGTACGTGGCCGAGACCGAGCGGCAGCTGGGACTTCAGCGACAAAGCGTATTGGCCGCTGCTCATCGGCTGGATATCCCGGTGTATACTTCCTCGCCGGGCGACAGTACGATTGGAATGAACGCCGCGGCGGCGGCCTTGGCCGGAGGCGCTCTGGAGTTTGACGTTCACCGCGACGTGAACGAAACCGCGGCAATCGTTCACGGCGCCAAGGCGGAGGGCGGGGAAAGCGCCGTGATCATTCTCGGCGGCGGCAGCCCCAAAAACTTCGTCCTACAGACCGAGCCGCAACTGCAGGAAGTGCTCGGCATCGAGGACAACGGCCACGAATACTTTATTCAGTTTACGGACGCCCGCCCGGACACCGGCGGACTGTCCGGAGCGACGCCGAGCGAGGCGCTGACCTGGGGCAAAGTTACGCCGGAGGGACTGGCGAAGTCGATTGTCGCTTATCTCGACGTTAGCGTGGCTTTGCCGATTGTCAGCGCCTACGTACTCGAACGCTGCGAAAAGCGCCCCCTCAAGCGGTTGTACCAAAAGCGGGACGCGCTGAATAAAACATTGAAGAAGGAGTATCGGGCCGCTCAAAAAGCCACCCCGCGAACGAAAAGCCCCTTCTTTAAGCCCGGAGCAAGCGCCGAAAAAAGGTAAAAAACAAAAATAAAACCCCTCCAGCTCCCCCCGCCTTGGCGCGTCTGCGACCTTCGTGAGGGGGAGAGAAACTTACTCGCAAGGCTTGTGGATGCGTCTGCAGATGTGGAGCAAAATCCTCTCCTCCCCTTTATAAGGGGAGGCGGGGTGGGGTATGTTTTACTCCAGCGGCACTGCTTGGGCCTTTAAAAGCAACCCCCTCTCGCTCCCCCCCGCCTTGGCGCGTCTGCGACCTTAGTAAGGGGGAGAAAGAATAAACAATACCGCCACGCTGTACTCTTCATTTGGACATGCCAGTCAGGAACGCGCTCTACCCCTTCAGTCCCGTTAGCGTGATGCCCTCGATAAAGTAGCGCTGGGCGAAAAAGAACACGATCACGGCTGGCACCGTCATCATCGTCGCGGCGGCCATCAACTGCGGCCACTCGGTTTCGTGCAGGGTCTGAAAGGCGAGCATCGACAGGGACAGGGTCATCTGGCCGGCGTCGTGGAGGTAAATCAGCGGCCCGGCGAAATCGTTCCAGGCCCATAAAAACTCGAACACCATAATGGCCAGAATCGCCGGCTTGACGAGCGGCAGCATCACCCTCCAGAAAATGCCCAGCGGGCTGCACCCGTCGATCTTCGCCGCTTCCTCCAGATCGCGGGGAACGCCCAGGAAAAACTGCCGCAATAGAAAAATGCAGAAGGGAACACCGAAAAACCTCGGCACCCACAGCGGCTTGAACGAATTCACCCAGCCCAACTTGGAAAACATCAAAAACGTTGGAATCATGGTCACCTGCGGCGGAAGCATCATCGTGCTCAACATCAAAACGAAGACAATGTCCCGCCCCGGCCACTTGAACCGGGCGAAGCCATACGCCACGAGCGAACAGGACAGGACACAACCGAAAATGGACAGGCCCGTGACGTAGAACGTGTTCCAGTAATACCGCAAAAAGGGAATCCACTGAAAAACCTCGACGTAGTTCCAAACGCGAAACGGCTTGGGAATCAACATCGCTCGGATCGTTGAAATGTCCTGAATCTGCTCCTGGGTCTTAAACGACGTGCAGACCATCCCGTAAAACGGCATGAGAATCACCAGCGACGTCGCCGCCAGCAGCACATAGATCAGAATGGTTTCAAGCGTCGAGCGTTTCATACTTTTTCTTCGCTCTCATAATGCACCCAGCGCGGCGCCATCTTCAGCTGCACCAGCGTCAGCGTCAGGATAATGAAAAACAGCACCCAGGCCAGGGCGCACGCATAGCCCATCTTGAGATAGGCGAACGCGTTGCGAAACAGGTAAATCACCAGGAACAACAGCGAATCGCCCGGCCCCATGTTCGGAGGCCGCATCAGCACGTAGGCTTGCGTGAAAATCTGGAAGTTGCCGATAATGCCCATGATGAGATTGAAGAAGATGTAGGGCGAAAGCATCGGCAGCGTCACGTTCAGAAATCGCTGCCAGGGGCCCGCGCCGTCGATCGCGGCCGCTTCGTACAACTGGCCCGGAATACTCTTCAGTCCCGCCAGCCAGATAATCATCGTCCCCCCGGACGTCCAGAACAGCATCAGCAATACTCCCGGCTTGGCCCAAAAGGGATCGCCGAACCAATAGGGGGATTGAAGTCCGAAGGGAATCAGGATGCGGTTCAAAACAGCGCTCAGCAGACCGGAATCCGGGTTGAGCAGCTGCAGCCAAAGAAAACCGACGACCACGAACGGCACCACCATCGGAAGATAGAAGATCGTTCGAAACAATCCCACGCCACACCGCTGCCGGTTGACCAGGAGCGCCATCGACAGGCCGACGAGCATGCCGCCCGGCACGCCGAAAACCACCATGAACGTTGTGTTCCCGAGACTCTTCCAGAACAGCACGTCGTTCGCCGCAAGCGCTCCACTGTCGTTGCGATGAAATCCAAACAGGTCGGTCAGATTTTGCAGGCCGATGAATTCCGCCGGCCGCAGCACTTCATACCGGCAGAACACCAGAACCAGCGAGAAAATCATCGGGCCGAGCAGGAAAACCAGAAAGCCCAACATCCAGGGAGCGCAAAGCGCCATGCCCAAGTACCCTTCCCGCGCTTCAAGGCGGGAGACCCGGGAGCGCCAGCGCCGCAGTCGAACGGCGATGAAGGCGACGAGACCGGCCAGCGCCACGACGATCGCGATCCAAACCGCGTTCCAGGGAAGTAGCGGCACGTCCGGCTTTTTGTAAATCTGGTCCAGTTCTTTCTGCACCCGGATCTCGGCTTCCCGCAACGCGCGCACGGGCGAGAAGGTGTGCCGAATGCCCTGATCCAGGGCGCGGGCGTGTTCATCCCAGAGGACTCGCCCGACAGGAGTCACGGGGCGGTACTTCGAGACTTCGAGCATGTCAACAAACGCACGCACCGCCGCCTGAAAGTTCGGCAGGTCGGGCACGTACCGCTCGAGCATCATCTTGTTGATCTTGCGGTTTGCCGACAGCCTCGGAATGAAGTAACCGAAGCCCTCCTCTTCGTTGAAACGAATTTGCGCCTCGGCGGCGCAGGTCCAGCCGTCCACCGAATTCAGCCACTGGGCCAATTGCCAAGCCTCTTCGGGATGCTTCGCATCGGTGGGAATGACCCAG
>Ga0272442_10007856_pt1 | contig 13694 bp, 13 predicted proteins | sample SSMForm2O_FD_200262 | JGI IMG/M metagenome (GOLD analysis project Ga0272442, IMG submission 200262) | Marine sediment archaeal communities from Little Sippewissett salt marsh, Falmouth, MA, United States - SSM-Form-2O | ecosystem: Environmental > Aquatic > Marine > Wetlands > Sediment ...
TTCCGGTACGGGAAAAAGCGTCTTCTCCGCAGCATGCACGGAGACGACGCCGATCAGCATGACAAAGACAAACAGATTTCGTTTCAGCATGTTTTTCCCCTGGCGCTTGTCAAAAAAAACCTGCAGACCGTGCCCGGTCCGCTTTTACTCTTTTTCCGTTTATTCCTTCAGTGCACGCATCATCAGACGGCGCACCTTGTCCGGTCCGAAAATTTCCACAATACCCGGCAGCTCGGGTCCGTGCGTCCGGCCCGTCAATGCCACCCGGACCGGCATCCAGAGATCCTTGCCCCGGATTCCGGTTTCTTTCTGTACAGCCTTCATGACTTGCGAAAAAACGCTGCCATCCCATGAATCTGTATTGCCCAGTTCGCTGACAAAGGCGCGGTATACTTTTCGGGCATCCTCCGAATTCATCAAAGCCGCGGTTTCGTTGTCTTCGGGCCCTGGCGGATCTTCAAAGAAAAAAGATGCTTTTTCCCTGATGTCAGACAACCGTTCCAGTTTTTCATGGAGCACCTCCATGACAGGCGCAATATCCGCTTCCGATGCCACCGGAAATCCCGCTTCTTTAAAGAACGGGAGAGCGTGCCGTGTCAGGGATTCGGTTGTCATACTGCGGATATACACACCGTTCATCCAGTCCAGCTTTTCAACATCAAAAACAGAAGGTGATCTGGATACACGGCTGAAATCAAAGGCGTCCACGATCTGCCCGCGGGAAAGGATTTCCTCGCCGTTTTCCGGAGACCAGGACAAAAGCGATAAAAAATTGAACAACGCGTCAGGCAGGTATCCCCGCTCCCTGTACTGGTCCACGGAGGTGGCTCCGTGCCGCTTGGAAAGACGGACACGGTCCCTGCCGAGAATCATGGGAATATGGGCAAACCGGGGAACGTGCCATCCCAGCGCCTCGTACAGCAGCACCTGCCTGGGCGTGTTTGAAACATGATCATCACCGCGAATCACATGGGAAATCTCCATAAGATGATCATCCACAACACAGGCATAATTATACATGGGCATGCCGTCCGGCCGGACCACAATAAAATCTCCCATATTCACGGTCTCAAATGCAATATCCCCCTTGACCAGATCCGTAAAACGGACGTCCCCGGTTTCAATTTTGAACCGGTAGGAAGGCACGCGTCCCTCCGCTTCCATGGCCCGGCGCCGGGCCGCATCGTAATTCCTGCATTTTCCGCTGTAATGGGGAGGGAGGCCCCTGGCAAGCATGTCTTTCCGGCCGGCCTCCAGTTCTTCGGCACTGCAATAACAGGGATATACTTTTCCCCTGTCCATCAGCAAAGTCAGCGTTTCACGATACAGCCCTTCACGTTCGGATTGTCTGTAAGGTCCGTATTTCCCCTCCTTGTCCGGCCCTTCGTCCCACTCCAGGCCCAGCCAACGGAGATCTTCCAGGATGGATTTTTCGGAAGCCGCTGTGGATCTTTCCCGGTCCGTATCCTCTATTCTCAGAACAAACGTGCCGCCGCTGTGGCGTGCGAAAACCCAGTTCATAATGGCTGTCCGGGCATTACCGATATGGAGATGCCCCGTCGGGCTGGGCGCGAACCGTGTTCTGATGTTCAGATCTGCCATGCATTACCTCTTCTTCAACCGCCTCCGGTGTCTGATCAAAGCCCTGGCTGTCATGCCGATAATCACCAGGGAAAGGGCGCAAAAAACAACCCGCTGATACCGGGCAAGAATATATTCAATTCGCGGGCCCAAAATGGCACCCGCCGCGACAAGAACCGCATTCCAGACCAGCACACTGAGGAACGCCAGTCCGGCCACTTTCCGGCCGTCCATACCCGCCATGCCGGCCGCCAGCGAGACAACACCGCGAAATCCGGAAAGAAACCGGTTGACCGCGATCACACCATAGCCGTATTTTTCAAACCAGGCATGGACACGGTCCATATGTTCCTTGCGGAAAATCCGGCCCGGCTGTCCGGCCGTCATCCGGGCACCCAGACGGCGCCCGAGGCAGAAAAGAACCAGAAAACCGGAGATACTGCCTGCCACGGTCACACCATAAACAGGGATGAAAGCGAGCTGTCCGCGTCCCGCCAGGCATGCGCCGAAAAGCAAAACCGTATCCCCCGGGAAGGGCGGGAACAGGTTTTCCAGCAGGCAGGCAGCGAACAACAGGACGTAGGCCCATGCGTCCGGTACCGACTCGACCAGCCCGATCATCATCCGTTGCCGGGTTTCGTGCCGGTCAGGAATGCAACTGCATAAACGGCGATGGCCTCGCCTCTGCCGACGGCATCCATTCCTTCATTGGTTGTGGCCTTCACCGAAACGGCGGTTTCCGAAACCGACAGGGCCGCGGCGATATTCCCGGTCATCTGTTTTTTATACGCCGAGAGTTTCGGCCGCTCAGCCAGAATTGTCGCGTCCACATTGACAATGTCATATCCGGCTGTCCGGACGATCCGGGCGGTTTCCCCGAGAAGCAGCAGACTGGAACTATTCCTGTAGGCCGGATCCGTATCCGGAAAATGCTCTCCGATATCACCGAGGGCGCCCCCTCCCAGCAGCGCGTCCGCAATGGCATGACAGAGTACATCCGCATCGGAATGGCCATCCAGCCCCAGATCGAAAGGAATGGTGACTCCACCCAGAATCAGCGCCCGGTCTTTTACAAGCGGGTGAAGGTCATAACCGATTCCGACTCTCACGCCTCCCTCCGGTTTAAAATGGCCTCGGCCAGAATCAGGTCCTCCGGAGAGGTGATTTTGATATTCAGGCTGTCACCATGCACCAGACGCACGCGATGCCCCGCCCGTTCCACAAGGGCCGCATCATCCGAAAAAGTGATGTTTTCCCTGATGGCCGCCTCATAGGCATCCGCAAGTACTTTTCTGTTGAATCCCTGGGGCGTCTGTATTTCCCATAGCGTGTCCCGGTTCAGCGTTTCCTCCACCCAGCCGCTGAATCCCCGCTTGATGGTATTGCTGACCGGTATGCCCAGCACTGCGGCGCCGTGCCTGGCCGCTTCTTCGATGACTTCCGTGATATGATTCGGTGTCACGAAGGGGCGGACACCATCCTGAATCAGAATGATCCCGGTTTCCTGCGGCAAATGGGCCAATCCGTTGAAAACCGAATCCTGACGCCGCTCTCCTCCCGGCACCACTGCATAAACCGGTTCCCGGATAAACATCTTCACAAGCTGTTCCGCCTTCTTCAGGTACGCCGGCGGGACGACAAGAACAACAGCGTCCACATGGGGATGGTCCAGAAAAATTTCCAGTGTGTAAATAAAAATAGGCTTGTTCCGGAGATGGATAAACTGTTTCGGAACAGGCCGATTCATCCGCCGGCCCATGCCGGCTGCCATAATAATGGCCGTAACGAAATCCCTGGCCACACCCCCCCCGTCTAGATAATCAACATGGCATCGCCATAGGAAAAAAAGCGATATTTCTCACGAATGGCCCGACGATAGGCCTTGAGTACAAATTCCCGTCCCCCGAATGCACATACAAGCATCAACAGGGTGGATGCCGGCATATGAAAATTGGTAAACAGGGCATTCACCACCTTGAAATCATACGGCGGATAGATAAATTTATCCGTCCATCCTTTATCAGCCTTCACCAGACCATCCGTGGTTACCACGGTTTCAAGAACCCGGACCACTGTGGTACCCACTGCCACAACCCGGCCGCCCTGCTGTATGGATTTGTTGATTTTCTGGGCTGCATCCGCTGTGATTTCATAGTATTCCGAATCCATTTTGTGCCGGGTCAGATCTTCCACAACAATGGGCCGGAATGTGCCCAGACCCACATGGAGAAGGACCGGAACGATCTGTATTCCCTTGTCTTCGATCTTTTTCGCCGTCTTCTTGTCAAAATGCAGCGCGGCTGTCGGAGCGGCCACAGCGCCGCGTGTTTTGGCAAATATGGACTGATAGCGGTCTTTGTCCACATTTTCCGGTTCCCGCTTGATATACGGCGGCAGCGGAACCTTGCCGATTTTATCGATGATATCGTTAAAATCACCTTTATACGAAAACCGCACCACACGCCCGCCGGAAACCGTATTATCCACAACTTCTCCGACCAGCTGTTTGCCGATATTGATCTTGTTTCCCACCCGGACCTTTCTCGCCGGCCGAACCAGCACTTCCCACAAATCCTTTTCCAGCTCCCGCAGTAAAAAAATCTCCACTTCGGCATTGGTTTTGTCTTTAATACCCATGAGCCGGGCACAAAACACCCGTGTCTCGTTAACGACCAGGCAGTCTCCCTTCCGGAGATAATCAATCAGATTCTTGAAATGTTTGTCTTCAACGGCTTCGCTTTCCCTGTCGAGCACCATCATTCTCGAGTCGCCCCGCTTTCTGGAGGGATACTGCGCGATCATTTTTTCCGGAAGGGTATACTTGAAGTCGGAAAGTTTCATCAGACTCTCCCATTCATAGTCAAAATAATTGGCATTTCTTTTTTCATATATGGCATTCATAGATACGTAACAGTCATTTCCAGTGAATATGTTGTGTGATCGGGTTCTAGAACAGTTTTTCCTGCAGCGATCCCCCCGGCGATATGCCCAGCATGTCATAGGCATTGGCAGTGGCTTCCCGCCCCCGGGGAGTCCTTTTCAGAAAACCCTCTTTGATTAAAAACGGTTCATAGATTTCTTCAATGGTGCCGCCTTCTTCTCCGACAGCCACGGCCAGCGTGTTGATGCCGACCGGCCCGCCGTTAAATTTGTCGATGATCACTTCCAGAATCCGCTTGTCCATCTCGTCAAGGCCGTGCTGATCCACATCCAGCCGCTCCAGAGACCGGATGGCCGTATCCATTGTGATGCACCCGTTTCCCTCGACCTCGGCAAAATCCCGGACGCGCCTGAGCAGGCGGTTGGCCACCCTGGGGGTGCCCCGGGAACGGGCGGCAATTTCCCGGATACCGTCTTCATCCGCTTCGAGATTCAGGAGCTTTGCCGAACGGAAAAGAATACGGGCCAGTTCATCCGGCAGATAATAATCCAGCCTGCATACAACACCAAACCGGGCCCGCATGGGCGCAGTCAAGAGACCGGCGCGGGTGGTTGCCCCCACCAGGGTAAAGGGCGGCAGATTCAGACAAATACTCCGGGCATGCGGCCCGCGGTCAATGACGATATCCAGCCTGAAATCTTCCATCCCCGGATACAGGTATTCTTCAACCACAGGCGAAAGCCGGTGTATCTCGTCAATAAAGAGCACATCCCGCGCTTCGAGATTGGTCAATATGCCTGCCAGATCACCGGGCCGTTCCAGCGCAGGTCCCGTTGTGGATTTGATAGCCGAATTCAATTCAATGGCCATAATATTGGCCAGCGTGGTTTTACCGAGGCCCGGCGGACCGTAAAACAGAACATGGTCCAGGGCTTCTCCCCGCGCCCTGGCCGCCTGAATGAACACGCGCAAATTTGCCACGATCTTTTCCTGGCCGACAAATTCGTCCAGTTTTTTGGGACGAAGGGTCAGATCCAGGACCTGTTCACCCTCCATCAGATCCGGCATTGTAATGCGTTCATTCTGCATCTGTATTAACCCTTTGAAATCCGCCGGAGGGCCTCCTTGACAAGTGATTCAAGCCCCGGAGACGGATTTTTCAGCAGTTGCTGGCGGATAATGTTCTCCGCATTGGACCGTTTATAGCCCAGCGTCATCAGTGCAAGAACCGCCTCCTCGCCCACACCGGACATCACGGACGCCGGAGCCGCATCCCTGCCCGTCTGAAACGCTTCCCCCACCTTTTCACGGAGCTCAACCACAATACGCTCCGCTGTCTTTTTACCGATACCCGGTGCCGACGTGAGGGTCTGCATATCATGTTCACGAATGGCCCGTTTCATCTCCGCGACCGATACGCCGGAAAGAATCCCCTGCGCAGTTCTCGGACCAATGCCGCTGACTGAAATCAGCATCAGAAACATTTCCCGTTCCGGTTCGGTGGCGAACCCGAAGAGATCCATGGCATCATCCCTGACATGCAGCCAGGAATGCAGCCGTACATCCTGTCCCACCTCACCGATTTTATCGTAACTGGAAAGGGGCATCCACAACCGGAAGCCGATACCGCCCGCCTCAACAACGGCATAGGTGGGCGTCTTTTCTACCAGCTTCCCTTTGACATAGGCAATCATCCGCATCCCCCGCTTCGTGTCACCACCGCCGCGCCGGAACGAAGACCGTGACACAGGGCCACAGCCAGGGCATCCGCCGCGTCTTCAGCCAGGGAATTCGAATCCAGATGGAAGGTCTGTCTGATCATCCACTGCATCTGGTGCTTTGATGCGTTGCCCTTGCCGATAACGGCCTGTTTGATTTCACGCGGCGCGTATTCCGCAACAGGCACACCTTCCAGCGCCGCCGCAAGCAGAATCACCCCGCGTGCATGCCCCAGTTTGAGTGTGGTTTTTGCATTCTGGCTGACAAAAACCTCTTCCACGGCAACCATGTCCGGCTGCGCTTTCTGTATCAAAGAACGTATGGATTCATGTATCTGCTTCAGTCTGCCCGGGAAAGGCAGAGCCGCATCTATGTCAAAACAACCGAAATCCAGCGCCTCCCCGTCTCTTTTCCGCATGCGGATCAGGCCGTAACCGACATGGCGTGTGCCGGGATCAATCCCGAGAACCAGGGATCCCACCTCAAACATTGACCTCATTTTCATCAATATCAAAATTGGAATAGACATTCTGCACGTCATCCATGTCCTCGAGAACGTCCATCAATTTCAGCACCTGCTCCGCCTGCTTCCCTTCGACTTTCACGGTATTTTCGGGAATCATGGTGATTTCCGCAGAAGTAACAGGGATGTTTTTTTCAGTGAGGGCCTCTTTCACATCGTTGAATGCCTCCGTTGATGTAATCACCTCCCACACGTCTTCTTCATCTGTGATATCTTCGGCCCCGGCCTCCAGGGCCACATCCATAAGTTGTTCCTCACTGCATTGATCCTTGAGCACGGCCAGAAGGCCCTTTTTTTTGAACATCCAGGCCACACATCCCGCTTCGCCCATATTTCCGCCGTGCTTGGAGAGCAGATGCCGGACATCAGATGTGGTCCGGTTGGTATTGTCTGTCAGGGTATCAATGATAATGGCCACTCCGCCGGGACCGTATCCTTCATAGGCCTTTTCTTCATAGACCACGCCGGGCAGCTCGCCGGTCCCCTTTTTAACAGCTTTTTCTATATTGGACTGCGGCATGTTGGCCGATTTTGCAGCCAGTATGGCGGATCGCAGCCTTGGATTGGCATTTTCATCACCGCCTCCCTGCCGTGCCGCGGTCGTTATTTCCCGGATGAGTTTGGTAAACACCTTCCCCCGGGCGGCGTCCACTTTTTCTTTTTTCCGTTTGATGGTACTCCATTTGGAGTGTCCGGACATACAACCCTCCTAAATGCCTAACCGACTATAAATTTAATCAATTTTATCAGCTTTTCCAAGATGAAAATCCGGAACAAAAATGCCAAGAAAAAACGGCACTCCGCTTTTCCGGACCACCGCTTGAAAAATCCTCTGATTTCTGTCAGACAGAGTAATGAATGAACCTGATTGGTTATCAATGCGTCACAAACCGCGAAACCGTTCCATCAACCGTTTTCGGTCCCCGCGGCTTTACGATTCAGTATATATGCTCCGATGCCCTTTTCTGGACAATCTGGGTCGGCACCACCCACGGCGTATCACTTTCCGGCCAGTTGCGCAGCAACTGCGCCAGCATCTCGTCCGCATCCCGGCGGTTCTCAAAATCACCTACCTGAATTTTCCAGAAAGGCGCCTCGAATATCAGGTAAACATTTTCTTCAAACCGCATAATCGCTTTTTTCTTCAGCTCGCGGGCGCTCATTTCATCCTTTCCGGCGTAGAGCTGTATCCGGTATCCGGGGACCATCCGCGTTTCAGTATCGCTCGTGTCCGGGGCCTCTCCGGCCGGCAGCTGCAGGGCTTCCGCCGCCGTTTCCGCTTCTTCTGTCACAGGCGGCAGTATCTCAGGCTCTGTTTCATTGAGCGTTTCCGGATCGAAATCCTCTGCATATTCCGGCATACCGCCCGGCCGTTCTTCCCTGTCTTCTTCCCCGGGCCAGCCGAACTGTGAAGCGGCACAGGACATCAGAAAAAGAACCGCAACAAGAACCCACAGCAGTTTTACTGTTTTCATTGGTGTCACCCTCTGAATTGATCGTTTTGAGTGCAATGCAATATACAAAAATGGGATTGGGGGTTCAAGGAATTTCTGATGATTGCCGGAATGCCGTCCAAAAACCGATTGACAAAATGAATATTTTGTGTATATTCCATGTAAACAGCCCAAAAATAATCAGAATCAAAAAAGAGGAGGTGAAATGTATACCGCCGTTCCGGTTTCTTATCCGGGACGGGAGAGCGGAGTTTTTCCGCAAACTTCGAACCCCAATCAGGGAGGGTATTCCAATGCGTAAAATGTTACCCGTTATCAGTTTAACTCTTGTCTTGATCTTCTCCGTCTCAACAGCATTTGCAAGCAATGGTACCCAGATCGGTACAGTCGGCACCCGTCCCACAGCCATGGGCAGCAGTTTCCGCGGTCTGGCCGATGACTGGAGCGCCCTGTTCTGGAATCCGGCCGGATTGACCCAGCTCGATTCGAAATGGACCATTGGTACATCAGTCGGACTGATTATGCCCAGCGGCAGCTATACACCACTGCCCTATCCGGCACAAATGGCCCCCTTTTCCGGCATGTATACAGATCAGCGCGATCTCGTTGACCGTAAATTCATTGTACCGGCCATGGGTGTTTTTTACAAGGCCACTGAAAAACTGACCGCCGGACTGGGCGTGTACGCGCCTTTCGGACTCGGCACCGAATGGGACCTGATGATGATTCCCGAATCCTACGGCAGCTTGTCAGACTTTAAGGAAAACGAGCATTACAGCGATCATCAGGTGCTCTGCATTCAGCCCACGCTGGCCTACGAAATCTCCGACAAGCTGTCCGTCGGCCTGGGCGCCAGCTATATCATGGGCAGCATGACCCTGGACATGGCCAGAACAATGTTCAATCCTGTTCTGGCAGACAATGGCTGGGCTGCGCTTCAGCAGGGCGCGGCCGCGATCCAGATGCTGAATCCGCAGTTTCCGGACCTGCCCGGCCTGACCGCGGATCAGAATCGCATTCCTGTTGGCGTGAACATGGAAGGTGACGGCAGCACATTCGGCGTCAATGCGGGCCTGCTTTTCAAGGTCTCTGAAAAACTGCAGATCGGCCTGTCGGCCCAGTACTACGCGGACCTGACCCTGAAAGGGACATTCAAGCAGACTGCCTACTTCCCCGGTGATCCGGTGAAATACGGTGTTCTTGAAGCGCTGGCCGGCGCGCTGGCATCCGTACCCGGCCAGGAAGAAACCATTGCCGGTATTCAACAGGCCATGTGGCTCTTTACCGGTCAGAACATGGTCATGCAAGGGGATGTGGAAGCCAAAATGCCGCTGCCCATGACCTTCGGCGCGGGCATCGCGTACATGCCCACCGAAAAGCTGACCCTGACCCTGGACGCGGGCATGACCCAATGGAACAGCTGGGACGTGATCACGATCAAACCCACGGATGAGGGCAGCGAGGTCGAGGAAGACGAGTTGCGGGAAGACTGGGAAAGCACGCTTCAATTCGGACTCGGCATCGAGTACAAGGCCATGAAGCAGCTCAGCGTTCTGGGCGGTTTCTACACGGTGCCTTCGCCGGCGCCGGACAAGACCCTGACACCGACCATTCTGGATCCGTCCCGCCGCTATGTGATCACCGGCGGCCTGCAGTACGGTGTCGGCAGCCTGCTGTTCAGCGGTACCTTTGAATATCTTATTTTCGACGACAAAACAGTGGAATCCTATATTTTCGACGACATGGGCATCGCTGAAAATTACGCCGGCGATTACAGCTTCAGCGCCCTGGTATTCACGGGCGGCGTGTCCATCGCGCTGTAATTCACCTGATAACCTTGTATCCATTGTATATCAAAGGCCGGAGCCCTGTACGGGGTCCGGCCTTTTTGTATACACAAACATGGTTGACCACATGGTTCTCATTTACTCAGCCTCTAAAACCCGAATAAACCCGTTCGGTTGAGCATCCCCTGCATGACGTCAGCACATTTATACCTGGTTTTCATTAATTCGACTTGATTTACTTTGCATAATAGCGTACATTATAATGTTAATAATAATTATAATAATTGGGAGATATCATGGAAACCTTTGACATAAAAAACATCACACCTCTGACTGATTTCCGAAAAAATATGAAAAAATATATCAGTGAACTTAAAAGTAATAAAAAACCGATTATTCTAACTCAGCACGGTAAAGGAACGGCTGTTATCTTGGATTCGGAAAAATATCAGGAACTCCAGGATGAAATTGATTTTATGAGAAGAGTGGCTCTTGGACTTGATGATATTAAAAACAATCGTATTCATCCTTTTTCCGAAGCAATTGATGAGATTGATAATTTGATACTGCAAGCCGGAAAAAAATGAAAGTATTTATCTCCTCAAATGCAAAATTGGATTTATCTGAAACGGTGAAATATATTGCAGATGATAATCCCGGGGCTGCCCGTGATTGGTTAAAGGACATTGAAGATTCCATAAAAAAACTTGCGTCGTTTCCGAATCCTGGACGAATCGTACCTGAGTATTCTGATGATCATATTAGAGAAATCATTAAAGGGCAACACCGAATTGTTTATCGAATTAATCTGGATGATGAGACTATTTATATTATCGCAGTTCATCATTCAAAAAGACATCTGCCATAATTTGTTTATTGGCTTCCTGTAATCGAATTGAAAATAACGAAAAGCCGGAATCCTTTGATGGTTCCGGCTTTATTGTTGAATTCAATATTACTTATAACCGGTTCGTAAACACCTGCGGCACCTCCTGTCAGGCTCGAGATGAAGCCAATGCCTTGTACGGCCGTTTATTTCACCAGCAGCATCTTTCGAATGGACCGGAAGTCCCCGGCCTGAATGCGGATGACGTAAATGCCGCTGGGCACCAGCCGGTCTGAACGATCCCTCCCGTCCCACAAAATTTCATGATATCCCGCAACAAAATCACGGTTTGCCAGCTCACGCACCTGCTCGCCCCGGCTGTTGATCACCATCAGGCGCACATGATCCGCCCGGGGCAGGGCAAAGCGGATGGTCGTCGAAGGATTGAATGGATTGGGAAAATTGGGGTATAATTGATAGGCTTCAGGTATCGACGTATTGTCGTCACCGCGGACACCGGTCGCCTCCATTTCGAAACGGAACATGCGATTGCACGGAATATCAAATCCGTCATTGTCCCTTGCGGAGACGCGCCAGAAATACACGCCGCTGGCCAGCGGCACCGCGATCCGCACATTCGTGGTCTGAATGCCGGAAATGGGGATGGTCTTCGGAGACTGGAAGGTGGAATCCGGGCCGACTGAAATCCGGTAGGTGATCTGATCATCCGGGTCCACATTCTCCGAGGCCTGCCATTCAAAATCGAGGCCGCTGCCCGTGCCGAACAGAAAGGCCCCGTCCGCAGGCGCGATCAGCCCGAAGGGACCCGGCGGGTCCGGAAGGGCCTTCGTGGATATCGTCACCGAAGCGCTGTCCGCCAGGCCAAACGGATCCGTGACCCTGACGCGCAGCTGGCCGTCCCCGGCCCAGTCCGCGGGCGGCTCCAGAAAAACCGTGTAATCGGATGAATCGATCTGCATCGTGTACGGAGAATCGATTTCGATACGAACGTCCAGAATTTCCAGGGAGTCATTCCCGTCCCGGATATGCTCCCCGATGCGGACGGTCAGCGAGCTGTCTTCCGGCATGCTCACCGGCGCCAGTCCCTGAATCTCCGGCGGGAAATTCACAAGCGTTTCCACCATCCCCGGACCGATGGAATCCACCATGATCTCGCCGTGCAGGTTGAAAAACCGGCCGTCTTCAATCTGTATCACAGTGACGCAGTTGGTGTCCATAATGGATTCAAAGGACATCCAGAGCAGCGCGCTTCGGTCCGCATGATCCGGATCGGCCGGCCTGTCAACGGCGAAAGCGGCGATATGCTGCCGGCCGTCCATGGCGTTGACAAAGGGATAGCCCCAGTCCTGCGTCATGCTGCCCGCGGAAGTGATTCCATCCAGCCGGATCATCGTCGTGTCCATGGAGAGGACGCACTGGTAGGAAAGCAGGGAATCCTCCCCGGTGACGCCCTCAAGCATCAGCGGAAGCGAAAACCGGTCCCCGCAGCAGACCAGGGTGTCGGGAATGGAAAAAACCACACCGGCCTGGCCATGCTGCATGGCAAAAAACAGGAACGGGATGATCCAGATACTGTAAAAACGGCGTTTCAGCAAGCGGCGATTCCACGGCTTTGTTATTGGACATACAGCATTTTTAACTGGTAAACAGCGTCCTGATACCGGATCCGGACAATGTAGGCGCCGGAAGGCAGGGTATTGCCAAAATCATCCCGTGCCTGCCATCTTGCGATATGCGTGCCCGGACCGAGCGTTTCATCCAGCAGAAGGCCCACCTCGCGGCCGCGTATATCATACACCGTCATCAGAACATGACCTCTTGCGGGCACATCAAACGGAATCCGCGTGCCCCCGTTGAAAGGATTGGGATAATTGGATTTCAGCGTAAAGGCACGGGGAAGGCCGGGAGCGGATTCGGTCAGGGTACAGCACGGTTCGATGATTCGCGCCCGGCTGCGCACCACATAACCATCCAGGTCTTTGGCATTCACCGCCCAGTACATGCGACTGGTAATGGAGTTGGTGTTGATGGAAATGGTGGTATCCGGCCCGATCTCAATACATACCGACCCCACCGAAAGGAATGTCGAATCCGGCCCGAGCAGAAATTCATACCGGATGGCATCACCGGGATCCACATTGATGGACCGGTGCCAGATAAAATCCACACGGGGATCGGACGCCGACACGGACGCGCTGTCCTCCGGAGCGATCAGGGCGAACGGTTCCGGCGGATCCGCCGCTTTCTGAACTGTTACGACAAACGTATCGCAGTCCGAAAGAAGCCAGGGATCTGTTGCATTCAGAATCACCTCGGCTGTCCCGAACCAGTTGGGCTCCGGGATCAGTTTGACCATTCGGGCGGCGCGGTCCTGCTGAATCTGAAATTCCGGCGTGTCCAGCAGGTTAAAATCGAGGCTGTCAAGCGGATCGTTCAAATCGCTGACATACATGGACAGAATATCATAGGGCAGGTTCAGCACCTGATCTTCATTGATGGTCAGGTCCGGTATACCGGCCACCACCGGAGGATAGACAAAAGAAGTGGTAAACCGGGCAAATACGGTTTTGGGTTCGTCCATGACCAGGGAGACGGGATTGGCCGTGCCCGACGCGTCACCGGACCAGCCGTCAAACGTGAAATTCGTGTCCCGCGGCTCGGCATGAAGCTCGGTACCGGCCCCCGAGTCAAACCAGGATGCGGCGGGAACCACCCGGACCGACCCGCCGTACGCCGGCGTTGCCGATGCCTTGAGTTCATACTGCATCTCCCACAGTGCTTCCTGACAGACCGGACCGTTCATTACAATCTGAATGTCGCAGTGCTCTCCCTGCACAGAACCGGTCCAGCCGGAGAAACGGTGCCGGATACCGCCGGCACCTGCTGTGAGACTGTCGATCCG
>Ga0272442_10007857_pt1 | contig 13691 bp, 13 predicted proteins | sample SSMForm2O_FD_200262 | JGI IMG/M metagenome (GOLD analysis project Ga0272442, IMG submission 200262) | Marine sediment archaeal communities from Little Sippewissett salt marsh, Falmouth, MA, United States - SSM-Form-2O | ecosystem: Environmental > Aquatic > Marine > Wetlands > Sediment ...
AATTTAAAATAGTTTACAATTAATCATACTAATAATTGTAATGATAGCATCGGGATTCGGACACCGATGTAGGGTTTAAATCTCTTTTTTTACCCGCAAAAAAATTAGAGTGTAAAAAATGATGGTTTTTCTCCTGTTGTAACCATATGAATGCAGGGGAAGGGATTTGAGCACCAATTTAGGCATAAGAGTAGATTTATGAATAATTAACCTATTTTAGAAATGAGGCGAAAAGTATGGAAATTACAAAAACAACTTGTTTTTTTTGCTATCTCTTTGGATGCCTACTAATTTTTGTTGGAATTTTTTTAAATTTTTATTCTGCTTTTATGATTCAGCCAGGTAGTGGTACAATTATTGACTGGAATTGGTTTTTAATTAGCATTTCTATGATAATTGCTGGTACAATTGTGTTAATAATAGCTATAAAAATGAAAAGAAGCAGATTATTGGTTTTATCCATACTGTTGGTATTATTATCAATTTTGTTTTACAATGCTTATTATGTTATCAACTTAGATGATGGGTATAAACCCGCTTCAATTTATTTAGAAATTGATTCCTTTAATGATACTGAAAATATGATAAAATGGATAGTAACATATACTTATGGTGAAATCAATAGTGATGATTTTGAGTCAAGGCTGGTAAAAATTAACAGCAGTTACAATCCTGTTGAAGCAAACATAATCTATCATGACAATGATAACAGCGATAGTATAACTGAAGGTGATATCTTTGAAGTATATGCTCCCGAAGACGAATTTTATAATTTTTATATAATTAATACAAGTACAGATACTTTATTATTCAGTAGTAGAAACGAATATTAAGTTAGTGAAATGGCAGGAATTTGAACACCAGGGATAAAATTATAGTCCACACAGGTTATTTTAAAAAATTCCAAAATAGAAAAAAAGAGATTCCTGTGATCACAAAGATTATAAAAAGAATATAAAAAATTTTGACTCTGACTAACCATTTAATTTTTTTTTCAGGTGTATCAAAAAACCTTCCAAGTATTGGGTCTTCTTCAATTTTATTCATAACATTATTCTTTTTTTGATTCCATTAATGCTTTTATTCTTTTACGTCTGAAAAAATCCTCTCTCTCTCGTTCTTCAAGTTGCATTTCTATGTATTTTATTGTTGCTTGAAGCTTTGGTATAAGATTGTTTTCTAGCACATTTACTCTTCTTTTTGTTTTTTCTATTTCAACAGCTAAAGATTTTATTCCACCTTCTAAATCTGCAAGGTCTATTAATTTTATTAAAAGTTGTTTAAAATCTTTTTGTGCATCATCCAATTTTGAACATGTCTCAATAAAGCTATAACTAGGTTCAACTTCTGGTTTTATATTATCCTGATTCATTTTAGGTATTTTTACACCCATAATATTGTCTGTTTCAAAATCAATTGTACCTATCTCAGGTGTAATGTGTGAAAGTTCATCTACCTTTTTTTCACCTAGTAACATTTGAGCTTGAATAAGCGAAGAAAACGCATCTTTAAAATCAGCATCAAGCTGAGAAACACGCTCGTTTCGCTTATGAATAATTCCAAAGAATTTTTCAACTAATGCATCTCTTTTTTCTTCCAAGAGTTTATGGCCTTTTTCAGCTAAAACTAATTTTTTTCTAGTATCTAGTAAATCCATTCTTGTAGGGCTTACGCCCTCCATTATTTGCTCAGCCATTTTTTCATTTACTCTTTTTTGGTTTTTTCAGGATGATACTTATTTATGTATTTCTCATCAATTTTCTTAAGTTCTGCTTTTGGAAGAATTGATAAAAGATTCCAACCAACTGTAAGGGTTTGCTCAATATTACGATCCTCATGTATGTCTTGCTGTATGAATTGTTTTTCAAACTCATCTGCAAATTTTAAAAATTTACGATCTCGTTCTGAAAGTGCTTCTTCACCTACAATTGCTACAAGGTCTCGTAGGTCACAGCCTTCTGCATATGCAGCATAAAGCTGATTTGAAACATCTGCATGATCCTCTCGTGTTCTATCAGCACCAATTCCAAGATCCATCAATCTAGAAAGACATGGTAGTACTGCAACAGGTGGATAGATACCTTTTTTATTCAAAGCACGATTTAAAACAATTTGACCTTCAGTAATGTAACCAGTTAAATCAGGGATTGGATGGGTTATATCATCATCTGGCATTGTAAGCATTGGAATTTGTGTAATTGATCCTTTTTTACCTTTGATACGACCTGCACGCTCATATATTGTTGCTAGATCAGTATACATATAACCTGGATAACCACGTCTACCGGGTACTTCTTCTCGAGCTGCAGCTATCTCACGTAATGCTTCTGCATAGTTTGTAAGATCTGTTAGAATTACAAGCACGTGCATATCTAAATCAAATGCAAGATACTCAGCACATGTAAGTGCCATTCGTGGTAGAATAACTCGCTCAATTGTTGGGTCATCTGCAAGATTTAAAAACATAACAGTTCTCTCGAGAGCGCCTGTGTTTTCAAAATCACGAATGAACAAGTTTGCTTCTTCAGCAGTAATTCCCATCGCACAGAAGACTACAGCAAACTTTTCAGCTTTACCAAGTACCTTTGCCTGCCTAGCAATTTGAGCAGCCATCTCATTATGGGGAAGACCTGCGCCTGAAAAAATAGGAAGTTTCTGGCCTCTGACCAAGGTATTTAGTCCATCTATTGTTGAAAAACCTGTTTGTATAAACTCTTGGGGATACTGTCTAGCATATGGATTTATCGGGTTTCCATTGATTTCACGTCGCTCCTCTGGGATTATAGGTGGCGCATCATCGATAGGATTACCTGTTCCATCAAAGATACGACCTAGCATATCTTTTGATACCCCAAGTTTCATGGTTTCACCAATGAACCTTGCACTTGTTTTATCTGTATCCAGTCCTTTTGTTCCTTCAAAAACCTGAACTATTGCTTTGTCAAGAAATGCTTCTAAAACCTGCCCTGTTCTTTGTTCACCAGATGCAAGTTTTATTTTTACAACCTCATTATAAGCAACATCTTTTATTCCCTCAACAATCATCAGTGGACCTGCAACTTCAGAAACAGTCGTGTATTCGATATCTTTATTACTCATCTATTTACCTCCTTTGATAAGAGCAGTTATTTCTTTGTCAAGCTCTGCCTCAGTTTCTTTGAAACGTTTTTCAAATTGTTTGTTTGAAACAGTTTTCATCCTTGCAAGATGCTCACGACTTTTCATTTTTATAACATCATCAATGTGCACATTTTTTTCAACTGCATCAAGAATAAGTTCACTAAATTTCAGCATTAATCTAAGCATCTCGTATTGTTTTTTACCAGGGCAAAATGTATCTATTTCATGAAACGCACTTTGCTGTAAGAAATCTTCACGTATCATTCTTGCTGATTCAAGTGTTGCTCGTTCTCGAGGTGGCAATGCATCTGGTCCAACTAGTTTTACAATCTCTTGAAGCTCTGATTCTTTTTGTAAAAGCGCCATGGCTTTTGTTCGAAGTTTAAGCCAATCTTCACCGACTTCTTTATTCCACCATCTTTTTATTTCATTTAGATAAAGTGAATAAGATTTAAGCCAGTTAATTGAAGGAAAATGACGGCGATCAGCAAGATCTGCGTCAAGTGCCCAAAATACTTTGACGATACGTAGTGTGTTTTGTGCAACAGGCTCTGAAAAATCTCCACCAGGTGGACTAACAGCACCCATAACTGAGATACTTCCTTCTTTATCTTTTGTAGAAAGCAGTTTTACACGCCCTGCACGTTCATAAAACTCGGCAAGACGACTTGCAAGATACGCAGGATATCCTTCTTCACCAGGCATCTCTTCCAAACGACCTGATATTTCACGCATTGCTTCTGCAAGACGACTTGTACTATCCGCCATAAGTGCTACATCATATCCCATATCACGATAGTATTCTGCTAATGTAATACCTGTGTAGACGCTTGCATCACGAGCAGCAACTGGCATATTACTAGTATTTGCAATAAGAACAGTTCGATTCATAAGCGGTTCACCAGTTTTTGGGTCTTTAAGTTCCGGGAATTCACGTAAAACATCTGTCATTTCATTTCCACGTTCACCACAACCAACGTATATTACTACTTGTGCATCACTCCATTTTGCAAGCTGGTGGAGCATTACTGTATTGTGAAGAAACATTGGAGCAAAGCCTCCAACAAAATTATGATAAGAGGGAACGGTAATATCATAGACATCGCTATTCGTATCTATTCTTTCGATGTTGACAATTTTATCATAAAAAATATCATCAAGATTGTCTGATAGTTGTTGTATCATTTCATCATTTGAAAATGAAGAAAATGTTTGAAAGGTGTCTATACTCATATGCTCTTGATTTCCCATACCAAAATAGTTCGAAGTATTTACTCCTGCTAACTCTAATTGAGAATGAGGGCGGCCCATTTCTTCATATGCCATTTCTAGAAAATGAGGTGATGCTGGGACAATATCAATAGCAGTGTATCCTTGTTTACCATCAGATAAATATTCCTTAATTTTTTCAAATTTCTTTGTATCTTTTTTGCAACAATCATAGAATTTTGAAATTTCTTTTTTACCTCTGACAAAAATACGGTAATATGGTTGACCATGTATTATCCTTTGGCGGAGGGAATACACAATACCAAGTCGAAGAAGCAAATAAGAAATATGAATTTGCATCTGCTTACTTGCGGTGGTAAGTTCTAATTCATTTCCTTTTTTTGATACGTATCCATCACAATCAAAATAGGCACTAAGAAAATGATATGAGACAGAATTAGGTGATTTTAATATCACATTTGGAATGGTGCAATTTTGTGCTTTTTTCTCAATTGGTAACCCAAGCAAGATTAATAATTTTGTTAAAATTTTACTGTTTATCCTCGAATATTTCACTGTTTTATCTTGACCTTCAATTGGGCGAATATGAAATAGCTCAAATGCAATCTTATTGAATCTTTTTCGCAAAGCCGCATCATTATTGCAAAAATAGATGCCGCCATTCTTTTTAACGCTCCCATCACCAATAATGTATCCCAGAAATTCTGCAAATAATTCATTAACTGTCTTTGGGATATGAACTGGTATGCCGTTTGTTTGGCCTTTAATAATAGTACATGGAATGCCTTCATTAAGAACTTCTGATAAACTATGTAAAAATTGAACAGTTGGTTTATTTTTTCCTAGATAATATCCAATTAATGTACTATAACCAACATTTAATAAGTTTGCCAATGCTTTTTTTGTCTTTGTTTTCTTTGCGGCTTTATCAATCAGTCTAGGTATTTTTTCTAGGATAGATTTGTCAGCTATTCGTTCTTTTTTGAAAAAATTATTTATATCAACATATTGTGTTTTTCCATTGAATACTATTCTTCTAGGCATCACAAGAAAATCACCAACAGACAATTCCTTTGATTCTTTTTCTCTAATCTCTAGGCTAGGTGACACAGTCATTAGTTTATGAACCGGAGTTATCTTTGCTACTCGTCCAGTTCGAGTAGTTATTTTATAGATACAATTGGTTTTTCCTTTATACACAACGTTTGCATGTCCTTTTGTTAAATGTTTTTCATCATAGGAAAAAACAGGTATCTGTCCATTCAACTTTGTATATGATTCATAGTTTTGATGAAAACTATTTCCTTGTCCTTTGTATTTTTCATATACTTCTTTCATGGTTGAAATAGTACCATCTGAAAGTTGAATAGGGGTATCTGGTGTTACACATTTTCCGGTTCCAAATCCACCTGGAATAGCTGCAGTTCCGCCTTTTGCAATTGGAAAAAATGTATCTATTATACGCTGTCCAGTAATAAGTGGAACATCAGGGTCATATTTTTTAGAAACAGGACGAGGCATTCTAACAGGCCATTTTTGCATCATCGTTAATTCAACGTCGCCTTTGTCAGTTGAAACAATACATATTGTATCTTCTATAGTATAGTCTCCTGTTTTTTTAATTTTTAAAATTTTACCCTTTATATTTGGAGGAATAATTATTTTGTGGGTAATAATAGAGGTTTCTTTGACCTCACCGATAACATCACAACTTTGAATTATATCTCCACATTTTGCTGTTGGTTTGAAATGCCATTTTTTCTTTCTGTCAAGTGCTGGTACATCTACACCTCGAGCAATAAAATCACCTGTTTTTTTCATAATGTCAGGCAGTGGTCTTTGAATCCCATCATAAATATTAGTTAGAAGACCAGGACCAAGCTCGACAGATAGCGGTTCACCCGTTGAGATTACTTTTTCACCTGGTTTAAGTCCATTTGTATCTTCATAAACCTGAATAATTGCATTATCCTCATTTAGACGAATTATTTCACCTATTAGGTTTTCTTCTCCTACACGAACTACGTCATACATTTTTGCCCCGCGCATTTTATCTGCTTCTATGACAGGGCCAGAAATTCGTACTATTCTGCCTTGTTGAATTTTTTCTTTCATTTGTTTGTTTCCTCCAAACATTTTTTAAATTTTTTCTTTAATAACTTCTATTCCAACTGCTTTTTTGATTAAGTGTGACACAAAATCAATATGATCCTTTTTTCTACCTTTCTTATCAGGTATTTCAATAATTATAGGAACATTGTAAATTATTCTATAATCTTTCAAATGCTTATCCAAAGTTTGAACAATTTGTTCTGTGATAAATAAAATTCCAATGTCTTCTCTTTCTTTAATTTCATTCCAAAGAGCTAGCTCATTTCCATCAGGTATAAACAACTCTTTTACACCAGCAAGCCTTAGTCCTGCTGCTGTGTCATTGTCACAAAAACCTGCAAGCTTCAAGCCTCTCCCTCCATTACTAAAAACTTTTTAGTAAACTCTGCAGATAAGCCTTCAGCTACACCTTTTGCAATTACTTTGAGATTCTGTATTTCATATTCTTTAAATATTAAAAATCTAAGGGTTGGGCCAATTGTTGAATAGTTTTGAGTTGATATTTGTTTGATTAAATTCAAAAACAGTCTGTCAAGTTTGTTTTCAAGTATTTGAACAGTTTTTTCTTTATTATATTCCTCAATTGAATCCTTTAGTATGTTATAGTAAGAAGTTCCCTGGAGTCCATTTATTACTTGTGCAACTCCATCTAGTTCTGCTAGTTCTTCATATTTCCATGGAGCTAATTCTTTACCTTCGCCGTTGAAATATTTCATACAAGTTTTTTTATCAAAGCCAAGTTGTTTACAACGAAGTAAAAATTTGATATTGTAGATATCAAGATATGTTTTAATAAAATCGTTTTTCCCTTTTTCGCATTTATAAGGAACTCGTACTTTGATAAATCGGTTAATTATGTATCTATCAATTTCATTGTCTATTTCCATGTAATCTATTTCTTGGTTTGTAAGTTCTTTTGCAATATCTTCATGAAATCCAAAATCAAGTAAAACATCTGAAAGTTTAGCTCGTTCTGTTTCTTTTATGTTGTATAACAGTTTTTTTGTTGATGATAAAATGGCTTGCTCGATACTGTTTTCATCAACTTTGTCATTTTTAAGTTTGTTTCTAAGTTCTTTTTTTACATAATACATATCTATTTTTTCAAGATAAGCATTATAAAATTCCTGCATTTTTTTAGAACTGTCGGTTCTCATCATTTCTATTGTTTTATAAAATGAATCATCGATGGATTTCTGTATTTCATATGTAGAACTGCCTTGGATATTATAGTCTTTAAAGGAATTTAGATTTTCTTTTAAATCATTCAAGGTTTTGCTTTCAGCCACATTGCTAAGGTTTTTTTCAAGTACATATGGATTTCCCATTGCTTCAAATTTAGCATTTGGGTAGACAAATTTTACATATGTGGAAAAAGGTCTTGATAAAATTGCGATGGCTCCAGCTATTACTAATATTATTAGTATCCAGAATGGATAACCTGTTGGGTCCAATAACCATTCAATCAACTTTATCATACCTCATAATCTTTTAATTTGAGAAAAGCAGTTTTCCCACATCGTTTCTAATTTTGTCTTTATCCCTTTTGAGTATTCCATCAAATGTGTAGTCTAGAATTATTCGTCCATCCTTTGAAACAAGTTTTACGCCACCAGATGCCTCTACATAACCTGAAGATGTAAGACCATGGTTTTGTATGATTTTCTTGTCTTCATCTCTTGAAATCAAAACACTGCACTCTTTTCCAAGTTTTTTTACACCATCTTGAATATATTGGTTCACAGTGTTTTCGTATTCTTTTCCTTTGATAAACGATAGTTTCTGATGTGCTTTGACAAAGCATTCTTCAATGATTTTTTCTTTTGCGTTCATGATTTCTTTTTTTACATCTTGGTTTACCTTTGAAATTATGATTCTTTCTGCATTAATACTCTGTTTTTTGCCATCGTCTAGAATTTTTTCTGCTTCTTTTGTTGCTTCTTTTCTTGCATTTTCAATTATTTGCTTTGCTTGTTTTTCTGATTCTGATTTTATTTGCTTGATTTCTTTTTCTGCATCTTTTTTTATCTGTGAAATTATTTTTTCAGCTGACATATTCTCATTTACCTATTTTTATAGAAGGCTAAGTCCTACCATTAATAAGATACCTACTAATAGACCAAAGATAGCAATTGTTTCTGGCATAACAGTAAATATAATTCCTTTTGAAGCAACATCAGGGTTTCTACCAACTGCACTAATTGATGATGATGCAACCATACCCTGATTTATTGCAGAGGTACCTGTTAGTCCAACTGCAAGACCTATCCATATAGCACCCATTCCTTGTAGAGCTGTTACAGCAGGCTCTTGACCTCCACCTGATAATAGGCCGGCACCCATCATCAACAGTATTGCTGTAAGAAGCCCATATACTGATTGTGTCATTGGTAATACTTGCAGAATTAAACATTTTGAAAATAGTTCTGGTTTTTCAGCAGTAACTGCAACTGCTGATGACCCTGCTAACGCAAGACCAATTGCAGAACCTATCCCTGCTATACCAATTGCTAGTGCACAACCAAGTATTAACAACGGCGTATATTCACTACTTTTTACTGCTTCTTGAGCAGATGCTACGTTGGCAGATATTGCAAACATTGCCAAAAATAACATTGCTATTATTGCTGCTTTTCTCATTTTTTTCATATACTTTTTTCCTCCATTTTTTATTCTTATTTTTCATCCTTTGTTTTTGTATATTTTCTTTTTATTTTAAAAGGCGAAAACTCATGTCCGCCACCTTCATAAAATCTGTTGAAAAATTCAACATATTGAAGTCTAAGAGAATGAATTCCTGCACCAAGGGCTTGAAGACCAAGGTTAACGATATGTGCAAATATTAACAGAATTATCATTATTATAAAACCAATATACGGAATCATATTTCCAAGAAGTTGCGCAACTACGTTAAATGCAAGTGCCATACCTGCTGTTGCAAGACCTAAGGCAAGAAGTCGAGCGTAAGAAAGCCAATCACCAACATAACCGGTTATGCCAAAAAATCCAATAGGCCCTGCACTAATAAATAATTGAACCAGCCCAATTATTGCAAGTATTGCACCAACCATCATCATTGTGCCTGTGAATGGAATACCAAGAATTGAAGAACCTATCAGAATACCACCTCCAATTTGAAGTGGTATCCAACATAGTTTTGTGGTAAGCAGTTCTTTGTATTTTTTTTCTTTAAATGCTTGAATAATTCCAAGAATAACTCCTACATTTAGATGTAAAAGTCCAAATATCAAAGCAATAACAAGAATAGTTATCGGGTCTTTAATTGAATTGGCCGGTAGTTGTATGCCAAACAGATTAATGCTGTAGATTGGGAGGTCTGGATTTCCATAGAAAAACCTTGGGATAAAATCTCCAAAGAAACTATTTGTAAGAAAACCAACAATCGTTGTAACAAGACCCATCCAAAATCCCATAAAAGACCAGTTTCTAAACATATCGCTGTGCTTTCCAAGTTTGAAGTAACCAAATAACGATAAAATCAAAATAACAAGCCCATATCCTGCATCACCTAGCATCACGCCAAAAAATAAAACGAAAAATATTCCCATTATAATCGTTGGATTTATTTCATTGTATCTTGGAAGAGAAAACATAGAAACAAGGCCTTTAAAACCTTCTGCCCATCTTGGTGTTTTAATGTAAGTTGGTGGGTTATCGGGGTTTGGAGAAGGTTTTTCAAATTTATATGTAATATATTCATTAGTAGCATTTGTGATAGCTTTTTCAAAAGCTGCTTCATTTTCCTCTAAAATCCATCCTTTAATTATATATGATGAATCTGTTTTTGCAAAATTATGTGATATTTCTTTTCTAATTTTTTCTAGTTGTATTTGTTCCCGAAGTGAAAGTAAATCTGAAAGTTGATTTTTTGAATAAACTTGTAATTCTGCAATAATCTTTTTTTGTTCTGTTTCAATTTTCTGTATTTCTTGTTTAAGATTTTTACTTGCATCTTTTGGTTTTCCAACAGTATTATCAAAAGAAAACTCAGAAAGAGCTGCTTTTGATATTTTTTCAATTTCTTCTTGGTAGTTTTTATGAGCAGCAATCAAAACTGCCCATTCAGCTTTTTTCTTTGTCCCAAATTGTTTTGAGTAAAATGTTGCAGTTTCAATTTCTTTAATTTTTTCTTTAATAAAATCTAGGTCTTTAGTAATACCAACTTTTACAATGAGGTATTCAGATTCTCCAATATCTGAAAGATCAAAATCAAAACTTAATAAATAATTTATTTTTTCAAGATCTTGCTTGAGTTTTTCTTTTTGTTCATTTAAAGTTTGTAGTTTTTCTTCTTTTTCAAGTATCTTTTTTTCAGTTTTATCAAGATATCCCTCTGCATATGAAAACAATTCCTCGATGCTATCTTCCTCAACAGTTTTTACATCTGGAAGCTCTGGGTTAAGCATTGCTTTTATTCCTTTTTTATGTGGAGTGATTCTTTTCAAAATATCTATTAGTCTTGTAAGCCTAAGTTCATAAATAGCACATGTTTCTGCTTCAGGATGCATCTCTGCTTTTTCTAATTCTTCTAAAACTTGAGGCTCTTGGCGAGATATATCAATTATCTGCATCAAACCGTTTTCATGCAGGGTTTTTATAGCATCTTCTACATAGTTCCGATGCACAACAAGTGTTACTTTTTTCATCGGAGCCGGAAAAAGTATTGCTCATTCCCCCTTTTCAATCTCCTTAACAATTAAATCTACTGCAGCAGATATGTTTTTTTCTGATTCTTTTTGTATTTTAGATATTTCTTTTTTTGCGTCTTGTTTTATTTTTACAGTTGCTTTTTTTGCATTTTCCTCTGCTTTTTTAATTTGTTTCTCAGTTTTTTCCTTTGCATTTTGTATTATTTTTTGTTTTTCTTTTTCAGTTTGTTTTTTAGCATTTTCAATAACTTTTTCAGAATCTTTTTTAGCATTTTCAATTTTTTCTAATGCTTTTTTTTCAGCTTGTTTTATAGTATTTAAAGAATCCCCTGACATTTCGATACCCCGTATTGATAAATCATTTTTAATGTTTAAACCCGTATAAATTATTCTCGGGTTTGATTCACTTGCGTATTATCTTTTGGGGTTATCTTAACTATATTAAAATAATTTTTGTTTATAATTTAATGTCTTTTAATATTTTTTATTGTTTTGTAAAAATATAGGTTCTCCCTGACTGTGTCATTACCAGCGTGTTATCATTTTCCAATGTGAGTTCCTGTGGCGTTGCCTCTCCCTCTGCATATAGGAATACTATATTGTCCATTACTTTCCATGTTGACGACATACTCTCTGGTGTACCGCCATCAATAATCATAGTAATTGTGCATGTTTTATCTTCGAAAAAAATAAGCCGTATGGTTGCTGTTTGTCCTACATCATCAGTCATAGGTTCGGTTTCCCATACACCTATTAATTTATTTTCAGTTGAATTACATCCACTAAGTCCAACGCATATAAACAGAACAGCTATCAAGAGCATTATTAGATGTTTTTTCATTTTTTTGATTTTATACCTGCATAAAACATTTCACCAATATATGATAAAACAAAACATAAAATGAAATATAATATTAAATCGCCAATAAGATTGGCCCAACTAAAAATACCTATCGTAAAACCACTTTCATTAGTTAAATGAGATATTTGAAACCAACTAAAGGGAAAACCAACTTCAATATCAAACACTTTATTTGAAGTATCTGTTGAACTGAGAACAAAGATACCCACAAGCATAGTTATTATTATAATAGCTATAGATATTGCTAACGATATTGCAATAACTTTACCTGTTTCTTTTATTTTTAGAGGATATACAGTTAAGCCTACTTTTGTGCCACAGCTAGAACAAATTTTAGCTCCATCTTTTAATTGAGTTCCGCATTTACTACAATATTTTGCCATTTTTTCCGCCTTAAAAATATTATTTTAAAACAATTAATCTTTTATAAACTTCTCCTTAACAATTGTTATATGAAATAAGTCATTTATTAGGGTTTTTATAAATAATTATTATATTACTTTACATTCCCCAAAATTTATCTGTCTTTCTTTTTATTTCAAAAATCTTGTTCAGAACATCCTTTTCATCTAAATTTAATACATCCATGTCACGAAGTTTTTTGGCATCACTAGCTGGCAAATCTGTAAAAAGAATATCTCCACCCTTGACCTGCCGGCCGATAGTAATTCCTTCTATCGAGATTGCTACTTCTTGACCCTGAATTGCTTCTTCAACAGCTTTGTTTTCAGATTGTATGCCCTTAATTGTTCCAAGAACTTTTCCATCCTCTTTCATAAGTTTGATACCTGTTTTAATTCTACCTCCAAGGACTCTAACTCCAAAAACAGCAGGATGACTTATTCTAAAAACGTACTCTGGTAAAAACCTTAGCATTCCTGGATGAATAAATTCCTGCCTTCTTTCTTTTTCAATTTCTGCTTTTTTCTTTTCTAACCATTCATCATAATTTTCCATTATTGTATAGATTACATCTTCATCAAAAATGCTAATATCTGCATTTGAAATTTCCTCTTTTGCTTCTGGTAAAATCTTTACATTGAAAGCAAAGATTACTTTGTTAAACGGATCAATTGTTGCATCTGCTTCTATAATATCTCGCTTTGAAACGTTACCGATTTCTGCTTTTCTAATTTTAATTCCTTTTTCACGTGATTCTTTAATCAATGCCTCAAGTGAGCCAATAGTATCTGCTTTGATTAAAATACCTTGTTCATCAAGTTCAAAATCAATCTTGCTTTGTTTTTTAATTTCTTCAACAACTTCTTCAAGATTATCTTTTACTACACGTATCGGAGCTCCAGGAACAACATCTTCAAGATCTGGTGATGAAATCTTAATACCACATGCAGCATGGACTTCCTCTGCGATATCAAAACGTTCTCTTGGATCACGTATTTCATCCATTGGTTTTGGTTTTAAAAGTGCTTTGATACGAGTAACAACAGGTTCAGCTTTTGTGCCAATTACAATTTTATCATCGTTTTTGATTGTTCCATTATAGATAATTGCATCAATGGTTTTGCCAAGACCTACTTCTTCTTTTACCTCAAGAACAGTACCTTTACCTGGTCCACTTTCTATTTGCAATTTATCTTCAAGAAAACGCTGTGCAAGGCCAACAAGGATCATAAGCAACTCTGGTATTCCTTCACCAGTTTTAGCAGATATTGGAATAATACCTATTGTTTTTCTAA
>Ga0272442_10007858_pt1 | contig 13690 bp, 11 predicted proteins | sample SSMForm2O_FD_200262 | JGI IMG/M metagenome (GOLD analysis project Ga0272442, IMG submission 200262) | Marine sediment archaeal communities from Little Sippewissett salt marsh, Falmouth, MA, United States - SSM-Form-2O | ecosystem: Environmental > Aquatic > Marine > Wetlands > Sediment ...
GGCCCAAATCCGTTCTGAACGTTAGCCACGCGACGCCGCACGGCCGCATCGCCTCCATCCAGAGCCATCAATTGCGAAATCTGGCTCTTTCGCGTTACGCGCCACCCCTTTTCGCATGGCGTCTAGCAAGTGGTGGCTTGGTGAGACCGAAGTGAGCGGCGGCGTGTGGGGTACGCTTGCGGGCGGAGGCGCGTTGCCCGGTCTGACTGGTTTGACATCCGGCTCACATAATTGGGCGCTAGTCATGGAACTGGGGAAACTGATCGAGTATCAGGCGTGTTCGTGTGATTTGGCTAAAGAGCGACTCGCGACGGCTCATACGACTACCGTGCAGGGACCGATTGGAGATCGCGTCAGGGGCTTGTATCGTTTGGCATATGATCTGGTGGAGTATATTTGTGAATGCGAGCGAGGAAACAAGAATGGCACTACGGGGCCTTCGTACGATTCGTGTTGGTACAAGGCTGTGGCAGGCGGTAAGGACGAGGCCTACACTATGGGATTCGGGGTGGTCTGCAATCGGCAAAGGGTAGGACTGGTGGGCAATCCGGGTTTCTGGATGAAGTATTGGAAGGAACCCTAGGAGGCCGGTCGCCAGCGCCGCCATGGCTGCGGAGGGATGCCTGCTACGGAGACTCATGGAATGATTGTTGACGACGCTTCCAGAGGCAAGGGGCGGGCGCTCAGCTCTGCAAGGCAGCTGCTAGTGGCGTTAGGGGTGTGCTCTGTTCTCTACTTATGTTCGTACGTCTTGTGGTCGCGGGTTTTCAGCATCGTGACGCGGGTCACGCTGACAAACGGTACGACGGAAGTTGTGTTTTCTCCAGCCTGTCGTCAGGATGCCGTGATGAGGGTGTTCTGGCCGATGGGCAGAGCCGACCACTATTTGACGGGAGTTTGGCTCGTTGACAATCTGGGGTTCAATGATACACGACCGTACCCTGAGCTGCGGGGCCCCGATTGCCAAGTCATTGGCCATATTAGGGAAAGAGTCCAGATAGGGTGGCCGCTTGGCGAAGATCGCGAATCGACGAGGTCGGTGTGGGGCCCAGGGCTGAATTAGCCTGGGTGTGATGGTTCACTGGAAAGCGCCGATTAAAACCGGCAGAGAGTAGAGAATGAGAGAGTCTTACGGTAAAGGCGTAGCGAGCCATACCGGCCCCGAGTTATGCCTCGGGTCAACGGGGTCAAACACTGAAATTGAATTAAGCCTTTGGCGGAGTCGCCGCGCCGGGAAGCGCGTCGACCTGAATGGCGTGAGCGGGGGTCGATGCGGCCGGCAAACATAAGCCTTTGTGATTATGCGACGCGAACCTTGAGCACGGGAAACCGGAATCCAGATCTTGACTGTAGAGTGCTCAAGAACCGCATCGCATAATCAGGCTTAATGTTCACCGGCCACCGCGCACGCGCCGTAGCCAACCCCTTGGGCTTCGGCCCCAAGCTTGGGGCCAGCCCGTTGGTCGGGCCGGGAACCGGCTGCGCTTCTTCCGAATGCTCGCACGGTCCCCGGGCCTCCATGGTGTCCGCTGTTCGCGGACCTCGTTTTGTAGTGTTCCGCGTCCTCAGCGCCGCGAGGATCACCGCGCTGATCTCGCCGGCCGGTCCGGATCCGGCCGGAACCGCCGAAATCGTCCGATGCGGACCGATCACGAAAACCGATCGCGGTCAAGCCGCTGCAACCAACACATGTCACGTTTGTTACAGCTGTAGAGGGTCCTTGACAGCGCGTTAGAACCCGGTTTTTGTAGCCGTTAAGCTTGCGCGAATGGCTGCCCCTCACCCGGTCCGGCGGGTGCCGGACCGACCTCTCCCGCAGGGAGAGGTGCGGAAGAAACTCCCTCTCCCTTTGGGAGAGGGTTGGGGTGAGGGTGATTTCAAGCTTAACGGTTACAGAAATCGACCCCCTAAGCTCCATATGACGCAGATTCCCAGAGTCAAATAGCTTGTTTCAATGAGGTTATGGCGGCTTGACCGCAATGGTAGCCCGATGCGAGCTATGAGACAGGTGAGATTAATGGTCTCGATGAGTTGTTCGACAAGCACAGACTCGCCTTGGAAAGCGTGATAGAAGAGTGCAGGAAGATGTTCAAGGATGGTCCCGACTGTCCCGAGTGCTCTGGTCTATCGGATGAGAATGCGTTCAACATCAAGGTTCTCGGCTTCGTAGACACCGGTTACAGCGGGGGCCATTTGAGCAAGCTCCAGCCTCGGAAGAAGAAGAAAGGGTGGGTGATTGAGCCGGGGATAGACCGGAGGCCCGCTTCCCGTGACTCGGATAAGGGGAGACTAGTCACCGCATGGCAAAGCATGGGCAGCTTCTACGAGATCCCTGTCATATTCACCAAGTCTGGGATTACTGATGCGAAGCACGGTGACAAAGCGGTTGGTCTCTCAACGAGTCGGGGCAATGCGATAGGCGTCCTGTTGAAGTCGAGTGCCGGGAATTATACTCTTGCCCACGAACTCGGCCACATCATCGGGTACGAAGGAACGACGGACCGGGTACATGCCCCTCCTGCTCACAAAGAAGCGGAAGCCAAGGAGCACGACACAGGCAAGACGAGCCTCATGCACAGGGATGCGGGAGGAACAAAGCCTGATTGTCATTACTGTCTGAAACTTGGGAAATGGACAATGCCCAGACGAGCCATCCACAGGCCCTGATGACAACAATGATACGCTCCACAATATTCTCATTCCTCATCTGTGCCACGTTGCTCTTTTCGTACGGATGCCGCACCGACCGACTGTCTGCTGATGAAATGCATTTCACGGCTGACGACATTGCCATTGTCCAGAACCTTGTGGGATGGTTCCTCGGCAGCGCAAAACACGAGGGACGTTTTCAATACTACTTCCCGAACACCAAACCTGAACAGAGGGCAGAACTTGAGAAACCCTTTCTGCGAGACGCCGAATCCATACTTGCACGTTACGGGGGCAGGATTCCTTTGAGGGTAACCATCAACGGCTGGCGCCTGTATGGAGAATTCGATAGAACGACAGGAACTGTAGTTCTCTATCCACGCAAGAAGAGCAGCGACACCAAAATGATGCTCGTTATGATTGGTCGGGAGAAGCCCGACGAAGTTGGTGTGCTGATAGCTGTCCCCGGATGTCAGTCCACTTTCAAGTTCAATCCCAAGGAAGCAGAACCCAAACGCCTTGAATTCTGCTGGAGTTTTTGACCCCCACCCCCACCCAACGAATAGGAGCGGCAGCGGAGCGGGAGGAGAGGGTTAGCGGTTCTGGGCTATAGGTTCTTGGGGGCAGAGGGGAGTGTGACGGAGCCGGGGAAGGCTCCTTTCTTGCGCCTGTAGCCGGACAACCCGGGGCTGCGGAGTCCGACTGTCAGGAAATCGTCTTTCTGTCCGATGGCGATCTGCTGAACACCGTACCCGCCCTTGCGCGATAGAACGCGAGCCGGTCCTTTGCGGGCTGTTCGCGCAGAAGACTCTGGTGGACAAGTCGGACAAAATGCACGTCCTGCATCACCTGATCATTCGGGAATTCGGAACGTACCTGCTCCCACAGCTGATCCTTCTGCTTCTGTGTCAGTTCCTTCATGGCGCATCTCATAGTTCCGGTGGTGCGAGAATCTCAATTGGCATATAGCCCTTGAGGGCATTCACGAGATTCACTTCTCTCCTCGTACGTAGCTTCACCAAGTGCGTGAAATTCCAGCTAACCAGATTCGGGACACCGGCGGCGCTTGCCACGGCGACGTGCAGCGCATCAGATGTGTACTTCTCAGGGAACACGCCTCGTGCGACGTACTCATCGGCGAGGAGCTGCGCCTCTTCAGAGAGCGCCAGTACTTCAAGCCCCTCCACCAGTTCCGTCAGCTGCTGGCGCCGGTCCTCGTCCGGCGTATCCGCGATCTCAGCCAGGACGAGTTCAGAGATCTTGCCGGCGAAATCGGGAAGCCGAGAAGACCAGAATTCCCGCGTCGTCTGCCGCCTATCCGGCGCTCTATCGTCGGAATAGGCGCTTGGGACGGTAGTATCGACATACACTCCTTCACTTTCCATGACCCCATTGTAGGCTCCACAGAGCCTGAACTAAAGGCAAATCTGCGCACCTGAAAGTCGTGAGCCGCTGCGTTCTTCCAGGCGATCTTGCCCATACAAGACGCAAATGGTAACGTTGGCCAACTGGTCGATGCATCAGACGGTTCTTTGAAAGCTGAGTATGAATACGACCCCTTCGGCGGTATTACTAAGCAGACGGGGACAGCGGCGAGCAAGAGCGAGAAGGCTGTTCTGTCCGCCAGACCCGGCGTCAAGAGACTAGTCGAGTCCGGGGCGGCCGAAGTGAAACGAATCCAGCAATTCATCTGCGCATGCCGGAACGGTGAGCCAACCGTCAAAGGGGGAATCCGAAACAACTGGTGTCACTACAGAGAGAGGAAGCTTGGGTGAGCAGTTGACCTGACAGACAGTGTCAGTTGTCTGAGGTCGTGTGTCTGGGGCGGGGAAACCACGGAGAACACGGAGATTCGCAGCGCAGAGTGGAGGAGGCTCCCTCCTACGCTCTCCGAGCTTCGGCGGGCAGACAAGCTCAGGCATGCAACGTATCACTGATCACTTCCCACCTCGGCGGGCGCGGGTGGCAGGGGGGCCGGAATGAGCAGGGCGGTTTCACACGCAGGGCAGGCGACCTCCATGCCTATCATGGTGGTATCGGCTTCCAGCTTCCGGTTGCAGTTGGGGCATCTGAACTTGAATACCTGCGCGGGCGGCGGCTCGGCCAGCACTTCCTCCGGCGGCGGAATAACGATTATCGTCTCGCAGCCGGGGCACGGCGCCTCGTTGCCGACCCAGTCGGGCCGGCCGGCGAGCTTCTGGCCGCAGGACGGGCAGTAGAACTTGTAGCTGCTTCCGGCGGCGGCGGCCGCTTCCTCGGCCTCCCGCGCGGCGGCCTCTTCGGCTTCACGCTGTTTCCGTTCCTCTTCTTCCTTCTTCTTCGCGGCCTCTTCTTCCTTCTTCCTCGCCGCCTCTTCTTCCTTCTTCCTCGCCGCCTCTTCCTCGGCCTCTTTACGCTTGCGCTCTTCCTCCGCCTTCTTCGCGGCCTCCTCTATCTCGCGCTGCTTCCGCTCGGCTTCGGCAGCCCTGGCCTCGGCTTCGATCCTCTTGCGTTCCGCTTCCGCGGCGCGCGCCTCAGCTTCGACACGTTTCCGCTCCTCCTCGGCCCTTATCGCGGCTTCCTCAGCCTCGTGCCTTCTGCGCTCTTCTTCCGCCGCCTTCTCTTCGGCCTCGCGCCGCCTGCGTTCCTCTTCAGCGGCCTTTGCCTCTGCATCGATGCGTTTGCGCTCCTCCTCGGCAGCCTTGGCTTCGACTTCAAGGCGTTGACGCTCCTCTTCGGCCTTCTTCGCCGCTTCCTCGGCTTCGCGCCGGCGCTTCTCTTCCTCCGCCTTCTTCGCGGCTTCCTCGGCCTCGCGGCGCTTGCGCTCTTCTTCCGCGGCCTGGGCCTCGGCCTCGCGGCGTTTGCGCTCCTCCTCGGCCTTCTTCGCGGCCTCCTCGGCCTCGAGACGCTTCCTTTCCTCGGCAGCGGCTTTTTCCTCGGCCTCGCGGCGCAGGCGTTCCGCCTCGGCAAGCTTCGCTTCTACCTCACGCTGACGCTCTTCCTCGGCAGCCTTGCGTGCGGCCTCCTCCGCGGCACGCCGTTTCTCGTCCTCGGCCTTCTCGGCCTCGAGCCGTTGACGCTCCTTCTCGGCCGCTTTCGCCTCGGCTTCACGCAGCTTGCGCTCTTCTTCGGCCTTCTTCGCGGCGGCTTCCGCCTCCTCGCGCTGGTTGACCTCGGCCGCCTGCTTGACCTTTTCCTGGGCCTCTAGCCGCTGTTTCTCCGCCTCCGCTGCCTTGGCTTCCGCTTCCTTGATCCGCTTTTCCTGCTCGGCAATACGCGCGGCTTCCTCGGCCTGGCGCTTCTTGAGCTCTTCCTCGGCCTTTTTCCCCGCTTCCTCGGCCGCGCGCCGGCGTTCTTCTTCCTCGGCCTTCTGTGCAGCAGCCTCTTCCTCGCGCTTCTTCCTCTCCGCTTCGGCCTTCTTCGCGGCTTCCTCGGCGTCCCGGCGCTGCTTCTCGGCTTCCGCGGCCGCAGTCGCGCTCTCGCGCTTCTTCTTCTCCTCTTCAGCCTTCTGTGCCGCTTCCTCCACCTCGCGCTGCTTGCGTTCCTGCTCGGCCTTCTCGGCCAGCTCGGCTTCGACCCGCTTGCGCTCCTCGGCAGCCTTTACCGCTGCCTCGGCGGCTTCCTTCCGTTTCCGTTCGGCTTCAGCGGCCTTGGTTTCCGCTTCCTTGCGCTGCTGTGCCTCCTCGGCCCGCTTGGCCGCGTCTTCCGCTTCGCGTTTCTTCTTCTCTTCCTCGGCTTTCTTCGCCGCCTCGGCGGCTTCCTGCTGACGCTGCTCGTCCTCGACTTTCTTCTTCGCCGCTTCCTCGGCTTTCCTGGCGGCTTCCTCCGCGAGGCGCTTCTCTTTCTCGGCCTGTTCCCGGGCCAGCCGTTTCTCCTTTTCCGCCTTCTCGGCGGCCAGGCGTTTCTCTTTCTCCGCCTGTTCTATGGCGCGCTGCTTCTCGCGTTCCTCTTTCTCAATAGCACGCTGCTTGTCGCGCTCCTCTTTCTCCTTCGCGCGCTGCTCGCGCCGGATACGTCGGGCTTCAGCCCGTTCCGCGCGCCTGATCTCGCGCTGTTTCCGCCGCTCCTCTTTGCGCGCCGCGCGTTCCTGCCGCCTGGCTTCCTTCTCCGCCTCTTTCCTCTGACCCTCTTCCTCTTTCGCCACGGCTTCAGCTTCAGCCGCAGCTGCCGCAGCTGCCGCTTCCTCGGGCGTCGGCCCCGCCGGCTTTGCCGGTTCGGCCTCGGGCGCCGGCGCCTTGACCTCTGCCGGCGCTTCCGCCGCAGCTTCGACCTCGGCCGCCTTTGGCTTCTCGGCGGCCGCCGCTTCGGAATCTTCCCGCTTCCATTCCTGCTCCGCCTGCTTCACGGCCTCTTCGCCGCCCTCGGCGAGAAGACGCTTACGCTCGGCCTCGCGCTTCTGCTTGATGATAAGCTCGGCCGCGCGCCGCTCTTCCTTCGCAGCCTTCTCGGCCGCCTTCTTCTGGCGCTTCTCGGCCGCAGCACGCGCTTTCTCCTCGCGCCGCTTCTGTTTCTCGGCCTCCTTTGCCGCACGCTTCGCGGCTTTCTCCCTGCGCTTGGCTTCCTTGGGATCCAGCTCGCCGGACGGGGCGGGCGTGGGAGCAGGGGCGGCGGCGGGAGCAGGAGTAGGTTCTGCAGGCTTGGGCGGCTCGGGAGCCTTCTTGGCCTCCGGCGGCTTCGCCTCGGCCTCCGGTGCCTTCCTTGCCACCTGCTTCGCCGGCGCCTTCGCGACGGGCACTGCCTTCAGCACCGGCTGGGCTGTGGCCAGCGGCTCCTTCTTCTCGGACGCCTTGTCGTCCACGACACGCAGGGAAGGCTTCTTGCGGGGGGGACCGCCGACCGCGACCAGCTGACGTAGCTCCGCGTCTTTTCTCTTGTCCGCGGTAGCCTTCGCCTGCTTCTCCACGGCCAGCATCTCGTCCCAGGCGCCGCCCAGCTGTGCCCTGGCGCGCGCCGCGGCGGAAGCGCGGTCAACGCCATCATCGCCGCCGATTACTCGGCCGGACGTGGTTTTGCCTTTGTTTTTCTTGGACATTCCCTCTTACCTGTCAACGCACGGGCGGCCCGTTCGGTTCAATCGATTCCAGGCCCGGGCACAGAACGCCTTAGGTTCGCATTTAAGCATTTTCCCGCCATGTACACAAGCTATTCGGTGCCTGAGAAGGCATTACTCCAACACTCCAATACTTCATCCAGCCTGCCTATTGGCGGGTTGACAGGCGGCCCGACAGAGCCGTATAGTGCCTTTGAGGACACCCCCCTATCCCGGGCATTTCCGCCCGGGACGAGTACCGCCATGGCGGAAAAGGACAAAACCAGGGAACAGTTGCTGGACGAGATTGCCCGCCTCCGCGAACGGGTCGATTCTATGCGCGAGTCCAGTGCGCGGGCAATCGAGGCTGAAAAAGCCCTCGTTCTGAGCGAGAGACGTTTCCGCGAGCTCGCCGACGCCCTCCCCGAGACCGTCTACGAGACCGACTCCGAAGGCCGGCTGACGTTCGTCAACGGCACCGGGCTCGACTCCTTCGGCTATACGTTGAAGGAGGCGATGACCGAGCTGGCGCCTATCGACGTCTTCGTGCCCGAAGACAAGGAACGCGCCGGGGAGGCGCTCCGGCAGACGCTGCGCGGCGAGTCCCACGCTCCCAGGGAATACACGGCGCGCCGCAAGGACGGCTCCACGTTCCCGGTCGTCGTGCATGCCGCTCCGATTATGCAGAACGGCAAGTGCATGGGATCGCGCGGGATGGTGATCGATATCACGCACCAGGTACAGGCGGAAAGCGTACTGAAGGAGTCCCAGGCGAAGTTCCAGCATCTCTACGAGTATGCGCCTACCCCCTACCACACCCTCACCCCGGAAGGAACGCTCACCAACGTCAACCGCGACTGGTGCGAGACTCTCGGCTACGAGAAGGAACAAGTCCTGGGCCGCTCGATATTCGATTTCATCGTCGAGCAGGAACGAGAGGCCGCCCGGGAATCGTTCGCAAAGAAGAAGCAGAGCGGGAAGCCCTTCACCAAGGGAAACGAACGACATTACCTCACGGCCGCCGGAGAGATACGCACTTTCGTAACCAGCGACTACTTCCTGTTCGACCAGGAGGGACACATCACGGCCGTTCAAACCACTCTGGACGACGTCACGGAACGCAAGCAGATCGAGCAGGAGCTGCGCGAGGCGAACATGCGCCTGTCCGCGGCGCTTGCCGAATTGAAAAAAACCCAGCTCCGCGTGATAGAACATGAACGGCTCAGCGCGATCGGGCAGATGGCCAGCGGGATCGCCCACAATTTCAACAATGCCCTGATGCCGATCCTCGGCTTCAGCGATCTGCTCATCGAGAACCCGGAGATGATCGACGACAGGGAAGACACTCTCCGCATGCTCAAGGATATCCGGACCGCGGCGCAGGACGCCGCCGAGGCCGTGCGCCGACTCCGTGACTTCTACCGGCCGCAGACCGGCGACGAGCGCACCTCTGTCGATATCAACGCCCTGATCGAAAGCGTACTCTCGCTGACACAGCCGAAATGGAAAGAGGAAGCCGCAGCCAAGGACATCGCGTTCGAGATCCGGAAGGAGCTTCATTCGTTGCCACCCGTCACGGGTAACGAGTCGCAGCTTCGCGAGGTGGTAACGAACATGATCCTCAATTCGCTCGACGCCATGCCCGACGGCGGAACGCTCACGATCCGTTCGCGGGCCGACGACATCTGGGTATCGATCGAGGTACAGGACACCGGCGTGGGTATGCCCCCCGAGGTGCAGCGACAGTGCTTCGAGCCGTTTTTCTCCACCAAGGAGTCGACCGGCACCGGCATGGGCATGTCGATCGCCTACGGCATCGTCCGCCAGCACGGCGGCGCTATAACCATCCAGAGCGAACAGGGCAAGGGCTCGACCTTCTCGGTACGTCTGCCCCACGGTCCGTCCGAACGGGATGCCGAAGGGAAAACGGTCCGCAAGGCGCCCGAGGTCCGGCCGTTGAAAGTGCTTGCCATTGACGACGAGATATGGACCCGCGAGCTGCTCCAGCGTTTCCTGCAAGCCGACGGCCACTCGCTCGAGCTCGCGTCCACCGGGAAGGAAGGGATCGCCAGGTTCGCCGACGGCGAATTCGACCTGGTGCTCACGGACCGCGCGATGCCCGACATGAGCGGCGACAAGGTGGCCTCCGAAGTGAAGAAACTGTCGCCGCACACACCGGTCCTGATGCTGACCGGGTTCGGCGAGATCATGCGCAGCAGCGGTGAGCGCCCGAAGGGCGTTGACGATATCGTGGGTAAGCCCGTCACCGGCGACGAGCTGCGGGTCGTCATTGCCGCCGTGATGGCGGCAGCCGATCCGGGTAATCTGAAATAACGCCGTCGGCGCCCCATCCCAGCAGCCGGTCCATGTCGTCCCGCTCGTTCACCGTCCACACGTAGACCGCCATGCCGTGCCGGTGCGCGGCCGCTATGGACCGCGGCGTAACGACGTGGATCTTGCCGTCCCATTCCGGCACCACCATCGCGGCGGCGTTCGGCGCGTAGAACGCGTTGAGGCGCAGGCGGGACAGGCAATACAGAAGCCTTACTTCGGACTCGCCCATCGCGGTCGGCACTCCCGGGCACAGGCGCCGGAACGCTTTCATCACGTTGGTCTTGAACGAGCCCACGAGCACGCGGTCCGTTTTCCCGGTCTCCTCGACAACGTCGCGCACGGTTCCCGCGAGCGCCGGGTCGTCCGGCTTGATTTCGAGTGCGAACCGCATGTCGTCGAAAGAGGCGAGCACCTCGGCAAGTGTCGGCACCGTTATGCCCCGGCCGCGGAAAGGGAAGCTCGCACCGTCGTCGGCGGTCCAGCGGTAGCCCGCGTCGAGCTCCTTCAGCTCGGCCAGTGTCATGTCGCGCACGGCGCCCTTGCCGTCGGTGGTCCGGTCCACGGTGTCGTCGTGCATCACCACGAGCCGGCCGTCCTTCGTGCCGTGGACATCCATCTCCAGCGCGTCGATGTCCAGCTCGGCCGCGTGTTCGAACGCGTGCAGCGTGTTCTCCGGCCATAGCCCGGCGCCGCCGCGGTGCGCGACACGCAACACCCCCTCCCGTCGGAAAAATGCGTAGTCCGAAATGCTTGTGTTCCGTTTTCTCACGTCCTAAGCTTTCAGCACATGAAACTGCAACTGCTGCCCAAAGGCAAGCGAACATGGCTGTTGGCGGCCCTGCGTATCGCCGTCCTGCCGGCCCTGTGCACATGGGGGATGTCCTGTATGATCAACATGCCCGGCAAATCCTATTCGGGCCCGTTCGAGGCGCTCACACCGGACGAGCAGACCGTCCGCACCAACCTGCACGCGCACGTCACCATGCTGGCGGAAACGATAGGGGAAAGGAGCCTCTGGGATATCGAGGGCCTGCGCGCCGCGGAGAAATACATCCAGGACGAGTTCGCGAAAATCGGCTACGAAACGAAGCTCCAGGAATTCGAGTGCCGCAGTAATACCGTGTACAACATCGAGGCACGCATTACGGGCAAGTCACAGCCCGATGAGATCCTCGTTGTCGGCGCGCACTACGACTCCGTGATGTCCTGCCCGGCCGCGAATGACAACGGATCCGGCGTCGCCGCCCTCTTCGAGATCGCGCGCCTTCTCGCCGGCAGGAAGCTGAAGCGCTCGGTGCATTTCGTCGCCTTCGTCAACGAGGAGCCGCCGTTCTTCCAGACCGGCGAAATGGGGAGCCACGTCTACGCGGCCGCGGCACGGAAACGCAAGGACAACATCGTCGGCATGATCTCGCTGGAGACCATCGGGTATTACTCGGACGAGCCCGGCAGCCAGCACTATCCGCCGCCGTTCAGCTATTTCTATCCCGACACCGGCAACTTCATCGGCTTTGTGGGCAACACCGGCTCCAGGCGGTTCGTCAAACGCGCCATTCGCTCTTTCCGGGAGAGAGCGAACTTCCCGTCCGAGGGCGTTGCCGCTCCCGGCTTCATTACCGGCATAGGCTGGTCCGACCACTGGGCGTTCTGGAAACAGGGCTATTCCGCGTTCATGGTCACCGACACCGCGCCGTTCCGCTACCCGCACTACCACTGCGCCACCGACACGCCGGACAAGCTGGTCTACGACCGTACGGCCCGGGTCGTCGCGGGGCTTGCGGATATGGTAATCGACCTCGCCGGCGGCGAGGAGCCGAATTAGCTCCCCTGTAGGTCCCGCGTTACACGCGGGACCAGTATCGATGGTGCCGCGGGTACCGCGATTCTCGTGGCGAACCCACGAGAAACCCACAATCGGTTCAGGGCCTGCGAATCTTCCACTCGGTCTGCTCGGCCATCCATTTGCGGCACTTGGCGGTTTCCGATTCAGAATGCATCGGGTATGCGCTCTTCTTCTTAACAGGGAAGTTATCCAACATGCCCGCCAAGACCTGGACGGCGCACGCACTGACCGGCCAACTCATTCCGTGTCCGCCGTCCACCCTCAGATCAGTTTCCAGGCATTTCTCCATCAACCGTACAACATCCGGATGACGCACCTTTTCGAGAGACAGCATGGCTTTTACTTTCGCCCCAGGTCGTTCTTCCTTTTCTACACGCGACACGCAATACGCAATGCTCTCTTCATCACCGAATTGCGCCATTACTCTGCGAAACGTCCATTTCAGCTTCGCGTGCCACATCTCATCATCGGGATCATCCGACGGCCACTCCTTCGCAGCGAACGCTTTCTTCAGTTCAGGCAGATCCTCTTTCATGTTCGCGATGGAATAGAGCTGTAGCGTATCCTTGCTCAAGTCCTTCTCCCGAAACGCGCTACGAATGAGGTTCTTGGCATCGTCGTCAAAACAACTCCTTCGGAATCGGGGAAGGTATCTGAGCGCATCGGATCGCATCAGTTTGCCACGTTCTCCATATCGCTCGATATACAATTCCAGTAAAGTTCGGACCAACTTCTGATCAAGTGCGGATCCACTATGCTTGGCCTTGACTATCATCATGTAGCGCAGCATCTCCGACCGCGTCTCGTCACTCGGATCGTTTCGGTACGGGATAAGCGCCTCAAACGCCCTATGCGGATCAGCCTTCAGCAAAGGCCGGAAGTTCTCCCTCACCGCGCGCTGTTTGGTGCGATCACGTTCCATCCGTGCCTTCACGAATTCCTCGACGGTTATCTCTCTCTTGTCTGCCGAGCACACCGAATGGACGGCAACAAGTGTCACTATGAGACAACAAAGAGACCTGTGGGACCTGCTCCTTTTGCGGTTCACCTTTGGCTCCTTTCGGTTCTTACGGGATCGGATTGATCTTCTGCCACTGCGTTCTCTTCAGATGCGTCCCTGCGGCTTTGAGTTTGGGATACATGAGATTGCCCGTATCGTTGGTGATATGTGCTAGATCGAAGACAGCGTGCCCGATTTCATGCGCAACCGCTTGTGCCCGTTTTGTGCCGGTTACCTGATTGGCCGCATCAGTGAAGATGAACGCCGTATCCGGATCTTCCTGAAAACCTGTGGCTGCCCAACCGACGACGCTATTGCTGACCGAGGTCTTAACCAAAAAGACATTCATATGGAAGTTTGTATCGATACAAGTGTTTCGGATCACGCTAATCTCTGGGTTAGTATATGGCTCCAACTCCAGCTTCCCATCCCCATTGAGATCCCAGTTACAGTTGGTCACCGCGATGTTGTCATCGACTGTCCATTCGACGATAGCTTGGTTGTACACATTCGTATTGAGCACTTGGCGGAGAACAGGAATCGAAATGGCAGATGCATTGGCTGGAAGATTCGTTGTGGATTCGTTGACCGCTATGATCTTGACCGTCTTCTTCAGCACTTCCTGACACCAAACGTTCAGATTGCCGGCGCTCGGGCCGTTGGTGCCCTCAAGTCGGGCTTCGATATCTGCTGTCCTGGTGACGTTGCTTCCGCCTATCGTTAGCTCTTGATAGCTCCCCATGCCTTGCGTTGGTGACACCGTAGCATTGCCTTCCTCTGTGCTCACGTAAAAGACGTTGCTATAGACCCCGACCGTCAGATACACACGAGCAACGGCCGTATCGGTCTCGCCCTC